>Ga0268251_10000129_pt1 | contig 31933 bp, 27 predicted proteins | sample AgamicAsMae_FD_200527 | JGI IMG/M metagenome (GOLD analysis project Ga0268251, IMG submission 200527) | Agave microbial communities from Guanajuato, Mexico - As.Ma.e (v2) (version 2) | ecosystem: Host-associated > Plants > Phyllosphere > Phylloplane/Leaf | place: Guanajuato, Mexico | collected...
AGACGGCTATTGAGATTCCAGTCTTGTTTGAAAAAAATTGTTGACCACTCAAACGTTGATGACGATCTAGCGCGAGTCCAACAGGGAGAAGGAGACCAACACGTGAAGTTGGGGTACAGTATCCATAGTGAACGTAGGAGGATGCGTAGGCCAAGATTCATCTGCTCGCATAGACTCGGACTGTGAAGATGCTGAATGCGATGTATCAGTAGCGGTCGGTCTGGAGTTAGCTAGTACTACATCTGAGCGATATATTCGCAGAGACTTCATATTAGCGACCATGGTGGTCTGGTCCTTGTATGAGGTAATTTATGCTTCAAGGCAGGCTGGAGGACATGCGGCAGCCGGGCCACGTTGGAGCAGCAGAGAGTGCCAAGATGCTGACCGAATGACCGAGCGAGCGAGGGGCATAGATAGGCCGCAAAGTACGGAGTAGAAAAATTTCATAACAGTCTCAACCGACTCTTCTCTTTATTCAACCACCTTGAAGGAGTGCTTGATTGCAAACACCTTCTGTCTCCCCTCTCCACTCTTGTTAGTTGTTTTTTGTCTCGGTTTCCTGGTATCGAGATCCTGTTATTTTCGCTTGCAGTACAGCGCATTCCCCTGCGCCTGCGCCTCTCTCAATCAATTAATCGCCCTTCATCTTGGATATGCCCCATTTCGAAGAGCCCAGCATGAACAACACAGCCGTCACTTCAAAGTCGGCGCCGCCCGCTGCCGAGGACGTCTCGGCCATCACAAAGAGCATCTACGAGTCAAAGACGTCGCAAGAGTCGCTCGACGCTGCCTACAGCCTCTGCGATGTTCTCCTCAACTCGGTCGGCTTCCGCGGCCTCAACGACTACAACGTCCTGCAAGAAGTCAAGAAGGCTGCCACAGACAAGAAGAACATCGGCCGCCGCGAGGGTGCCATGTTCGCCCTCGGTGCCATCTTTGAAAGATTCCCCAGCAAGCAGCGCCTGAGCGAGGTTGTCTTCCTCCTCCAGCACGACTACCTTTTGCCCATGGCCCTGGACGCCATCGCCGACAAGACACCCAGCGTTCGCGATGGAGCCAAGTACGCCATCGATGCTCTCTACAAGGAGCTCGGTGCCGAGGCCAAGGTTTACGGTCTTTTGCCCATCCTGATCAGATATCTCCGCAAGGGCTCCTGCAAGTGGCAGAGCGCTGTTGTTGCATACGAGTTGATTGGCCGCATGGCCGACGACGCCAAGATGGGTATGGAGAGCCTCGAGGCTGAACAAGCCAAGGACGTTCTCCGTGAAGCCATGGGCCGCAAGCTCGAGGATCTGATTCCCATCGTCGAAGGTGGTATGCACGATCTCAAGTCCGAGGTCGCCAAGGCTGCCATCAAGTCCATGAACTCCCTCACCACCCTCCTCCAGAACGACGACGTACAGCCTCGTCTTCCTCTTCTGATCAAGTCGATGGAGGACCCTTCGACTTCAAGTCTGCAGAAGGCTATCCACGCCCTTTCGCAAACCACTTTCGTGGCCATTGTCACCTCCCCCGTTCTCGCCGTCCTCACCCCTCTCCTCGAGCGCTCTCTCAACAGCCCCAGCACTTCGCAAGAAGTTACCCGTCAAACCGTCGTTGTCGTCGAGAACTTGACCAAGCTTGTCCACGATCCTGTCGAGGCCAGAGCTTTCCTCCCCAAGCTTCTCCCCGGTACCAAGGCTGTCCGCGACAGAGCCTCTCTTCCCGAGGTTCGTGAGATTGCCCAGAGAGCCCTCGACGTTATCGAGAAGGCCATGGGTCAACAGGCTAGCGGTGACCACTCTGAGTCTGATCGCACTGTTCCTGAAGAGGTCATCAAGGTCTTGGAAAAGGAGACACAAGCAAACGGCGGTCTTCTCCAGATGGCTGGCGATGCCGATGTCTGGGCTTTGGCCAAGCCTTACATTTCCACCATGGTTGCCGAGGATGCCACTGACCGCAAGCTCATGCGCATCACTGGCAACATTGCCCCCTACATGGCCCCCCTTATGGAGGACGGCAAGGCCGAGGCTGTCGCCGAGGCTGTCCACAAGTACTACATCGCCGAGGATGAGCGCAAGTTTGGTGCTCCTCCACCTCTTGAGGATGGCGAGGTTGAAATTGTCAATGCCACTTTCTCTCTTGGTTACGGTGGTATGCTTTTGCTTTCTCACACCAACCTTCGTCTTCTCAAGGGCCACCGCTACGGTCTCTGTGGCAGAAACGGTGCCGGAAAGTCCACTCTTATGCGTGCCATTGCCAACGGCAAGCTCGAGGGATTCCCTCCTCAGGATGAGGTCCGCACCTGCTTCGTCGAGCACAACCAGGGTGAGGATGCTGATCTTACCATTCTCAACTACTGCTTGAAGGACCCCGAGCTCCAGGCCGAAGGCCAGGACAGAATCGTGGCCGTTCTCGAGGAGGTTGGTTTCTCTTCGGGTCCCGAGGGTCGCCAATCTGAGAAGGTCGGCTCTCTGTCTGGTGGTTGGAAGATGAAGCTCGCCTTGGCCAGAGCCATGTTGATGCGCGCCGATGTCTTCCTTCTCGATGAACCTACCAACCATCTTGATGTTGCCAACGTCAAGTGGCTCCAGGAGTACCTCAAGACCCACACCGACATCACTTCCCTGATTGTTTCGCACGACTCTGGCTTCCTTGACGAGGTCTGCACCGACATCATCCACTACGAGACCAAGAAGCTTGTCAACTACAAGGGTAACCTTGCTGCTTTCGTCAAGCAAAAGCCCGAAGCTGGTGCTTACTACACTCTTTCCGCTTCCCAGGTTCAGTTCAAGTTCCCTCCTCCCGGTATCTTGACCGGTGTCAAGTCCAACACCAGAAGCATTCTCCGTATGACTGACTGCAACTTCACCTACCCCGGATCATCCAAGCCTTCGCTCCAGGGTGTCAGCTGTCAGCTGTCGCTCTCCTCCAGAGTTGCCATTATCGGTGCCAACGGTGCTGGTAAATCTACCCTCATCAAGCTCCTTACTGGTGAAACCATCCCTCAGACCGGTAAGGTCGAGAAGCACCCCAACTTGCGTATTGGTTACATTAAGCAGCACGCTCTCGAGCACGTTGAGATGCACTTGGAGAAGACCCCCAACCAGTACCTGCAGTGGCGTTACGCTAACGGCGACGATCGTGAGGTTCTGATGAAGGGAACCCGTCAATTGACCGACGAGGATAAGGCCCAGATGGAGAAGTTCGTCGACCTTGGCCCTGGCATGGGTCAGCGCAAGATTGAGTCCATCATCGGTAGACAAAAGTGGAAGAAGTCCTTCCAGTATGAGATCAAGTGGGTCGGCATGCTGCCCAAGAACAACACCATGATCTCTCGCGAGACCCTCATGGAGCTTGGCTTCCAGAAGCTTGTTCAGGAGTTCGATGACCACGAGGCCAGCAGAGAAGGTCTTGGTTTCCGTTCGTTGGAGCCCAAGGTCATCTCCAAGCACTTCGAGGACGTCGGTCTTGACCCCGAGATTGCCAACCACAACGAAATCAGTGGTCTGTCTGGTGGTCAGAAGGTTAAGGTCGTACTTGCTGGTGCCATGTGGAACAACCCCCATTTGCTCGTTCTCGACGAGCCTACCAACTTCTTGGACAGAGACTCCCTCGGTGGTCTTGCCGTTGCCATTCGTGACTACAAGGGTGGTGTCGTCATGATTTCTCACAACGAGGAGTTCGTTGGTGCCCTCTGCCCTGAGCAGTGGCACGTTGCTGACGGCCGCCTTACCCAGAAGGGTACTGTTGCCGTCTCGCTCGACCGCTTCGAGGACTCCTCCAAGCCTGGCTCATCTGTCGCCAGCTCGGTCGTTAGCTCCGCCGTTCCTTCCACTGTTGGCACTCCTACCCAGAGTGACGCTGAAGGTGGTGGTGATATGGCTTTCAGAGCCAGAAAGAAGAAGAAGATGACCAAGAAGGAGCAGAAGGAGAGAGAGGTCCGCAGAAGACTGCGTCACATTGAGTGGCTCAACAGTCCCAAGGTTCGTTATCCCATACCCATCTATCCTTCATCACAGTTTGCTAATCAATTTGCTACAGGGAACTCCTCACCCTCCTGACAGTGACGACGAGTAGAGAGGTGTGACGTGTTGTGATTGCTGGTAATGACCACCGATACCCCCAAATATCTTCAGTTACGAACTGCAAAAGTAGGGTGAATGGCGTTAACAATTTCGATTTCTTCTTTCTCTGCGACACTATAGATTGGGGCGGGCGTCTGTTTCGGGTCATTATATCCACATTTTATTTTTTCTGTTAGAGCAGTAGAATAGCAATTTTTTCCTTCTCATCAATCCCGTGTTCATGCATGGTGGAACAAGCTTCCTCCCACCATCACCTGTGCTAGCTCTGAAGATACCCTGTCTGTTGTCGAGTAGTTCATCCTTGGGAGCAATTGAGCGAGGAATGGCCGAAGTAGATATGGGGCAAACCGTGAGTTGTTGCATTGAGAAAAATCTCTTCTGGGGTTGGGTCGCATCAGGCGACCAAAAGATGCTACGCCGAAGATATCATGGCATCATTGTGATATTCCGTGTTTCGATTGTGACGAATTATAGCATGCGGGAAGGTGTAAAAGAGGCATCGTCTTCCTGGTGTGATACTCACACACAACATGGAGTGGGGTGTAGCTTCTCAGCGATGTGGAGGTGGATCCGCGATGGATGTCGCCTCAGGGTGTGTATCGTGTTGAGGCTCTTCAGTCCACAAAAGTTTGAGTTGAGGAGGCTCTCAGAGCCTCTTGATTCGAGTAACCTTGAAGAAGTTCATCCCCTTGGGCGTCAAACAGCTCCACACCAAGTCATGCTTGCAACACAAGAGAATGTTGGGGATCCGTATTCGAATGCAGTTGCCCTTTCCACTCTATCTAATTCTTCATCGTGTTTTGCCAACAGTGATTGCGATAGAGAATTTGGTAGCCATCGAAGATCTGACGTCGTGGGTCCGTCCCTGCTTTCGCAAGATCTGCAGGTGTTGTTACCGAAAAGAGCAAGGGCATGAGTATGAGGCTCAACAAGGACCCGCTTTATCGTCACCTTGTCTAAGAAGTTTCTCGGTCCCACTGTTGCGTTCGCGATTTTGCGAAATGTTTTGACAAGGGGGTCCCGCTGGCAAGCGGCGAACATCACACACTGGTCATCGCTTGATAGGAAGGAACGCAATCACAAGACTCGTCAGCACAAAGAATCTGATATATTAAGGGCAAGCACCTGCCGGTCGTTCCTACACTCTGAATTCTTGCTTCAATTGTTTTCTCCTTCCAGGATTGCCGAGTCCTTTGACTCTTTGACGATACTCAACGAATCCGCTGAAATTTCTCTCGGGAGTTTACCTCAAAAATGGATCGCAATGTCTCTTCCCAAGAGAATAACTCTGGAAATGGACAGCAACCAGAGCGTCCGAACATGCAGAACCAACGAACCGCAAGTACAATGAGATCCAGGACGAACAGACAACATCGACCGGACATGCGAAACCACCACACTATGAGCGCATTGAGACCTAGGATGAGCCGCATGGCTACTCAAATGAGTAAAGTGGCCACCAACGCTACAGGAGGAACCGCAGAGCAAGGTGGTTACTCACTGGCCGGCTCGCAAACGAATGCGAACCGCGGCGGACCCAGCAGAGACACATACGTCGCTGAAGGATACCGCAACCTTAACCCTCAATATGAAAAGAAACAGAATGAACCCACATTTAGTTTGGGTTCCAACCTGCCGCGTACAGTACGCGGCTGGCAAGGCAAGAAGAAGAACGAAGGCCCAAAATCTTCCGGAACAGCGCCTGGTGTAAAACCTGGCGAGAAGGGAGAGGGGGAAGCCGCTCCTCAGCTTCAAGACACCGATGAACGCAAGAAACACCGTGGTGGTGAGAAGCAGGACCCGGAACCTTCTGATGAACAGAAACACCAACACCATGGATCCACCCAGAGTAACCAGTCAGGAGGCATGAGAATGCACGAAACTAGTGCTCAGGCTGGTGATGGTGAAAACACGGGTGTCATCACTGACGAAGCCGTGTACTCCCCTGGCGATGAGAGTGATGACACGGCTATCACGCCCGAGGATGAGGAAGTGGTAGACGAGCCTGCGCCTTTCAATTCATGGGCGCTTGTTCGTGCCAAATTCCAAGACGCGCTTGGTGAATGGTTGGGAGTAAGTTTTATCCATGATGTACTCGTAATTTCATGCTAACCTCAATTGCAGACTACCATTTTCGTCGCGATCGGTGTCAGCAGCAACCTTGCTGTAGCAACTGGAGAATCACAACACCCAGGCATTTACCAAAACATGTATTGGGGTTGGGGATTGGCTGTCATGTTGGGTATTTACATCTCGGGTGGAAGCTCAGGTGCGCATCTCAACCCGGCCGTTTCCATCCCTCTCTGGATCTACGCAAGTCACACCTCATCCACATCTCACCACCAAAAGGCTAACAAAATCGACAGCGAGGATTCCCTGCTCGCAAGCTTCCAGTTTTCATCATCTTCCAAATCTTGGGCGCCTTTACTGGTGGCCTCATCGCCATAGCCATTTATCGTGACGCCATCCTCTACAGCGATGGCGGTCTCATCGGCTCATCGACTGGCATCCAAATCTACACACAACCCAAAGAGTATGTGCAGCCTGCCACAGCCTTCTTCACAGAATTCCTCGGCACTGCAATCCTCACCTGCTCCATCCTGGCACTGGGTGACGACTCAAACTCACCTCCTGGTGCCGGTATGCACGCTTTCATTATCGGTCTTCTCGTAATCGCCCTCATCATGTCTCTCGGCTCCAACACAGGCGGCTGCTTCAACCCCGTGAGGGACTTTGGCCCTCGCCTTGCAGCCATGGCTATGGGTTACGGTACCGAAGTATTCACTGCCTACCACAACTGGTGGATCTGGGGTGCCTGGGGCGCTACGATCTCCGGTGGTATCGCTGGCGGTGTTCTTTACGACACCTGCATCTTCAAGGGAGGCGAATCTCCCGTCAACTACACACCCAAAAAGTGGCAGGGCAAGGCCAACGAAGGCAAACTTGACTTTTTGCAAATGTTCCGTCAACATACTCAAGCTCACAATCTTGAGACAGCAATGGAGAAAGGAGAAGTGGAGAATGGAGGCTCTTAGAGCAAACGCTCCATGCACCGAATTCGCAAAGAGACTTGAAATATTAGTCTTACCCCGAATTCGGGAAACAAGAGTGAAGGTGACGGACAACTCGGAGATTGAAGGTTGGAACATACCTTTGATCTCTGTCGTCGCCTCTCTTTATCTGTTTCTCTGCTTTCTCACCTCCAAGAACCTTTGTGTTTCTATGATGTTTACGATCTTTATTTTGCCTAAACGAGAAACACGACCTTGTCTTTGCTGCTCAACATTTCTTTGCGAGGAGTTTTTCTTATTCTTCTTTTTGTCATCTGCGTTTTGATTTTTGATCCGAGTTGAAGTTGCGGTTTCCTAACCGAGAGAAATCACTAGACGGTGTTTTATGAGATGATAGACTTTAGAGATCGACATAGAATACTAGACTTTTTCTTTCTTTGCCTTTCACAATCATGACGACCCGGATTACTTGTGTGTATCGATGTGAACCGAGATTTGCAAAGAGCAACATATCTCTTTCTACCCATCTCTAGCCTTTTTGACAATGCTCTCTCTGGACTGACATGACATCTTCAAACCGCTGTGCATTTCTATAGCTTTCACACCACCTGTCTGTAGCCGTGAGATTCGTGCCTGAATGAATAAGTGCGAAAAGATTCTCAAGCTCATCAAAAAATGACGCCACAGCGAGGTGAATGGGGGCATAGCGAGCGGCGGCGGTGAATACACAAATGCATGCACCGCCACCTCAGCCGTTGCCCCGAGTTGTAGGGGATGATGATGAACAAAATAGTATACAAGGGGCAGGTAGATGATGAGGAGTGAAGGGACTTTGATCTGGTTGAGTAATTCCAAATAAATGTCGAGAGAGATAACTATCTCCCGGTATGCAAGAGAACATGTGCACCTATGGAAATGCATAGTGCTTTCAAGAAACAGGGTAGTGTCCATTGAGACGCGATGGACTTTGGGCTTTCTTTGGCAACAGCTCTAGTCTGAACATCTTTGTGCCTTTTTATAGCAGGAATGTCGAAGATGGACAGCTGTGAGAGAAGCTGGAGGAGGAAGAGGAGGAGGAGGAGGAGGAGGTGATGGTAGGAGTTATACGATTCAGCAGATAAGGCAGGTCCGAACGATTCAGGTGTGTCTACAGTTGAGCTTAGGGGGAAGAAGGGAGAGGGACGAGAATGTACTTTTGATTTGTGAATTTGTGTGAGAGGTTGATGGCGAAGGGGGGAAGAGGGAGAAATGGTAAGACTATGGTAGTGTGGCCAGCTCAGCATCAATGACCTCCTTGATCTTTTCCGGTAGAGGTTCCTTGAGCTCAGACACTGTTGTTTGAATATCGTCAGTAGGATGTACAAATTGCAAGCTGGAGAAGGTGCGGTGATGGTGAACTCACGAGTTTTGCGCAGACGGGCAGTCTGCTCCTTCACCGTTGCGTCATTGGCATCAATTTTGGAAGCAGCGACCAAGCACTTCAATGCAGGAAGGTACTTTTCCCTGCGGACAAAGACTTCAAAGCCAGCTTGTTGGGACTTGATGTTCAGAGGACTTTGCTCGAGCAGAGGTGAAAGGTACTTCATAGCCTCAGCAAGCGGGTCCTTGGTCTTAAGCAATTCTTCGCCTTGCGGGTCTGTGTCTTCCTTCTTGACCACCTCTTCCGAAGTAGCTGTTGCCTTTGCGGCAGCGGCGGCCTTCTTGTCTGCCTCTGCCTTTTCCTTTTCCTTGCGCGCCTTCTTTTCTGCCTTTTTCTTGTCTGCGTCGCTGAGGTCGCCGTTTGCCGAGCCGTAGTTGGGGTCGTCGAAGAGCTTGACGTAGATGTCGATGGCCGAGTATGCGGCTCTCGAGTAGAAGGGATGTTGGCGCAAGTGATCCTCCCAGCGGATCATGTCGACGTATGCGCGGATCATTCCCTTGCGCAGAGAGAAACTGTGGAAGTCGAACTGGTCCTCGTACCAGACGTCAAAGATGTCGTGGATTGACTTGAAGCGCTTGAGAGCTAGACCCAGCTTGCTCTGGCGCTTGTAGGCTTCGCCGTCTTCGAACAGGTACCACATGCATTGCATGTCGAGCAAATCACCCAGCGGGCCGCCATTAGCTTCCTTACGGGTAAAGAGACCCATGGTCTCGATGGCGGTATCGTTTTGGTTGTTTCGTAATTGGTATTTTGCGCATTTTGTGTTGATGTAGCGGTCGGCGCGGTCCATTTCGCGAGCTTCGTTCATTTGCTTTGCTGCCGCTTCGAGGTCGCCAGAGTGTTTTGTGATTCTTGCTTTTGTGAGGTGGAAGGTGTAGTCTTGGGGGTTTGTGTTGAGGGCGATGGTCTTTTCGATGTATTCAGAGGCCTTTTCGAGGTTGCGGCAGAGGTGGTAATCGTAGTGTTGTGCGAGGAAGTAGTTTACGGCGAGATCCCAGTTCTTGCCGTTCTCTTCGTTCTTCTGAGAAGCGTAGCCGAGGACCAGTTGTTCGATGGTTTGCTTCTTCGACTCGTCGTTGTAGAGGGCCTTGACGTTGGCGAAAGACGAGGGAACGCCCTTGCGGAAGACTCTTGTGAGGTAGGCGTCAGCAGCCTCACGGAAAGCGTCACCTTGGAGGAAGTCGAGCGGCACACGTCTGGGTGCGTCAATTCTCTCGCTCTTCTCGGCAAACGACTTGTACAGGTCTAGCAGCTGGGTGTGTGCGGCCGGGTCGTTTCTGTCCAAGCCCAGCGTCTTCTCCAAGCCGTCGTAGTAGGCGCGTCTCTCGGCATTTCTCTCGAGCAGATTGCGGTATGCCTTCTCAGCCTCCTCTTTGCGATCCAGCTTCAACAAGTACTCAGCCCTAAGTTCCATGACTGCGGTTCTATCGGGGTTGGACTTGTAAAGGGCCTTGAGGCCTTGGAGAGCACGTTCGTAGTCGCCGGACTCGGCGATGATGGTGTTCTTGTACAGGACGGCTTCGTGGTGCTCGAGGTCGGTTGCGGGCGGAGGAACCTTGAGAGTGTCCTCGTACATGGTCAAGACCTTCTCGGCAGCCTGGTAGTCGCCTGCCATGTGGTGGGCAATGGCCATGGCGGTCCAGTTGGCGCGAACACCGGAAGAAGCGGTCAACATGGTTCTGCGACTGTCGACAAGGCCCTTCCAGTCGCGGGTCTGGGCCTGGAGGAGCGAGAGGTCGCGCTGGATCTGGCGCGAGTCGGGGTCGAGGCGCAGAGCGAACTTGTAGGCCTTGATTGCTTCGTCGTAGTTCTTAACCGAGCGGTACAACAGGCCGTAGACGTGCCAGCAGACATTCGACTTCATGGCATTCTTGAGTGCGAGTTTGGCCAGATCAAAGGCTTCTTCGGTCTTGCCTTGGGAGTTGAGGATCAAGGCCTTCATGGCCTGCGTGTCGCCATGGTTGGGGACCTTCTTCAAGACCTGGTCGGCAGTCTTGATACCTGTATATAATGTTAATCGGCGCCCGTCTCGGTGTGGTAAATGTTGAAGGGTAGATGCGCACCCCTCTTGTATTGCTTGGACTCGTAGAGCTGAACAACCTGCTTGAACAGGGACTGCTCCTTGGAAGACAGCGGTACTGACATGGTCACTTGTCTGCTCGTGTGACGGAGGAAGAGCTCGCTGTGCTTGCTCAGCTTCAACAGACACGATCCACCTGGTCCCACCAAGCGCACTTCGTCACCTGTAACAGGTTTATCCGATCACTTTGCCGATGTCGCCCACCGGACTGTGACTCCGACACAAGATGAAACCTCCCCTCACTTGGTGACTTGACCTTCTTCTCTATCTTCAGAAACTTTTATATTGATTTCGACATGTCGTCCGCTACACATCTGATTCATGTAGGTGTCATAAATACAGGCAGACTGTTACCGTTGACCACATGTCCCGAGTAAGAATCACATGCGAGGGACTCTGGCGTTTTCATTGCAATTCATGAGGTAGGTGCAGAAGCAAGTTTTTTCTTTTACCAGGTAGGTGCAAAGAAACACGCATAGCGGCAGAAGAAACTTGCGGTCCATTCGTTGAGAAAGCAGTCTGCCATGGGATTTACCTATCTTTTCTTGGTGTGTCAGATTTCTCCCTTCTCAGCTTTCGCACACATCCAGCTTCATGCCAGCCTTACCATCCTGACTCTCTATCAACCGCGTTTTTCACAACTTCTTAACACTCGAGCATACCTTGCCAGCGCCTCTTTTCTTAAGCCGAGAACCATTTGACGGTCACATGCGTCCTCATGTCTCCGACAACGATCGGCTTGACAATGCCCTCAGAAGCCTACCAACCAGTCGAACCATCTCACGCGACCTCAGACTTCCCGCAATGGCTTATTCTTTGCACCAACCCTTATATTCGAGAATTGTTCTGTCCCCTCCGCCCAAAAAAGCCGTGGTGGTGCAGTGGTCAGCACACCCGATCTGGTATCCTACGTTCGCTTCCTACGCTCGCTTTACCTAAGGTCCTAATACTCTCACTCGAGGGTCGGGAGGTCGCAGGTTCGAATCCTGCCCACGGTACTTCCTTTTTGGCCATGTGTTACTTTGCATTGTATGCTACGATCGTAGCATTTCTTTTTTTTGCTCTTGGGATGAATTAACAAAGCTTCACTGATCAAAGTCTCTTCCCGCTCTCTGCTTCGTCGGCGCCTTTGAATTTCTAAACCTTTATATTTGAAAAATCTTATGTCCCTTCCATCTAAAAAAGCCGTGGTGGTGCAGTGGTCAGCACACCCGACCTGGTATCCTATGCTCCTACGCTCGCTTACCTAAGATCCTAAAATTCTCTCTCTCGATGGTCGGGAGGTCGCAAGTTCGAATCTTGCTCACGGTGATATTCTTTTTTGTTGTTCACACTTGTTCCTGCTGTTATCAAGAGTATCCAGCGGCGTTTGGTCTTGTCCAAAGAGTATCACTTTGTCGAGTCTGCACAGGCGCTCCTCCGCTTCGTTCCAGAACGCCTGCGACTTAGTTTGCATCCAACTCACGATGCTTGTTATTAGTTTTGGTATTTTAAGAAAAACAACAACATTGCATGCACCAGATTTTTTGCAAAGGAGGAGGAGGAGAGTAATGACAACCAGAACAAGAGATATGTCATGAAAAGGTGTTCAGTGGTCACGCTTCCGAACAAGAAGTAGCTATGCGTTCCTACAGCACATAAACTCGCTGTTCGTCATTGTGGATGGCATTGTATTGGACGACTATGTAAAGATCCCGAAATACCATCTCGGCCCGTAGTATACTACACGTTCTCCAGAGACTTTCCACTTCCTCATGGCTGACATCCAACTCGTCTTGCATCCTTCTCTTGGATGTTTTTAGCGTCCCACAACCGTGTGAGCGCGTCTGCACCTTCCTATACCGACGGTCGCATGTCTCCTCCCCTTGGTGACAGATTTGTGTCTACCTCTTCATGCCTTGACAGCAAAAGTCTTCTCGCTCCATCCCCAGCGTCTGCTCAGCCGACTGCCGAACGACCTCAACCTCTCCTTGCTCATACTCGGCTCGGGGTGTGGACGATGGAAGACCATCGAGTGCTTCTGTTCCTTCTCATCTACATGTGTAAAGGTGAAGCATGAACCGCCACCGGGCATGACCGAACAGCCAGCGTCAGCCATCGCCGAGACGAAGTCGGTCCAGTAGATCTCGCCTGGGGTGGTTGGGTCTGCTGTAAACATGCGGGTGAGTAAGGTCAAGCTGTCCGAGGATACCTGGATCGAAGTTGATGAGCTCGGCGGCAAGACGATGGGCTTGGGATCCCATGTAGTGTCATCTGCAGAAGAAATGGGTGGTGCGGTGGGTCTTGTCTTCACCTTTGGCTTCGTCTGAGGAACTTGTGCAGCCGCTGGAGCTGCTGGCTCTCCCCAGGCAGTCTGCAGCGATGTAATGACAGACGATGCGCCCGGTGGCGGGGGTGGTGGTGGGGGGTCTCGTGGTCGCTTGCATCCTTCTACACTCGAGTCAGTATGATCACCCTCCCACCAGTCAAGGATATCTTACTTTTCTCATCAGCAGCCTGCTGTAACTGGACATAACGTAGCGCTCTTCGTTTCTGCTCAGCCTGCGTCCATCCAATCTGAGTCAGATACATTGGGTCTGAGTACAGCTTCTCTGAATGGCCGCTTTGCCTGATCAAGAGCATGAAGTTGACACACGCCACGTCCCAGAAGTCATGCGACGTCTGATCAAGCAGTTTCAACTGTCTGAGTACCACAGCTGGCTCATCTGATGGTGGAAGGCGCAGTCCGATGAAAGCTTGCAGCTTTGGCCACATTATCTTCTTCGCCCCATAGCCGCCGACGAAGGCTGATTGCTCATGTAATGGCAGTGTACGTGGCTGCGATCCGGCCAATTTGGCAAGCGTACTGGCGTCAACGGAGACACCGTGGCGAGGTCGATGATATCGAAGGCTTGATATGATGTCGTCTATGGCGATCATGTTCGATATGTGTGTAGCAAGTAACGGCGAGATACGACTCTTCTCGTTCTTTGCGTCTTCACGCATGAGGTGGTCGATGAAAGCCAGGTAGAAGGTGGGTGACTGTGACGTATTGTCGTTATAGAGATTGGTCAGGTTCCATAGCATTGGATTGGCCAGAAACACCTTCTCAGCTCGTGTAATGAACTTCGGCTGACCGCCTTCCAGGATCTTGTAGTGTTCCCGGAAGGACTTCTCTTGGGGCACCAAGCATTGTAGATCGCGAAGCTGACCTTGAAATAGTTGCTCAAGGTGTCTCTGGAAGTGCACGAGGATTGCCTCGTATTCCGTCGGCAGTGATTTGCCCGGCCGCACTTCGCCCCCCATCTCTTTCTGCATCTCGAGCACATAACAGGCTTGCTTGAGTGCGGTTCGGAGGTTGTCGGCCCACACACTATAGCACAGAGCGTAGTCCAGAACCCATTGCTCACGCCACTTCATCGCCATGCGATCATACATCTCATTGTCCTTGGCTCGTGTCAGATGATCGCGGAAGTACTCTGGGTCAGTCTGCAACAGCCACAGCTCGTCAAACATGGCATCTCTTTGCTCGTGCAGGCACTCGACGATGGCGGCCATGTCGAGGCGTGGTGGACTGCGAAACGCTTCTGTACGCCGACAGACGAGTGGCGTCGGACCAATCTTGCCAAAGTCAGATTGCACAAGTAGGTCCCACTGCTGATGGCCTGCTGTGGCCTCCTCAAGACCCGGCTCAAGCAGCATCTCAACCATCTTGCGCAGGAAGGCGAACAGGGCTGCTTGTGCCTCGAGGATGAGCACTGCTCTTGGGTAGCCGATGATGTCGTGGCGATGTGCAGACTGCTTGTTCCATGGAATCAGACGGCCGAGATGTGCACCGTACATGATGACGCAGTGTGGGTTGAAAGAGGGCGGTCCCATAGTCCAGTTGAAGCCGACTTTTAGCTGTTCGAAGTCGTGCATGACCCAGTCAGCAATGTCGGAATCAGAGCGGTAGTGGAGCAGAGCCAGCAGATTCATGGGATCGTGCGATAGCGTCTCGACGTCGATGAAAGGGAGGAGGTGCTGTTTGCGGTGTGCGTCATTGTGAATTTTAATCGCCTGCATGGTCTCTGCCATGTACTGTTCAAAGCCGCGAGAGAGTGTCTTCTTGTCAATGGTTGATCTGTGTCCTCTGACGGTCCGCCTCTGCTCGTAGAGTAGCCTGGCGGTCTGGAAGCGGCGAGCGAGAATATCGGGCACGGCAGTGCGCACTACTGTAGCACGCTTCTCGACGCTCTTTCGTTGCCAGCGTTTCAAGATAAGGTCAGCATCCAGATTCAACCTGGCGCGAATAGCACCACGGTCAGCGTTGATGCTCTTGACGTAGTCAGCCGTGATCTGTGAAGCTTCTGTGTCGCTGTGAGCGATCATAGGGCGTGGGTTTGTCGGGTTCCAAAGAATGGAACCTGGTAGGTAGTGCTGGACGCAGGTTTCGCATGTCTCTGGACAGGTCGGGAGCGCTGCTTTGGAGGTGAGTGTGTAGGAAGGATATGAGAAGGGAACCTCAACGACGCTCTTGCTCTGCTCCATTGTGCGTTCGATGGACGCATCACTGCGCTGGAAATCACGCGACCTTAGCGCGTTCGATGACTTTTTCTTGATCTTGACGACCTGCTGTCGGCGAGGCATGGCTGCTAGATAGATGTGTTCCGCCGGTCAGAGTTGCAGTACTTGGGGATAGATGCAGAGCGAGGAACGGGAGGTCGTTAAAACCAGAGTGAAAGAGCTTGCAGCTCGAAACAAAGACAACACGAAAGCTAGCGCGTCAAGTGAAGATGCAGCACCTGCAAACAACATACACTCTGCGATTACAGTCAAGATATTACTGGACACCAACGCTGCCAGGACCCGCCTCGGTCTGCATGTACCCGGCAGTCATTTGATACTGGGCCAATACCACGTCTTGTGCACACGTATTGACGGCGGCACCACTGAGTTTCACCACCGCGGTTGACATCCTGCATAGGGAGGCTGAAGACAATCATGTTGCATGTGCTGCCATCGGAAGAGGAACCCAATACACAGCATGTTGCGAAGCGTGCTAAGCGCTATGCTGTAATGACACAAACCATTGGACGAGCGGCTCTAGGTAGCATGGCAGCTACGTCTTGGTTGATAGTCTTGATTCTGGATGCTATGGATAGTGACCAAGAGCTGTGCGAAGTGAGAGATGGAGTCTGGGAGAGGACCACGTGATTGCTTGTACTTTTAAACATCAAATTCACCTGTTTCTCAATGTCCAAGTTGTTGCTCAACAGTTGAGAACGAATGTTCGTCGGAAAACGGTTGTTCGGCGTCGAAGAGAAAAAGAAGTGGAGAGAAGACCCAGAACAACAACCCTAGTCTCCACTGCCTGATGGCAACATAACTCACACAGTGGAGATTCTGCTTGTTCTTTGCTGTCAATCGTGTACTCTTACAGAATCATGATTTGGGCGAGAGAAGAGGCAAGTGAGAAGTAACAGTGATGGCCCGTTTATGCAGACGGTACAGTAGTTTCAAGATGACAGCAGAGGCTTGTGGGTGGAAAGCCAAAGCGACGGAAGCATGAGATGTCACTCGAAGTGAGATCAGTGTCAGCGTATGGGCGTTCCGTAAAGCTATACGAGATGGCGATTCGCTGTCGGTGAGCTTGTCTCCGAGTCCGACTTCCACGCCTCAATCTCGCACGGACGCCTGTCAAGTTCTAGCGAGGTATGGAACACCGTAGAAGGCAAGGCTTGCGTGTAGCAGTTGCCATAAGCAGAACAATAGAGTGGATTGGAGGAGTATGGGATCATGGGGCTTGCGAGGCGCTGACAGGGCTGTGGACTGTGCCCTTTGCCTGGTGACAATAATTGCAGGCAACAAGAAGCGCAACTCTCCTTAACGTCGGCCTGCCTTGTGTGCTAGCGTGCTGCTCTCAATCTTGGTAATTTCTTGTCGTTCCTTCAGATACTTCAGCCTCATCCTTCCTTACTCCTACGCTCCTTCCTGTTCGCTGCTCTTTCCACCTCGACCATAACAACCCTCAGCCATACCCATTCTCTGGACAAGACAAAACATCTACACCAGACCCTTGCTTGACTCGACCCTCCCTCTCACTGCTTGGTTGCAGTTGACACCTGAATACCTACCGCCGCCATGCGCAGACCTGTGCTTCTGTTCCTCATCCTGAACCTGGCCATTGTTGGCTTCCTCATACACTCGGTCTGGACGCTTTTATCGCTCCTCGTCGTCGACGGCTCCGAAGATGCAATCTCTCGTGCCGAGCTGCCTGCTCCCGGCTCTGATCTGATCGATGGTCGTACCCAATTGATTCCCAAGATCATCCACCAAACATACATCAACGAGAGCATCCCAGAGGTCTGGCAGGAACCCCAAAAGAGCTGTATCGAACTGCACAAGGATTGGGAATACAAACTATGGACCGATGCTCTTTCACGCGAGTTTATCGCTGCCGAGTACCCCTGGTTCCTCGAGACCTTTGACAACTACGAATACCCCATTCAACGCGCCGACTCTATCCGTTACTTTGTCCTCGCCCACTACGGTGGTATTTATCTCGACCTGGACGATGGTTGCAACCGTCGCCTGGATCCTTTGCTCTCCTACCCCGCCTGGGTGCGCCGCACTCTGCCTACCGGTATCTCCAACGACGCAATGGGCTCTGTTCCTCGTCACCCATTCTTCTTGCGTGTCATTGACGACCTGCCCCGCTACAACCGCAAATGGGTTCTCCCCTACATCACTGTCATGGCCTCTACTGGTCCACTCTTCCTGAGCATCATCTGGCGTCACTGGACCTCCGAAGGTCTCAACGTTGGCGACGGTCCTGATGGTGGCAGAGTTCGTATCTTGTTCCCTGACGAGTACAACTACCACCCCTGGAGTTTCTTCACCCATCACCTTGGCAACTCGTGGCACAGCAGCGATGTCAAGCTCATCTTCTGGGTATGTCTTCTTCTCCAATCTTTGCACTTTTTGAATCAACAGCTAACATGTACGAACAGATGCTGAAGCATTGGGTCATGCTCACCGTTATCGGCTTCCTGACCGCCGGAGTCGTCTTCGCCATTTCTTACTACCTCTACAACCGCTTCTTCGTCTCTCACAGGCCCTGGGCTATGGCAGTACGCAACCGCTTCCCCATAGGTCTGTTCAGACGCCTCAGCAGCGGAAATGTGACATCGAAGCGACGCCAATCTTACGAGCTCGTTCGACGTGACGAAGAAGACGCTATGTAAAAGCAATGCTTCTCACACTCCTAGCATAACTGCATCTTTGTTCATCCTTTTTTTCATCGTCACTATCAATCGATGTAGAAGACGCCCATTCTGGATTTAGCGACGGCGTTTGCATTATCAGGGATACACACTTTCGGAGCACTGTTAACACTCTTAATGAATGCCCAACGAGGCACATGAATTCATACATTTATTTAACTACTGTTCAAGAGACTCATTTATCTGCAAATACGATGCCCTCTCTGGCCATTTCTCATCTATGTGTCAAGCTCCAGATCGTGATAAGAGGCGAATGTTCATAATCAAATAGGGGAATGATAGGAATGTGATTGATTTGTAGTTGGCTAAGGGTTGGTTTCTGCCCATTTTACCCATCTCCTCACCACCTCATCCACAGCAGCCACGCCTTCTGCTGTCGCCTCGATCTCAAACCACTCCTTGTGTTCACGACCACAAGCCTGACAATCTCGCTTCACTCTCTTGTCTCCCAGCTCCAAGTGGACCAGTCTTTCCACACGATGAGCATGCGGGACTTTGTGGACTTGTTGATTCGAGGTATTTGCCTGTGTGGCTCGTGAAGGTGACGGCGATGGCGAAGAAGAAGACACATAAGGATAAAAGCGAACGAGACTGAGATTGTAACCACATTGTCTGTTCCATTCATTCATACGACGATGTACGTTATTCGCCCTGCCGATTTTCAATTTGATCGTTTTTGTGGCGCCTTTGCTTGCTGTATATGCGCTCATCACATCGCTGGGACGTCTTTGGCCCCCACGTGCTGATGACTTTGGGGCCGCGAGTAATGAGGCTGCGGTGTCGTTTGAAGGTGTCGAGGAAGTCGAGGTTTCTGTCAACCAGAAAATGTAGATGTAACCGGCTTCGTCATGAGGAGAGATTGGCTTGGAGAGCTCGGTGAGGAGGAGAGAGGCGGTTTGGGGTGGGAGGTGGCCTGGGATGAAAGGGAGGAGTTCTGTGGTGCTGGTCGGTGCTGAGTTTGCTCGTCGTTTGTTGAGAGCTGTGGTAGGGACGTCTAGTAGGGGTTTACGCTGTGGTAGTCCTGTTGATGATGCTGCATGTGGGAGAAAATTTGGTTGTTGGGGACGGCTACTCGTTGGCTTGTATGGTGTAGGCCGAGAGTGAGTTGGCAGGGGATATACTGGTGCCGGAGGATTCGAAATCTGGGTCGTCTCCGGCTGCGGTGCCTGGTAGCTGGGCCGTCCAGTATCCTCGTCGTCGTCCGTTGAGCCCATACAGCATAATGATGCCCAGAATCCTGGCCTTGGCTTGGGTTTCCTGTAGGCTTGAGGTCTTGCCGACGGTCGTTCAGTCGGTCTCGAGTATTGTTGAGTGTTCTGTGTTGGCCGTCTGCGATCCTCGCGAGTGTTTCTTGTTGGCTTTGCTTGATCCTGGATAGATGCCACTCCCAATCTTGCGACAAGACTATCGATGCTCGTCCTTTCCTGTACGGGCAACAACATTGCGTTCGCAGCATGCGGCGATTTTGAAAATTTCTGAGCGAAAGATTGAGCTTGATCCTTGTGTTGCCAGCAGTAGAAGGCCGCGGCATCCAGATTTCCATCATCGTCTTCGAGAACGGCAACTACGCCTCTTGAGGCAGTATGACGAGCAGCAGTCGGCGATGATTTAGGTGAAGATTTAGCTGATGAAGCTAGTGATCTTCTACATGGCTTTCCGCCTGATGTTATGCCTCGACATGTCGTTGCTGGGTTCTTCGAGTCTGATCTCTGAACCAGAGACTCAGGCGTGCGGTCTTGGAAAGACATTGCCGATTTCAAACAATGTGAAGGATGGTCGGATAGAATAATGAAAGACAAGATATACGAAACCTACACTATTCGCCTACTATAGTACTTGGGTGGAGTGGCAGACTATTTTAAGTGATGCTTGCACAGGACCTGACGTTTTTGGCGTGGCTGGGAAGTGGCTGCGCAAGCATGGGACAATTCCAACGTGCACATTTCATAGATGCAAGATGCTCGGACCAATGAGGCATGGAGGCCTTAAAGATATTACTTGATTTCAATATTGCACAAATTGCTCGCAGCGAAGTGACCGTCAAGCGTCATGTCGGGCAGTGAGGCAGAGCAGCAAGCGATGAGGCTCCGGGCAAACGGTGCCAAAAGTCTTGGAAGTCGTCGGAGAGGGAGAAAAGGCAGGAGCGAGCGGCGACTCGGGGAACGTCTGTTGTTGAGCCCTTTTGAGCGGCCAATCATGATGCCTGAAACTGCAAAAGATTTTGCAAAGAGAAGCAGCAACCGCCACTGCTTGCTGTATACAAATAGAGAAGCATCAGAATATAGAGAGCAATTCATCATTTAATTTTGTCCTAACACTTTTATCAAAACCCTGTGTTATATTGTTCCGTGGTTGTTCGCCGCAGTCATCAATCAACAAAGGACTGGCTGACGTAGAATCTTGAGTCCCCACCAAAAATCCTGAGTCCGCGCCAGCTTCAAGACTTTTCTCCTCTTCCTCTCGCCATCCACTCACCCCTCTTCGAAACCCATAATCAGCAGCATCCAACATGGTTTCTGCATCCAAAGCCGCCCGTGACGCAAAGCGCGCCGAAGCCGGCAAGGCCCCCAAGAAGACTCTCGCCCAGAAGAAGGCCGAGAAGTCTGCTGAGGCATCCGGCACCAGCACCCCTCTGATCGATGCCGACGGTCAGGAGCTCGATGCCGACGGCATCAAGACCATGGAGAGAATCAAGAAGCTCGAGTTGCAGGAGGACGCCGACGGCATTTCGGACAGAGTCACAACCGGTGTCCTTGCATCCCAGGAGGCCAGCAGAGACGTCAAGATCACCTCGGCCTCGCTCGTCTTCCACGGAAAGGTCCTGTTCAACGACACCACCCTCGAAGTCAACTACGGCCGTCGTTACGGTCTGTTGGGAGAGAACGGTTGCGGAAAGTCGACCCTTCTCAAGGCCATCAACGCCCGCGAATTCCCCTTCCCCGACCACATCGACATCTACCTTCTCAACGAGGGTGCTCCTCTCACCGACCTTGGTGCCCTTGAGTGGGTCGTCAGACAGGCCGAGACTGAGCTTGCCCGTCTCGAGAAGCTCGTCGAGACTATTCTCGAGGAGCACGGTCCCGAGGACGCCAGACTGGAGGAGATCTACGAGGTAAGAAATGCATTCTCCGTCAAACCACAGCAGATGAACTAACACGACATAGCGCATGGACGGCATGGACCCCTCCACTTTCCAGACCCGTGCATCTCTCATCCTGACTGGTCTCGGTTTCAACAAGAAGACCATCCACAAGAAGACCAAGGACATGTCCGGTGGTTGGCGTATGCGTGTCGCCTTGGCCAAGGCCCTCTTCGTCAAGCCTTCGCTGTTGTTGCTCGATGACCCCACTGCCCATTTGGATCTCGAGGCCTGTGTGTGGCTCGAGGAGTACATGAAGAAGTGGGACCGCACCCTCATCCTCGTCTCTCACTCTATGGATTTCCTCAACGGTGTCTGCACAACCATGATCGACATGCGTCAAAAGCAGCTCATGTACTACGGTGGTAACTACGACTCATACGCCAAGACCAGAACTGAGCAGGAGATCAACCAGCAGAAGGCATACGAGAAGCAGCAGGACGAAATCAAGCACATCAAGAAGTTCATCGCTTCGGCCGGTACCTACGCCAACTTGGTGCGTCAAGCCAAGTCGCGTCAAAAGATTCTCGACAAGATGGAGGCCGACGGCTTCATCCAGCCCGTCCACCAGGACAGAGTCTTCTCCTTCCGCTTCGCAGATGTCGAGAAGCTCCCTCCCCCAGTTCTGTCGCTCGACGACGTCACCTTCTCCTACTCTGGCAACGCCGAGGACAACCTCTACGAGAACCTCGACTTCGGTGTCGACATGGACTCGCGTACCGCCCTTGTCGGACCCAACGGTGTCGGCAAGTCGACTCTCCTCAACATCTTCACTGGCAAGCTCAGACCTACCAGCGGTGTTGTTTCCCGTCACACTCACTTGAAGCTCGGTGTCTACTCGCAGCACTCTGCTGAGCAGCTCATCCTGACCAAGTCATCCCTCGACTTCGTCCGCGACAAGTTCCCCCACGTCTCCCAGGATCTCCAGTACTGGAGACAGCAGCTCGGCAAGTACGGTCTCACCGGTGAGGCCCAGACCGCCCTCATGGGTACCCTTTCCGAGGGACAAAAGAGCAGAATCGTCTTTGCCTTGTTGGCCATTGAGTCGCCCAACATGATCTTGTTGGACGAGCCTACCAACGGTCTCGATATCCCCACCATTGACTCGCTTGCTGATGCCATCAACGCCTTCTCCGGCGGTGTTGTCGTTGTTTCTCACGACTTCAGGTACGTTTGATCCATTAACACTTGCAAATGAGCACACATGACTGACATCCAATTACAGACTTCTCGACAAGATTGCCAAGGACATCATGGTTTGCGAGCACAAGACCACCAGAAAGTGGGAGGGTACCATCGGCGAGTACAAGAACTACTTGCGCAAGAAGATGTTGGCCAGCAACTCTGTCTAAGGACCACGACAGTTTCTCTACGATAAAAAAGATACCCGACCCGGTGTTACCTCGTCACGAATGTTTTGATGCCTTAAAGAGAGAGTGGGAAGAGACTGATGAGAATGAAGTTTGGAAAGGGACAACACCGGACGGGTCGAATAGAGTCTGCGTTTGACCTTTTCTTCTCACCGCAAAAAGCATTAGAAGATTGTTTTCACTACATCCCGTCGAGGCTTCCTAGCGGGCATTTGTTCAGGCGTGGATCTAGTGTTTTCTTATAAAGACAATGGACGGCGTTTATTTATGTTTATCAATCAAGCTTTCAATTTCGATTATATTCAAACTCTCTTCTCCCTTGGTGTTCTCGTGAATCACAGAGTACGATCCGCGTTAAGATGATATCCACGTTTGTGAAATGATTGGATGGTTGACCGTGAGTTGGCAAGCGCTGACCAGAATTCGACCGATTCGAAGAGAGCGATTCTCCGCCGAAGCGCGGATGACGCCATACCACGAATTTCCCAGAAACCCCACCCAAGCATATTTCTCTACCATTCCACTACAACACAACACAATAGCAATCATGAAGGCATACTGGTACGACAACATTGAGGTAGGCACTTCTTCCTCTGCTCCATTCCACTAATCCCCTGACACCACCACAGGGCGACCAACGCCTGCCCCATGACAGCGGCCGCCCCGTCACACCCACCGACCTGACCAACCTCGGCATAATCTGCCACCACTATCCCTCCCTGGACTCAGTCAACGACCTCGCCTCATCCCGCGACTACAAGAACCGCGACGAAGTCACCATCTCCCCCACCACCCTGCCCAACTACGAGGAAAAGGTCAAGATCTTCTTCCACGAGCATCTCCACGAAGACGAGGAAATCAGATATATTCTCGATGGAGCAGGCTACTTTGATGTGAGGAGTGAGGGTGACGATTGGATCAGACTGAGATTGGAGAAGGGAGATTTGGCTATCATGCCTGCGGGAATCTACCATCGTTTCACTACTGATGAGAAGAACGTGAGTTTTGCAAGACCGCGGAGAAAGAGGGGAGAGTGCATGCTGACAATGGTGGGATGCAGTACACAAAGGCCATGAGACTGTTCAAGGACGAGCCCAAGTGGACGCCGCTGCAGCGTGGTGCCGAGACCGACGAGAACAACTTCAGAAAGGAGTACTTGAAGAGCCGTCAAGAGGGTACTATACCCTCTTCCTAGACACGCTCACCTCCCAAACTCTGACACAATCCTAAATAATAGTCTGAGTCGGAAAGTTGAAACCCAGGACTCATAATCACGATGTACACGATGGTGGAGAAAGCAAAAGCGAGGATGCAGAGTAGTATGGATGAGTAGACAGTTGAATTGATTTTCCGTTTCTGTGGAAGTTTGTCTCTCTGCCTCGGGAACGAAGATTGAACTCGTGAGCATATACCACAGGCCATTAGCATTTCTTCATCACCTTCCATGCACCGATTCCTCTTCTTCCAATCATGCGCTTCAGAGTCGGCCAGACGCCGTCATCTCCAAAGTCCATGTCGTCGAGATTCAAATGATTCCTGTAACGCCAAACCTCCTCGAGAGCAATATCAGAATCTTCTGCAACCGTACTGTTGGCCGTCGTGTATGCATCGAGGAACGTCGCACTGAGCGGCGCAAGCAAAAGAGTCGTTGATGTAGCATCACAATCCACCTTTGCCTTCAACTCTTCCAAAAGCTTGTCACCACGCATACCCATCAAATCTCTCGTCACCAAGCCTTGATGATTGTTGCCCAAAAGGTAAGTCGGTGGACTATACGTTTTCCACCAGAATGCCTGTTGGATGCCAACTTGTTTGCCAACCCAGAGTTGCGCTGGCACCACGCCACCTTGATGGAAAACACCCATCAACAGACCCAAGCAAACATTGAAGATTATCCACACAGTGATCCAGATGTTTCGTATGCGGTGTGGTACTCTGATGCTGGAGAGAATCAACGGGACTGCAGGTAATAGAAAACGCGCTTCTTGGTGTTTGAGACATGATAGCGCAAAGATGCCAAAGCCTGCAGAGTACATTGGCATTCCCATCCGGCATGAGAAGAATATCAGGGGAAGTGCAGGGCCGAGCAATTGAGGTAGGTTCGCGACTACGTGTTGGTAGTAGGGGTGAAGACCGTGTTTGGCGAGATTGCTGCTGTCCATGTTGTAGAGGAAGTTGTTGAGAGGCGTGATGATGGCGGTCTCGCGCAGCTGTGACAAGTGTACTGGCTTCTGGAGGAACCACTCGGTGTCCGTGACGACAGCAAAGAGTAGTGTCGCAGCTGCTGAGAGGATCATGACCAAGAGCGAGACAGGTCTGTCAGATGTGTTAGAACTACGCATGAAAGACATGGCCCCTCAGGAGGGACTCACCTATGGCGAATATGAGGGATCAACTGTAACAAGGGTATCAAGACAAATGGTGGGAAGGTGATGCGGTTGAAAGTCCCCAATACACAGAGAAAGGCGAGTAGAGCAGAAGGTAAGACTCGCGTATGCGACTAGACTCAAGTCAATACAGGTCTCGATGACAGAACTGGGCACTGAACATACCTTGTCCTCCTTGATACGGTTGATCAAGACCAAGCACCACAGCACTATCAGTGTCTCGATCGAGTTCGAGAAGGTATGGTTTTGGAAAGTCCAAGTAACATAAGATGAAGCAACCAGCATCTGAGCTACACGACGGTCCTTTGGAACATGGATGAGTTCGTCAAGAGCCCAGTCTTCAAGCACAAAACTCAAGACAAACATCAAGGCACGCAGAGTGTAGTATACGGTGGCAGGGGAGATGGTATGGTATCCAATACCATCGCAGATCCATTTTAGCAAAGTCAAGGGCAGTCCATAGAAGATGCGGAGGGGGAAGACACTGCGGATTGGACTATCCGAAGTAAACTCCCAGGTCAGGTGAGAAGCATATCCAAAAACGCGACCTGATACTATGATAAGCAATGTTTGAGGATCTCATGTATGCAGGGGCACAACACACCTGCGATAACCTCTGGACCTTGAAAGTGCTCGTCCGGGTGGATATAGCTGGGGGACAAAGCCAGGTAGAGGCGCAGGACGACCAGAAAGAGATATGTTCGTCTCCACATAATTTTGGAAGCCTACGAGAGTCTCACCAAAAGCAGATGATTACAGGACGAGATAAACATATCTTGCCATCGAGGAGCCAGACGTGTCATGGGCTCATTTCTGACCGCCGCCCCTAATCTGGTTTCAGAGTCGTGCACGGTCACGTGATGAATGCGAGCAAAGGAAAGGTGCATGAAATGTGATTGGGATACATAGTGAGGTGTCTTTGGGGGCCTTTGATTTCACTTTGATGCGTTTGTGTTGTGTCTTTCACATGGGTGGCCGGTGAAGCTATCGGTTTGGCCACCCACCGGGCGGCTACCTGTCTATCAAGCTGGTAACGAGCTGGATGGAAAGACAAGAATCGTAGCAATAGCACCTGAGCAATAGCAGCACGCAATTTAGCGATCACGGACAGACGATTGGTTAGGCAGACGGCTAGGCAGTGAATTTGAGCAACAAAGAGCAAGCAGAAAGTGAATCATCGGCCTCACAACAGTGAAGCAGGCGACAAACTGCGACAAGGACCGTCCGTGCCTCCAGGCAAGCGCGACTGACTGCCTGCAGGTGTCCAACACCCCGCGAACTGTCTTTCACTCTTCGCTCCGCCTCTTGCGACTACTTCATCACCCAACTTCCACTTTGTCGTCTTCACATCTTCACGACAGCTCTCTCTCAACTTCAGACCACCACGACCAAGGCCTACCTCGCCTCAACACACCACACCACCACCCAGCTATCCCATCCACATTCATCACAACATGGCTTCCACCGACGACCAGAAGATCATCCTTGTCAGCTCTGATGGCGTCAACATCCAGACTGGTATGCGCAATCACTCATCTTCTAACTCCACCTGTCACACTAACACATGTCGCAGATCGTGTCATCGCCGAGCGCTCAATGCTCATCAAGAACATGATCGAGGATCTCGGCACTCCCGGCGAGGAACCCATCCCCATCATGAACGTAAGTCTACTCCTGACAATCGCATCACATCTTGCAATCACTGACACATGCTGCTCCAGGTCTCCGAAGCTGTCCTGCGCAAGGTTCTCGAATGGTGCGACCACCACAAGAAGGACCCTGCCCCCGAGAAGGACGAGGACGCCGACACCCGCAAGAAGACCACCGACATTGAGGAGTGGGACCAGAAGTTCATGCAAGTCGACCAAGAGATGCTCTTCGAGATCATTCTCGCTGCGAACTACATGGACATCAAGGCTCTTCTCGACGTCGGCTGCAAGACCGTCGCCAACATGATCAAGGGCAAGTCTCCTGAGGAGATCCGCAAGACCTTCAACATCCAGAACGACTTCACCCCTGAGGAAGAAGAGCAGATTCGCCGTGAGAACGAGTGGGCCGAGGACCGCTAAACACCTCCCTTCACCTTGTCGCTTTCCTCTTGTGACAACAAAGCACTCATACCCTCTCGCTCACCGTCGATACCCACCACGCCCTTTGCCTTGCTCAACAACACACTTATGGATTGCATGAAGTGTCGCTCTTCGATCGAGAGTCGACACCCGGCCTGGCGTTTTCTGGAGTTTTTCTAGCAGCAACTTTTCTGATTTCGCGCGCGATGCTTGACGAAAAGGAAAGAGCAAAAAGAGCAATCGGCAGTGGGGGTTTCTTCTTCTCTGCTCATACACAACATGGTGATATCGTGCTGTGTATTGCCACGGCCTCTTTTCTCTCTATATCTCCGAACGAAGTTAGCTCGCCGAACATAACAAGTATTCTACACTTTAGTCGCAATTTTCTGCTTCCTCTGCTGTGTCAAACAACGCTTGTGCATCAAACACACTCTTGTCTTTGTTCAATCCATATGCTGTGGCCTTATTATTCCTTTTCACGTTCTGCCTTTGAGATGAGCCTATGCAGATCGCTACTACACCATGTCGAATGCGTGAACAGATACAGTATCGATTCGCTCTTAAAGTTCAAATAGAAAGTATCGAAATATTTATATTTTGAAGAAAACAGCTTTGCAAGTGCTGAATTGGGGGTAATATCAAGAAAGAGACAAATGTCAAGGAGTCCGCCAGTCCTTCTAGAGAAATATAGAATGCTCTTTCATACACAACATCCTAATCCACGACCTCCTCCAAACGCCAGACATGCATGGATCCCTTTTAGTTCTGCCGCTACATGGCAGCCCTGTCGTTGAGCATCGTCCAGCTCGTGTCTATCATCTCGCGTCTCCGTCTCTTTCTACCGGGACTCATTGCTCTCTAGGCTATCGAAGCGGAGGCACCGAGGTCCTGTGGATCGTGGGAAGCCAATCTTCATACTCCGACTTATGACTTGAAGCTGTCCTTCATGCTCTGGCTGCTAGCACTGGTGACACTGGTAGGAAGCACATTCTTGGCAGCCTTGCCCTGCCACACCTTTGCAAGAGCGTAGACGATACCAGAAATGAAACCAACACCAATGGCACTGACCGAGGCAAAAGTAACGGGAGCATCGAAGAACACAAGGCCGGAAATGGCGATGGGGAGCTTGTTGAGGGCACCGACCATGGAGTAAGTGGTTGACGAGGTGACGCGGACGCACCAGGCGGACGTGTAGGAGATGAAGACGGAGGACAAGCCGGAGAAGACCATGGCGAGAATGATGGAGTTGCGCTGGGGGGCGGGGAAGTTGAGGGCCAGGTTTGCGCTGGACCAGTTCTCGAGGAAGAGGGAGCAGATGAGGAGGATGGGGATGGAGAGGAGGTTGTTGTAGTACATGGCTGTGAAGAGATCAAAGTCAGCTTTCTGTGCGAATTGTAGGAAAAGAGTGGAATACGCACTGTCAAAGTCCTTGAAGTTTGTCAACTTGATGCGCTTGCGCATGCCGAGGACGTAACTGGCGCTGCAGAAGCAGTTCAGTGCCATCCAGATGTAGCCAGAGTTCAAGGTGGAAATCTTGTCGTTGGCGGCCGAGCCCGAGTGGCTGGTGAGAGCATGCTGGATGTCTGCCCATGCAGCAATGAGAGACGAGAGAACCATGAGGCCAAAGGAGAAGAGGGCGGTTCCGGTGACGCTGCCGCCGAACCACAGAACCTCACCGTAGGCGATCAGGATGATGGTCAAGTTCTTGAAAATGGTGTAGACGGGGATGGAGAGGTATTGCAGGGCCTTGGTCGAGGTGTAGATCATGCCGATGAGGAGGAGGGAGATGGGGAACCCTGTGGTGGCTCCGAGTCAGCGCTTGCTGCTGTCGCATCAGGAGGAAGTCGAAACGTACATTTCTTTGCTTCGGCGGTGTTGAAGTCTCTGTAGGTGATGATGCCTGCGGACTTGCATGACTGGATGGCTACGGTACACACGACACTCTGCTCGGCGTATTAGGGATATGCGCATGGTGTCGTCGGTGGTTGAGCTTACCTGGACGGCGAGGAGGAAAAAGTTGAGGTTGAAGTCGAGACCGCTGAGGACGTATTTGTTGGTCGTTGTCATGAGAATCGAACTACCACAGTAGGCCAGAATGGCAACAACAGGGCTGTTCAGTTGAGCGGCTTGAGGAGCAGCTGCAGGCATCCTCGGGGAGGGAGCGGCATCAAAGGCGCCATTGCCCTTTTGCTCGCCGAGCTCGATCGTGTAGTCTTCGTTCTTCTTGTCGTCGGACATGGTTACGAGCAGCACAAGAGGTAGAGAGGGTGGTGTGGACAAGGAGACAGGAAGGGACAAGAAAAAGATGGATGGGCTATTATTCGTGTCTTCAACGTTCTGGGGCTGCCGCGTCGCTCACAACTGGCTGACTTGACCCTTGCTCCTTGCTGTTGCAAGCCCCTGTCTGCTATTATTATTATAAAAATAAGATTTCCGTATCGCCCACTCCTTTGTCCGAATCTTGCGTCTGTTGCAAAGCCACAGGCGCAACCTCCGCGAGCTGATAGCCCCTTTTGTGTAAGCATCGTAGCAGCCACTGTTCGTGTCATCCTTGAGAGAACAGAACCGTTCCCCATCCAAAGTGACATGTTTCATCAAAGCAGAACCATCAGAGATGGCCGGGGCTGAAGCTCGTGCCTTGGCAATCCCGTAAACTCTGTGTTTCGGATCTCGCTGCCGCTCGCTGCCCGCAGGCCTGGCCCTAACCCTACCTACCGACCAAATTCATCCCACCTAAACAAATCATCTTTCCAACTCGACACAACAAGCACACTCCACCATGTCTACCGTCGACCCCCGCGTGGCCGCTGTACTGGATCACACCAAACAACACGAAGACTCGGACGACGAAGATGCCCTCATCGCCGAACTCGAAGAAGACGAGGGCTCCCTGGCTGCCTTCCGTGAACAGCGCTTGCAGCAGCTGCACGGCGAATTGGCTCGCGCAAAGGCTCAGCGCAACTCCGACTACGGCACATACACCGAGATCAAGGAAGAGAAGCAGCTCATGGACATCACCACCTCTGCAAAGTTGTGCGTCGTCCACTTTATGAAGCCTGACTTCAACCGTTGCAGAATCATGGACCAGAAACTTGCTGTGCGTTTTCTCCTATCCTCTACTCTTTCCACTCACAAAACTGATCGTTTTTTCCAGGCATTGGCACCTAAACACTTCGATACCCGCTTCCTCAGCATCAACGTCGAAAATGCCCCTTTCCTCGTCGTAAAGCTCAAAATCCAGGTCCTGCCCTGCGTTCTCAACTTCATCAACGGCGTCAGCAGCGACAGAATCGTCGGCTTCGAAGGCATTGGTTACAAGCCCGACTCTTTCACATTGCAAGAACTCGAAGCTCGTCTACTGTACGCAAACGTGCTGCTCAGAAGCAAGATGGTGGATGAGGATGAACATGCCATGAGATCTGGTGCTTTACGCTCGGCGAAGGTTACTGAAGACTACGACGACGATGAATGGGATTGAGCCATGATCAAACTCATTGTTCTGGTGTGCTCTTTGCTCTTCGCGACTCGGACAGCTCACTACGCCTTGGAGATCAGTGAAAACAATCCTGCCGTTTCAAGGAAGCCGGCTCCGCTGGTAGAACGCATGCAATGATGCGGCTGCGACATCGAGACAGCGTTGGTCGCATACAGTGTCCTTCCTTAGTGATCACACGTACAGGGAGCCACCAGAAGTCTCGGCAGTATAGACACCTGAGAGGCAAGCGCAGCCTTGTCGAGAAGAAGTCGTAATGTTCCGACACATACCCTGAGCATCTGAGCAGGAATAAGCAACTCGCTTCGTGGAGAAGAGGTATGCCGTACAATCGTGTAGATGTGATACCGTAGCAGGAATATATAATAGAGGCAAAGAGCTACGATCACGAGGGAAGCTTGGAGCGATGGATGTTCAGGTTTTGGGGACTCATTGGTTGACTTGATATTGTCATGACACATTGTTTCATTTCATAATCTGTCGAATCTACATGATTAATTGTCCGACATTTACAGAGTCTTCTCCTTCATCTCGATGCCGTACTTCTCCTTGAGCTCGAGTCTCAAAGGCTCGACAATCTCGGGGCTCATGGGAGCAAGGACACCCTTCTGTGTGATCTTGCCATCAAGCACCTGCTGAACGGCAACGGCACAGGGGACACCGACCAACTTGGCCATGGCGCTGTAGCCCTTAGGGTCACCGTACTCGACCAGAGTCGAAGTGCGGACCTCCTTCATGCCGTTGGCGTGAGTGATGCCGAAGCGGTGCTGGAGCATGACAAGATCGCGCTCGCCCTCCTCGTATTGCATCTTCTTCTCGAGAGTGGCGCAGAGGGTATCGAGAGGGTTGTTGCGGGGCTCAATCTTCTCGTCTGAGAAGAGGCCGATCCACTTGAGACCGTTGATGATGCGCTCCTTCTGCTCGTTGTCGGCAAAGCTGGTCTTGGAGCTGATGGCCCAGATGAGGTCGTCCTCGGTGTGGCTGCTGCTGCCCAAGATTTGAGCGGTGGCCTCTTTCCAGATAAGAGCAGGGGCCTCGGGGTGAGGCTTGAGGAACTCCTTCTCGGCGTCTTCCAGGAAGCCCATGTCGACCAGGGCCTTGATGAACTCGGGGAAGCCCTGGTAACGCAGGGTACCACGGATGATGGTCTCGGCCTCGGGAATGGCGTAGCGCTCTCTGTAAGGGGTCGAGTCACGGTTGGGGTAAGCAACAAAGGCGTAACCAGGGTAAATGAAGTAGGGCTTAGCAGTGGCCATGAGCTCAGGGCCAGCAACATCGACAATCTTGTCATCCTGGAAGTACTTGGCCTGGTTGCGGAGGGCGAGCAGAACACCACGGCTGCTCCACGAGAACTTGTAACCAAGAGGGTTGTCACTGCACTCAGGGGCGGGCAGACCACCACAGTAGCTGAGGAAGCTGGTGATCTTGCCGCCAGCCTTGTGGACCTCGTCAATGGTCTTGACGGCGTACAGGTGGTCGATACCGGGGTCGAGACCGATCTCGTTCATGACGGTGATACCAGCCTCCTTGGCAGCGGCATCGAGCTCGAGCATGGCGGGAGAGACCTGGACGGATCAGAAGGGTTTGAAAAGTGACAGACGTATGACTCACATATGAGGTGGTGACGACGTGCTTCTTCTGGGCGATAGCAGC
>Ga0268251_10000131_pt1 | contig 31535 bp, 30 predicted proteins | sample AgamicAsMae_FD_200527 | JGI IMG/M metagenome (GOLD analysis project Ga0268251, IMG submission 200527) | Agave microbial communities from Guanajuato, Mexico - As.Ma.e (v2) (version 2) | ecosystem: Host-associated > Plants > Phyllosphere > Phylloplane/Leaf | place: Guanajuato, Mexico | collected...
GTCTCCTCCACCCAACCGAATCCATAGACATGCATAGCGCCCATTGGCATGGACATTCTGGCTGGGCAGATATATCCCGCATCAGTCATTTGGTATAGGTTATCATTGTCCTAGGCGTCAACACAACTAGCGAACTTCTTCACAGCATCTTGTACTCCTCTTCATTTGACCACTCTTTGCATGACATCATGCGGTCGTTACTGTACTTTCTCGTTGGAGCAGGCAGTCTAATCGAAGCTGCTGCTTCCGACTCCTGTGCCTGCGGCTTCTACGATAGTTCCACGAAGCAGGTGTTCACCGATTCAATCATCGTCTATTTCAACGAAACACAAGAAATTCCGGAGAACATATTCCAAGTACAGTCCTACGCACACAAGGCCGAGAAGGGATGGAACAGCTTGTACCGTGAAGGTGCTGTTGCTGGCAACAGTCTGATATCCTCCTCCTCGGAAACACAACAAGCTCTGAATCTCTTCGTGAACCCGAGTACGAAGCAACACGTCGTTGACGGCGGTTCTATCAAATCACAACGACAAGACATCCTCCATGGCAGTTTCCGTGCCTCTGTCCGTGGATCAGGACCTTGGACTGGTGGTTCCGCATTGTCGATGATGCTTCAGTTCAATAAAACAAGCTCTATGGAGATTGACATGCTGAACAACGACAACCCTGAGAACGCTCGAATCACCACTCTCCTCAACGGCGAGTATCCCTCAGAAGAGTATGGCTTGAACTACACGGCCTTGGAGAAAGGCTCCGACAGCCTGTCTGCTGTCAATCCATGGGACTTTATTACCATTCGCATGGACTGGACCAAGAAACATGTCAACTTCACTCTTGCAGAAAATCTTACTCGTTCAATCGTGCATAAGAAGGGGTCATTCCCCACAGAGCCAATGCCGTTGAGCTTCAAGCACTGGTCTACCGGTGATTCTGAATGGATGCAAGGACCTCCGAAGAACCGCTCGATCGCCAGTGTTGCCTGGGTTAGAGCATTCTTCAACTCCTCTGTCAAAACCATCGCACAACAACAGCAGTTTGACGCGCAATGCAATCTTGCTATGGCATGTGACGTTGACGATATCACTCTGAGAACATCGACAGACTACACATCTGCTTCGCTCAAAGCATGGAAGGAGCCTCCCAGAAACGAAAAGTGGCAGTTGCCCTCGGGCATTGTCGCTGGCTCTTCCTCATTCTTCGGTGTCATTGCGCTCCTCAATGTACTCTTCCGCAGAAAACCATGGGATAAGCTTTCCTCGAAGCATGGCAAGTCTGAAGAACATGCGCTAGAGCCTCTGCCATCAGCAAACAGCAATGACAAACTCCACATGGCCCGATCAGCCTCCAGCTCGACTCTTGGTAGTGTCGGAGCCGCCAAGTCGAAGTGGGACTACAAATGTACCACTGCAGAAGCATCATCGTCAAACGTGACCACTCCCTGGGAAGCCAGGACACCAGCAATGTCCAGAGTACCAAGCACAACAGACTTCATTGACATGGCACTGCTTCGTAACAAGATGGCTCAAGATAATGCCGTGCCATTTGGTGTTCCACTCAATCATACCAAGTCACTTCGGGAAAGTCCTTCCACTGGCAGTGATGGTTGGTCCAGCAATGGCCACACGCTCGTTTGCCCTACTCCAGAGATCAATTTCAGCAAGCCGATCAAGAGTCCTGAGACTATTCGAGAATCTGTTGAGATCAGAGTGCTTGAAAGAAAGTCTCTTGAGTCCAGCGAGAAGCTCAAGACAGCCATCGTCACTGCACATGAAGTGCCTAGTCAGTCGACGCTTGCTGCGAGTCCTACTCTGCCACCTCGTACCTCAGCTCCTCCTAAGCGAATTGACTATCTTGCTGGACTTGTTGCAATTTCATGTATCGGTGTCACTCTCATCCACTTTACGCTCACATTCATTCCCTATGCTGGTGGTCTAGGCTACGGTAGACACTACAAGTCAGAACTATACTCACGCTGGTCGGCCACACCCATCCTGCTGAACCCTATTTGGATTGGTCCATTCTTCACTACTTCCACTCGCTTCTTGGCCCAAAACTTCCTGCGTACCGGAAACCTTGCTGATGTAGCCAAGAAGATGTTGCTCAGAGCACCTCGTATGGTCATACCTGCCATAGTCGTGGCAGCTCTGGAGTACTTCTTCATCGAACTTGGTCTGACTGCTAAGTTAGAATGGCTCCCATCTATAACCTGGTCTACATGGCCATGGGTCACCAACTATCCCAACTTCGGATGGTTCATGAACGAGATTCTGGAGCTTGGCTATCTGATTCCGAACAAGGCTCCTGGGATTGTCAACCACTACTGCGTTGGTGTGCTGTGGACAATTCCAGTACAACTCCAATGCAGTTACACGACACTGCTCGGTGCAGTGATGGTGCGCGAGATCAAGACTCACTGGAAGCGTTTTGCTTTCTACTCTTGGTGCATCGTCGTCAACTGGTACTCCATGAACTGGGGCAGTTGTTTCTGGGTTGGTCTACTCATCGCTGACCTCAACGTCACCTACAACTATGTAGCATGGCTACAAGCACGACCCAAATACCTCTATCCAACCTTTGCTCTGATCTGGGTGTTGATCATCCAAGGACCTCTCTGGACCTTCCTTGAAGATCGTGGCTTTTACACACTGATGACACGAGAACGCAACATTCACCCTAACATCGCGACTGGCGCCGCTCAAGGCGAGGTCGATTCGATGTATCCGGCCTACTTCGAGCCCCGCCTCAACACCATCCTCTTCGCTGGCGCTGTACAGATGATGACAGAACTGTCTACTTCCTTCCAGTGGTTCCTCTCGCTCAAAGTCTGGATTGTTCTGTTCCCTCACACATTCACCATCTACCTCATTCACGGCTTCGTGTTTTGGTCGTTTGGAGCTTGGCTGTGTGTGACTCTTGCCTCCATGGAGATCTTGCCTTACTGGGCTATCTGTTTGATTCTGTTCGTCTGCTGCTATGCCGTCATTGGTCTTGCTGCCATATGTATTACACCGTTCTCGGAAGGTACAGCATTGGCACTTTGCCGAAACTGTTGGAGGTGGGCCAGTGAAGAGCCTGTGCCTCATCGCAAGACTCTGGAGCCTTTCCGTAGAGACCTCTTCTTGACGAGGAACGGTGGAGAAGACAAAGATGAGGAGGCAGTGGTACATGGAGTTGTGGAAGTGCTTGACGAGAAGAACTTCAAGGAGGAGAAAGGTGGAAAGGGTGTTGAGGAAAGCCCATTCGATGATGTTAATGAGGTTTCTTCTCTGTCGTCTGGGTCTAGGTCTGCATCTGAATTTGGGCAGAGCAGGCAATCCGTTGACGACGCGATCACACCTGTGATCGTTACAGAGGTTCCTTCCGAGGGATTAGGTATTCTTTTCGATGAGAAGAAGTAGATGAGATACCTTGCTTTATAAATTGCCACGCCCTTATGGGACACTTTTTCTTAGATTCTGATTTGGGAAGCTACCTCCCATGAACCAGTGACACAGTTGCCCCATCGGAGAGCCCCATCTTCCCATATGTCGACCAACGCCCCTTCCCACGAAAGTCCGTAAATTTTCTCAACGCCTATTATCTCGCTATTACCTGACCTCCATATCTCATCATGGACATCCTTCAAAATCAAAGCCGCCAAAGACCCTGGCGCAAAGGTTCGTAAAACAATGGAAGCGTGATAGATGCCTCAGTGGTGGTCGGAGTACCTGCCGGAACCTCGCCATCACCTTTCTGCTTTCTGGTACGCACAACCAGATCCTCCAGCATGGCGATCCACTTTGCGACCACGTTAGCCACCCACTCTTCCGACGCTTTCCGCTCCTGCACCTGCGAGTCCTTGACCAACCCCCAGGTCGAGCTGAAGACCTTTCTTATTTCTTCGATATCAGATGCCACCTCTGACCACGCCTTTGCTGCCTGTTCGAGATGTCTCAGCGGCTCGATCTGATCACAGGCTTTGAGCTCCAAGGAAGATCGCGTGCGGGACACGAAGGCATCATTGCCCACACATGGCTGAGACTCTCCTTGACAAAATCCGACCAGCATCGATGCACATTCTGAGATGTTGTGCTGGTTCAAGCTTGCCAGCTCTAGTGCGGCATGTCTCAAAGGCTTCAAGCCATTCAGAAAGACCGCACCATCGGACACAAAGCGCTCGACAGGTGAGTTGAAGATGAATGGAGCCCAGTCACCCAGCTTGGCGCGGTAACCGCGTGCCTCGGATTCGACCATGTCTTTGTGGATTTGAGTGCAAGCTTCCAGAGTGTATTTGTTTAGCAGGTACAAGTCTTTGCCGAAGGTTCCTGCGATGGATTGCGCTTTGCATCGAAGAGTGTTGAGTGTGTCGTGCTGACGAGAAATGCTCAGCTGACATTCCAGATGGTGGATATCATCCAAGTGAGCCGAGCTGTCTTGAGTTGAGAAGGTCACCTTGGGACGCGCGATACTTGCGTGTACAGACGTTCCATGTGTACCGTTCTTGGTTATGCCGACCAGCAGGACCAGCAGGAGTGTTGCGACGTAGGATTTCATGATGGTGGTGCAACTTGATGAATCGGTATAGCTTGTGAGTTTTCCTGTGCTTGATACTCACATCTCCACAGAACATACTTACCACTTTTATATCCGCTGATCATGATGTCTCTGCGCGAAAGGTCTGTCTCAGAGACACTGAGCTCAACCAAAGCAAATTTGCGAGTCTCAATTCCATCGCAGCGCACCAAAAATATCTTTTGTCTGGTTTTCCAGGAGTCACAGTCAGCCATTCTTAAGTCGTCCGAGCAAGGATTGGTCTCAGATTCTGTGTTGGCGTTGAGACCACATCATCTGCTCAAAAGAGTTGAACGAAAATTTTCGCGACATGCTTCACCACACTGACACTGGACAACAACAACAACAAAGACATCAACAGTATTGTCACGGTCGCCTCGGTCTCACTATAGCTCGTCATCAGCAGAGTGAGACTGTGATCCAGGTCTATGCATTTGGCAGGAAGCTGAAGCCTGCGTCACCTCGCTATGAGACTGGTCGATGTTGCTAGCCGCTTCACACACAAGAGAACAGACACAATCTGGAGGAGCTTTTATTTGCGTGGCGGCGGGCATTGACTAATAAAGTGTTCTTTGGATATCGAAATTACTGGAACAAGGAACAACACGTTTTCATGAACTGACGGGCTCAAACGTTCGGATTCGTTCTTCCTGGCTCCTCCGCACTGAGCTTCGAGACGGTCAAGTTGAGAGTCATATACGGTAAGCCTCAACCACATTCCATCAAACAGGTCGGTTAGCTCAGTTGGTTAGAGCGTGGTGCTAATATCCTCCGATACATGGCACGCCAAGGTCGCGGGTTCGACCCCCGTACTGACCAGTACATCTTCTTTTGCTCGAGAGCCTCTTCTTTTTGACATAGGGGTGTTATGGTGGTGAAAAGGAAGAAATTTTCGCTCGATATCGGTACCTGCCTATTTGGGGTAAAAGCTTGCTCTGGGCGTCGAGTCTAGCCGTTCTTGGGCGAGACTTGGCGTTAGGGCTGGCTTTTTGCAAACCTCATCTCGTATCGATGCTCAAACTCTACTATTTATGGCTTGTCTCCGCCGACTCCGCGTGATCGTAGTCGTAGAATAGGTGCAAGAATCACAGTTTCGAGCGTACTGGCAATATCACTCAGACGTGAGACTGCATTATAGTTTTGTTCGATAGCAGTGTGGGAACTGTCATGAACTGCGACAGATTCACAACAGACGCCTTCCTTAGAAGCAAACAGTACAGGAAAGGCAGAGAAGTTCAAGAAGGAACATTTCATTGTCCAGAAGTAGAGTATATACATATACAGGCAGAATAGGGTATCTAGAAGAAGAGAAGCAAAAATAAAACAAAAACAAATTTTATGGTATCCCTCAAACATCGGAACGTTGATTCTGTGTAGCGACAGTAGAAGAACGTCTGCGTTTGGGTTGTTTCGGACGAAGACGATGCAAGTTCAACAGCGTTGATACAACAACATAAATGGCAACGAAAGGACTGGTAAGGATCAGAACTCCAAAGCCAAGAACGTAGCGCAAGCGTGCGTCCCATGACCGAGCCAACCGCATTGCAGTGATGGTTGCATAGATCCAAGGCGACACAACGATAGCGCTGAGCACAATCAAAACCGGAATGTTTTGTGCCAATGCAGCTGACCTGAGGAAATTGATGATGATAGCCAGAGAGACGATAGGAAGGCACCAAGCTAGCAACTCAGCCGCAGATGATAATCTTTCGAACCAGTGCATCTGGCTGTTGCAGATCACAGCAAGGTCTGTGGCGGATGTCGAGAAAGCAATCCTTTGGCGTTGTGCAAAGAACTCTGGGAATGTAGTGGCTGAGCGAGCATATGTGACTGCATCAACAGCTTGCATAGTGTTGATTTCTGGCACTCCGTAGGTCATGTCGTCCTCCTCGAGAGATGAGCAAATTTGTTTGACCATGTTGCTCATAGGAGAGGGTCGACGTTCTTTGGCGTCCTTCAGGAGTTGCAGACCACATGTCTCCTCACAGATTCGTATCATCTGGCATGAGCTTGCATCCACGCTTGCCTTATGCATGATTTGCGTCTGGTGAGAATGTCTGACCTGATCATACATCAATTGCGAGTTGCTGAAGAGATTGAGAGGACTCCATCTGGAAGAGCAAGAATCGATCTCGACACGACTCAAGACACCTGCACAGGTCGGATGCTCCAGGGAATGCATGTGTAGCCGTGAGATACAATGTTCTTCAAGTAAAGTATCGGAAGCGACATTGACCAAGAAATCGAAAGACGCAAAGTCGTGCAACTCGGCCCATTCTTTGCACCAAGCAAAGAAAATAGGGGGCACTGGATTGAAATATGACTCTCTGCGAAGGTTGTACGCGTAAAGTAAATTCCGAGTCAGATCCAGGATTTCTGCTTTCTTTGTGACGCCCTCTTTGACCATGAGGATATATGGCAGGCCTTTGTAGATGCCTCTTCTACACCACATCGTATCAAAGCCGGGCTCTTGGTCATTACGCGGCATCTGGAACTTCGCTTCGTCGACGATACTGGTGAGGATGTTCTCAAGTATAATCCTTGTGGTTGATTTGGTGGTGGGGTTGATGTTCCAAACGTTGTCGTTACATGTAATCAGGAGTAAGTTCTTATGCATGTCAACGTCTTTCTGATCTACCACGGAGTCGAGAGTGCTTTGAATATCTTCGAAGCTCTCATTGGAGAAGGACACGACGGTAGCATAGTCCATGATGGGGACCTTGGCTGCTTTCTCATCTTCCTGAGGTTCCAGCAGCGCTCTTGCTTTCACATATGCGTGATTGCCGAGCAAGTTGAACACCATAGCTGACCTGAGAAGTGGTGCTAGTAGTATCAAAGGAACGACAGCGTACCAGACGCTAAACAGTCCAAATGATAATGCGACGCCGAGTGCATTGACTGCGGCAATAGAGGTCACTGCAACGTTGCGAGAGTATATCATCTTCCGCCGACTTCTCTCACTCCGAGCCTTTGCAATTCCTTGTTTGATGTCCGCTTCCGAGGTATGAGGTTCAAATTCGAGATCCGGATCCACGTCGATGTCCTTGTTGGTGAAGATATTGGCAAGTAGCGAGGTCCGTCTTCCTATTGATCCTGCTTTTGGTTCGATCTCAACTTCCACAAAGTCAGGATCTTCTTCCACATCGGCCAAGGCTTCCTGATAGGCAGGCTTAGACTCTTGCATGGGGAGGGCTACTGCAGAGTCTGATTTGTTCCATTGAAAATGACCAAATAGAGGAACAAAGAAAGACGACTCTCGCCCTGTTTCTGCGTCAACACACTCACTCTGCATGGGGTCGTTCTCAAGCCTTGCAGACTCCGCATCATATGTTGTCATGGAAGCTGTAGATGAGGCTCTTGAGAAAGTCGACATCGTTCGTGACCATGTGGATGAGGACATAGTCCGTGTACCAGACATAGTACGGGGGTAAGAGGAAGACAAAGTCCTTGCATTTGATACCGTGCGGGCGTTCGAGGCACTAGACAGTTGTCGTGTTGAAGCTGAAGTCGAGGCATGGCGGTTTTGTTGACCACCGGTGGATGACAGAGTTTGAGAATGTGCATCATATGTGGATGTTGCAGACCGGATGCCAAATGAGGATCGCGTCGATGAGTTTCTCGCAGAGAGACTGGGTCTCGATGCCGACGATGGTGTACGCCTGCCCCCCGCCAGCGAGTCCCTTCTGACCAGTGTGTACATTGAAGTAGCGGAAGAACTCCGTCGTAGTCTGCCAGGTCGGGCCAGTTGTCCTGCTGACGTGGGTCGAATTGCAGACATTTTGCGTTCACCAGTAATTGGATTGACGAGCATCACGTCCTGTACAGCCTCGTGAAGAACGCTGCTCCCAAGGCTCGTACGTGCCGATGACGGTCGCTGAATACCACCTTCCGTACTCATAGGGTCGGGACCAGTGCTACTTTCCTTACGAGCTTTTGGAGTCTGGCCAAAGGAGAATGCATGCAGATCTGCGAAGTTGTTGATTTTCTTGAAGACACCGCGAGACTCTAGATGGGGGCGCTTGGGCGTAGTTGCAGTAGGAACAGACTGGTCGTCATTGGTGGACGCCCTTCCAAGACACTCGGAAGATGCTCTTGGGGATGCCGATGTGCGAATGGAAGGTGACAATGGAGTTAGTGGTGAGTGTAATGGTCCCAGGACATCTGATCCCTCTGTGACCAGAAGATTGACATCAGCGTTTGTTTCGTCACATCTTTCAGGCTGTGATTGGACTACAGATGCCTTCCGTAGATATATCTCAAGCTCAACAATCGAGCCATGCCGTGATGTCTCGTCATCGGAGATCTCGGGAATCACAGATGATAACTGTGATAACGTTTGCGGACCTTGAATCCACGGTTTAGGATTTTTGTAGGATGTGTTGATCTCGGAGGGTGTTCTTTGACGTGGTGGTATCATGCCCCATCCTGACAAAGTGTTCTTTGAAGATCCAAGATTTGGTGATATTTCGGCAAAGCTGCCTGTCAACGGACATGAAGTGCCAGCAGCAGATGTGACACCGAGGCCGTGGACATTCCTATCATCTGATTTGCCGAAGTAGTCGACTTTACGCCACGTTGGAGGTTGAGGTGATGCTGAGCTTAATGGTGACGGATCGTCCTGCGGTAGCTCTTCTTCCACAATGCTGATCAGACCAGCTTTCCTGGAATCGAAGACAATGTAAGGCGTTTGGATAGACACTGTCGACGCAGCGGATGCCATTTGTGTCGATCCCGGCTGAGGTCAGAAGTTTGTCTGGTATGTGTAAAGTCGACACATGGGAAAACAGGTGAAGAACAACAGCAGATTCAGCTGGTTCAATCTCCGGGACTGCCATGTAATCTTATGGGTGACTCGGCAATGACAGGACGCTTGAACGGCTGGACCAATCCATGTTAAGAGTTCATGGGATGTTGACCGTTGAACGATAGTCAACTCCAACGGCTCAGAGTCCAACGGTGAAACTTCTCGAACATACGCATACAAGCATCATACCTGTGTCCTTGTTAGTGAGTCCAGATATAACCTAGAAACAATTGAACGTTTAGTAGCCCTAGTATTCGCGGATGACGGTCTTGGACAAAGCGAGACTCGATGTCCAGAGAGCGGCTCAGTGCTCAAGTTGGCTGCGATGGACTTCAGTAAAAGAAGTGTGAATCGATGTTCGGCACGGCGATCACGATGTGAGACAGCTCCCGGTACTTCGAGAATGTATCATCGGACGACCAGAGTATAGAGCTGGCGATTCTGTATGATTAGGCTTCACAGAGTTGTAGCTCGAACGGCGAGCCTGTTGCGACAGGGCATCTGCGTTGACGGAGCCGGCCGGTGACTGCTGATGATACGTACTTTGGCAACATAGCGCCATGATACGAATAGGGCAACGACTTCTCCCAAGCTGCTGCCTGAGGATCAAGATGATTTCGAGGTCCTACCCTGTTTAGGGAAACCCCATCTGCCACCGTCATCGAACGCAAACTTCCACCATGCAGAGCGCACGTTTGTATACCGCCACTCGTTCAGGGTTAAGGATAATTCAACCCAGAACCTGACATCGACGTTTCGATATGGAAGAAGTTACGAGGAAGTGTAAGCCGAAATGGAAGAACGATCGATAACGGTTTTATAGCCAGGCGGCTATCCGTCAAAACCCACGCGGCGCAATTAGTCTCGACACTGGACACCCACCTATAGCCTCTACAAGAGAATGGTTCGTCTTCGATCTTCTGGAAAAAGTTTCTGTTGACCTAATCGAGTCGCACAGTAGAAGAGTCGGTCGGCCGTTGTCCGACTAGGGTTGTCGGTCCGCGTCTGGAGATGCGTGCAGAATAACCATAGCTTGGAAAAATCGATGACGAGAAGCGGCGCAAAGATGCGACGTCTTATGAAGGGGCTGATTGGAAAGGATGATATCACTCGAGGTGGTTGGTGAAAGAAAAGTCCAAGCGCGTCGAGCTCAAAAATTGCCAACACTCCAATGCTTCTGTAGCGACCCTGACGTGGATTCCAGATCATCTGGAATACCGGTCTCTGGTGCAGCAGAGTACCAAAAACACTAGCATGGAAGCTCATGACTTCCCATAATAGTCGGTACCTATCGAGACGTATGTGATTTGGGGTGGGAGGGCTAGACATTACATATTCAGTTTCGAGTCAAATCTCTATACCAAAATCCAGCCGTGATTAATCCGAATCTATTACTCACTACTGTTGTGTAGGTAATTTACCGAGGCCACAATCGCTTAAGTTAACAATATCGTGATATACAAGTGCATGACAGACTGTTGCGTGTGACATGGAATTGAAGTGATCACACTATATGCGCTAATGATCACAACCACATGTTTCTACGCGTACTCATCATTGTTCACTATGGTGCGACTGCGCGTTATATATCATTCAGGTGAGCCTGCAGCAACCCAACAAGCTGAGTGGCGCAGCGGAAGGTTCGTAATATAACAGTTCTTCACTCCATTACTCAACACTAACAAATTTACAGCGCGCCGGGCTCATAAACATGTCACCCGGAGGACGTCGGATCGAAACCGACCTTAGCTATGACTTCCTTTTGCTTTTACAGCATGCCATTTCTCCGAGTTGAGCTGATACGTTAAACTCGACTCATATAGTTTTGCCGGCAATAATAACAGATACCACTTCATCGCTGATGCCGACAGCCTCACCAGATGCATGACTTTTGACCGGGATGTACCTGGCACTGGCCGCGAAGAGTTAGGGAACGGCAGAACCGGTCACGGCGGTTGCATTTTTGGCTCTTTGCTCGCTGCATCTGTCATACTGCGAGCAGGTCATGTTCAAACCGGGCAAGCATGTTGGTGATTGGCCCCAGAAATGGCAATGTACAAGACTTGATCCTCCAAGAAGTGTATTTTTCTAGACTTTTGATTTGGGAGCCTGTTCTCTGTGTATCTCCTCGATTGTCGTCTTGCTCGTCTCCAGACTCTGCTGCCAGGCCGGAAAACGTTTGCTATACCATGATGTAATGGTCTCGCCGTTCTGCGCAGCAATTGCTTCGGCAAGCGTCAACCCGTCAGAGATCGCGATATTTGCGCCCTCACCACCAAGGATTGCCTGTGAATGAGCAGAGTCACCCATAAGGAAGATACCATTGGATGCGAGTTGATATAATTGAGGGAGGTCGACCTTTGACGCGCGCATCAACCAGGTCAAGATTCGGTCCTGCTTCATCTTCTGCTCGTCAAAAATCTCCGAGAATGGTTGAGGAAGGTCTTTGAGAGCAGTAACTTCCTCGTAGAACTCCTTTGGAATTTCAGAGGCATCCGATAACGTTCGATTTGGTTTGAAGCAGCGGTCACTGGAACCCTTGGCTGGACGTGAATATATCCAACTGACACTGGCTTGCTCAGCTGTGATGTCGTTGACAGAGACCTGCAACAAGGCGCCATTGTTGTGAATCTCAATCACATTGGATTCTCTCAGGGGTGTAGCGTAGATGTCATCGAAAGTGCTCCTGCTCACTTTTCTCTTTCCGTTGAAGGTGACGAAGGGTAGAACTTCGAGACCAGCCTCTCTTAAGATAGATTTTCTTGTAGTTGAATGGACACCATCTGCGCCAACAACGCATATTTGACCCTCAATGCTGTTGTCATTTTGCAAGTACAGAGTTGTGCCGTTTGGTGTCTGCTCCAGCTTCTCCAGTCCGGACTCCCACTTGATATCCAGTCCTTGGCGTATCAGCTTTTCCAGCCTCTCGCGGTGGGCGCGGAATGATGTAGAAGTCACGTCGCGTGGACAAATCAACTTCTTAGGATCGATAGCGCCATTTCCACCCACTGCAGCATCGACAGCCACACTTTTTCTGAACGTCTGCTCGTCCATTTTGAGCATGTTCATCAATGGCTTGTAGGTAGACGCGTGTAGACTAATTCCGTATCCATGTCGAGATGCTGAGCTCGCACGGTCATACAGCACAACCGGGATGCCTCTCTCCAGAAGAGCTCTTCCGAGCGTGACACCTCCTAGGCCTGCGCCGATGATGCTGAGAGGTTGAGGAGACATTGCGAGAGTGCCTTGAGGAACCTAAGCATGAGTGAACGGGTACAAGATGTCATAGACAGACGCGAGACGCGAGGCCGAGAACCGTTGGTGTTGGAACGCGTTGAAGCTTTCCATAAGTTTGCATAAATAATGCGCACGATGATGCATACACGCTCACAATTAGCTATGGAGCACAGGGCTCCGAGAAGTTGTCTTGTCAAGCTTCGGTTGGCGCCGGAAGGCGCGTTCAAGCACGATGGCCAATAGGTGAAGAGCCTGCTTGGAACAAACGACGTTCAACCACCAGCCTGTCCACTCTCGAAGCACCATTCAGCATGGCTTTTCGCTCTGCGATACGTCGACAAAGGCACGATACAAGTACTCTGTACGACATGTCTGATGCTTCCCGAAGATCCTTCAGCTGAATGCTTGTCTCTGGTGATGTTGCATCCATGGCCGAGAGATCGGCATCATGCAAGAAGAACGGGCCGAATCTCCGCCAAATTTCTGCCTCTTCTTTTGCCGCTTCGTTGAAAACCACCAGTGTGACGGAGAAGAAATTGCTACAAGCGGATAATCTCGGGTCTTTGGTAGGGGCGACAGTGACCCTATGCCCTAGGATATGGTCACAGCGTCGTAACTAAATCCTGCACTATCCGAACGTCGACCACCGCATGCCGTGTTTTCCTCCATCTTTTCTACGGGCCAAGACGAGAAGTGTGGATCAATATATGGGGCGAGGTACCGGGGACGACTTGATTGGGGTCATGCCGGGGTTGCAATATCTTCTGGGCGGAGTACCCCATGGAGTCACATAAATAAGAGAGTCCCCCAGGCATGGACTGGTCTCTTTCATCTCACTCTGCCTTGGAATATCCTCTGCCGCCATGAACGACGATCTCAAGAAGGATGGCGGTAGCCATTATGACGCCGAAAAGACGCCGATTGAGGCTTTCCACAGTCAACACCCACCTATGGACCCGGAACGTCGCAAGGTTGTCGAGAAGTCGATGAAGCGGAAGCTCGATGCTAGATGCTCGCTGTTCATCTTGATCTACATCATGAACTATCTGGATCGCAACAACATGGCAGCTGCCAGACTGAAGGGACTACAAGAGGATTTGAAGCTCAGCGACACGCAGTACGCAACATGTTTGAGTATTCTCTACGTGGGATACATTCTTATGCAGGTATGTCTATTTGGCGCCTCTGCAGGAAGCAGGAAACTGACCGCCTTTCTAGGTCCCTTCCAATATCATCATCAACCGCATTACAAGACCCAGCTGGTACATCGGTGCAGCTATGCTTCTTTGGGGTCTGATCTCGACACTCTCCGGAGTCGCCCAAGGTTTCGGCGGAATGGTCGCGATAAGATTCTGCTTGGGTTTCGTCGAGGCTGCATTCTTGCCCGGTGCTCTTCTTATCCTGTCGAAATGGTACACTCGCAGCGAGTTGACCAAGAGAAACGCTCTCCTCTTCTGCGGCAACCTCATCTCCAACGCTTTCTCAGCACTTGTTGGTGCTGGTGTCTTGTCGAATATGCAAGGCGTGCTTGGCCACGCCGCATGGCGTTGGTTATTCTGGATCGAGGGCGCTGTCACCATGGGTGTCGCCATTGCCGCTGCTTTCGTCTTGCCGGATCTGCCCACCAACTCGAAAGGCTTCACCGAGGAAGAGCTGCAGGTCGCCCAGCTTCGTATGATCGAGGATGTTGGTGAAGTCGACGAGGACAGCACCGAAGACGGTGTGTTTGACGGTCTCTTCATGGCCCTCAAGGATCCCAAGATCTACGTCTTGATGTTCACTCTCACCGCCTACGTGGTTGGTCTCAGTTTCAACGCCTTCTTCCCTTCCCTCACAAAGACTTTGGGTTTCGGTTACGTTCCTACTCTGCTCATGAGCGCTCCCCCATGGGCATTCGCCTGTATTGTTTCTCTCATCAACGCCTGGCACGCCGATCGCACTCAAGAGAAGTTCTGGCACATTGTGGGACCCATCTGTCTTGGACTTATCGGCTTCATTATCAACATGTCTACGTTGAACACGGCAGGTCGTTATGTTGCTCTGTTCTTGCAGGCAAGTTCCTACGCAGGCTTCATCGTCTTCTACTCGTGGATCTCGTCCAGTTTCCCTAGACCACCTGCCAAGCGAGCCGTCGCGATCGCTCTGGTCAACGCATTCAGTCAGCTCGGAAACGTCGCTGGATCATACGTGTGGGACCTCACGGCCAACGGATACCGCAACTCATACGGTATTGTGACAGCCATGTTTGGTGTCACGATCGCCGGATGTGTGATCATGAAGATGATCTTGGTCAACCTGAACAAGAAGCTCGAGGCTGGAGAGGCTCAAGCATGGTCTACTAGACCTGATGTTGCTGAGCACACTGCCGAGAAGGAGTACTTGGACAGCCCAGATGAGGCACTGAGAATGAGACAGGGCTTTAGGTACCTCGTCTAAGATAATGAGGCTACGACCTGTATATAGACGCATCATTGCCACTAGTCTTATGAGACTTCAATATAATCTACATGACTTTTACATGAACTCCAGCTTCTTCAATGGTCGTATGATGTCAGCGTATCTAACGAGTTCCTGCCGCGTTGCCGACTGCTGATTGGCAGTTTTAGGATGGTGTAGCAGACTGTGTGTCGAGTCGTGTCGTATGCAAGAAAGCGCCTGCCAGCTCATCACATGCCAATGGATGGGGCGGGTGCGTGCAGCATTTTATTGATGACGAGATTGAGAGAGCAGCTGAGAAAGGCGACCAGACACTTAATACTTCACAGGTCTGATCAACCGCTCTACGCACCATCTGCGTATAGTTAGCATGTAGATTGTTAAGGAAGGAACAATAGATGAGAGCTCATCAGGGTTCAAGGTCGGCTAAACGGGTTGGAGGGAAAAATGTGGGGAATGTTTACCTGGTGCTGAAGAGACTCGTACTCGCTGCACAGTACTCCGGTTGCGACTTGCCTATTGCAGACAAATGCAGACTACTTGTCAGAGGGAGAGGACCAGTACCAGACGATCGACTTTGCATCAGCTCAGCCGGCGCTGACCATTCCTTCTGCGCCGCCTCAACTCAGACACGACACTCCTTTGTTTCCGACCCTCTCAAAGCATCATCCCATCATCATACCATCGCTTTCTCTGCAACGACCAAATTCGTCAGCGTCCAACCTCGTACCCTACCACCCTCGCGCAATTCCAGCCATGTCCGGTGGCTACGACGTCGACTACGATTCCGACTGCGACGTCTACGACTACGACGATGATTACATCTACGCCGATGCAGGAGCCTACGATCTGGCTGTACGTCGCCTTGAACCACCATAAACAAACCAGTGCTCACAATTTTCTCAGGATGAGCTCGCCTCTGGAGCCATAGCCGAAGCTCCCGCCTTGTACTACCGCGATGACGAATATGAAGAATACGACAACTACAACTTCTGGTCCGAGATCGAGTACGGCAATGGCGAAATCTTCGACCAAGACATCGCTCCCCAACACCACTCGACTGCCGACAAGAAAAAGAAGTCTAGAGCCGACGACATCAAAGACACCATCAAGAAGATTCGACTGCGTGGCATTCAAGATTATCCCTCCGTTCTGTGGAAGTCCTCGCACGAAGCCTTCAGCCTGCATCACAACTGCCCCGTCTACGAGAAGCCACAGCAACCGACTGCCCTACTGCCCAACTGGCGACAACTTCTGAAAGACCGGCCCGCTGTATTCACCACATCTTACATGGCCATACACTCGGCCAAGAACGATGAAGAGGAGGCTGAATGGGAGGACATGTCCGAAGACGATGCCGAGTCAGATCAGGATGATGATGACAATGACGATGAAGAGGAGGGTCAAGACGAAGACGGCGAAGAAAGCATGGGACTGCAGGACATCGACCCGGAAATGCTCAAATCCGCCCTCGCCGCAAGGCTATCCGCCTCGGGCATGACTGGCAAGGACCAATCCGCAATGATGGAAGCCATGATGCAGATGCTGGCAGGCGGCGGTGGTGCTGGCATTGAAGATCTCCTCGAGAGCCTGACATCAAACATGGTGAGCCAAGTCACCGAGGAAGGTGGTAATTCATCGATGGGACAGTGGCTCTCTGGTCAGGGTGTTTCGCTCGAGGAAGAGAATGATGAGGATGAAAGCGACAGCGAAGAAAAGAACAAGGATTCCAGAAGGCCGTCTGAAGACGTTACGTCGGGCGCGTCTCAGGATTCTTCGCCCAAGGACAGTGTGGCAGCAGAACTGCCCGCTGCACCAAAATCTTCTGTCCCGTCCACTGAAGCATTGCTTGAGCCACCATCAACCGGAAAGAAACGGAAACACCCTCTTTCCGAGGAGATCAAACAAGACGACGAGCCGGAACAACCTACCCCGGAGACGGGTCCTACTCACAAACGAAGCAAGCAAGATGTTCCGAAGCCTTCGAATGGATCTGCCAAATCCAAACCACCAGCACGCAAACCAGCGACATCACAGTCAAAAGTCAAGATTGCAGACACCAAGCCCAGTGTGAAGCAAAAGACCGATGTGCCTGCCAAACCCAAGACCGAGGCAACGATAGCGACCAAACCGAAACCGACAGCAGGTCAAGCAAAAGATAACACACCTGCCACCGACTCTATCGCAAAGCCGATCACGCGGAAGCGCAAAGCTGCAGACGAGCAGGTGCCGGAAGAAAAGCCCAAGCGACAGTTGCGCAATTTTGCTGCACCAACTGCAAGTAGTCAGAGCAAAACTGCAGACACAAAGGCACCTGACACTAAAACTACAAGAAGCGGCCGGGCCAGAAAGTAGAAGGAGTTTGTTGTTTCCGAGTTATTCTTCATGTTCATTGTTTGAGTCAGCTGTGGAGTCTCAGGCAGTCCATACCATGCATCACCAGGTTTCAGCACAAGAGGCACCATTTCGGAGTTTAGAGTCAGGCACTTGTTTTCGATTCTTGTTTCTTGTAACGCTGTCAGAAGATGATCTCTCACATGTGTGCCATCATGGTGTGCAGCAGATCAACCAATCAACGGTGGGATTTGCCAAGTTTTGCCTGTAAACAAAGCGAACCAAAGCAGGGTCCTCTCAAGCCTCTGACGAACAACGGTCTCGCCTAATGTTGACCTTGTATATGCATGCAGACACACCGATAGATAAATGCCTTGTCGACGGATGTGGGACTTATTTCCACATTCGATCCTTGACAGTCTTGTGCATCGACACATCGACAGCTGAAAAAACACACTTTTTGCTGTTGCGCTCAACATTTGTGACTTGCTTGGATTCTATTTATTGAGATCTGGAAGCACCGAGGATTTTGAGCAAGTTTGCGTTGTACAGTTGTTTGGGTGGCATTCCTTTGTGATCACACGTGCCAAATCCAGTCACTGCCTTACTTACTTCACTCTTGCTCCTTGCTTTGCTCTTTCCTTTTCTGCTTCTCTACCACAGGATTGAATATCGCGAACTGAGTAAAATCTCACCACCCATCCACCCTCAGCGGGACAAATATATCTTTTGGACAACAACTCGATATCACTATTCTGGCACATCACTACAAGACAACATGTTCCAATCACTCAAGGACCGCTCTTCCTTTGGCGGATACATACGCTTTGTGCTCCGCGTCTTCCAATTCGTGCTTGCGATTACTGTCATCGGACTCTATGGCTACGATCTCGATAAGGCGAGGAGGAAGCACGTTGCCGCAGATCCTAAGTGGACGTATGCGGTTGTGGTGGGCGCTTTGTCTGCCATCAGCGTATTCTTCTTCTTGTTCAAGTACTCTTTGAGGTTCTTCTGGGACGGAGTTATGCTGTAAGTTCTCCTCTCCCTACCTTATCTTCCACGGCTGGTGTTCAAAACGAGGGATCATGTATTGACGAGACAAACAGCATCCTCTGGGCAGTCGTCTTCGGCATCTTCGGAAAAATTTACATCAACGCCCACCCAACACCACACCAAAGCGGTCAAATTCGTATGAAGAATGCGGTATGGGTGGACCTCGCCAACATGCTCTTGTGGTTCATAACCTTCATCTGGGACTTGGTGTTGCACTTCACCCGCATGGATAAAATGACACTGCACACCGGTCGCGCTCACGTATAGGGCACGGGCGAAAAGGAAGGCAGATATGCGCCTGTGGATTTGCTTGTCAGGTATCCGGTTTTGCTTACAGCGGATGCTTGGCATTTAAGGACGAAAGGCGATTGGCAAAAGGAGACTAGTGAGGCGTATAGGGAGTGTTATGCGGCCAAGGAGAGGAGGTTTGAGAGGGAAGCTGAGGAGGAGGCGATGGTTGAGGGGGAAGTGCAGGAAGGGTTGCTGGATGAGGATTGGATATTGCCTGATGAGTTGCTGCCGGAGGCTTTGTTGGTTGAGGAGATCATGGCACAGGAGAATGCGCTTGAGGATGCTGAGGATGGGCATCAACGACCGGGACCTATTCGTGTTGATTAAATGAGGGATGATGGAGTTTTCTGGGACCTGAGGGCTTTTCTATTAATGACAACTTTGTTTCTTGCATCACCTCCTGCGGACTTCTTGGTAGAAAATTTCGATGTTGAAGGCATTTGGTATAGCCTACTGTGGTATCAACAAGTATACGATATAATCGTGTGGCAGTGTTGCAGCAGTGTCTCGCTCAAGAAGAAAACTGTCCCGAACCAAGAGACCAAGCCTAGGCGCTCAGCAAGAACCAAGAACATGATAGAACGATGCCCTAGAGGACCATGCTCTTCCAAGAGATGATGCTGAGGAGCTTGATGTATATGTCTATCGTCGCAGTTCAAGGTCTCCAAATATTGGACAAAAATGGTCGAGGCTGTTTTGCGTGTGATAAGACGGGGACATCGCGGGATGATGACGGTGGCTGGGGTGCGGCTGCTTCGGCCTCTTCCTGCTGTGAGAACCACCTGGCATCTTTACCTTCCAACACCATTGCAGAGCTGGTCGTTCATCTCCGACTCTTCAACAAGTGTTGTGATCGCTCGGTGTAACGTTTGATGATGGCAACCGACTGTAAGATGGTCACATGCTCCGAGTTTCTCCAAGGAGCAGGTACCGTGACCCCGCATGCGCCCCCCACGACGCGCCCTGCGATTACCCTCGGCGCGGCTTCCGTGCAGCACTTCATCAACTCTTGCTCTCGCTAAGTACCATTCGAACAAGTCCCTGAATCCCTGATCTGAGCCAATCAACAAACATGTTCCGCCATAGCAGAGGCCATCGCGGTCTTATTCCTGCAGTGACAAAACGACTAAAGAGCACCACAACATCAAACCAAGCACCAGAAAGACAACCACTTCATTCCATTCTGATTGCAAACAGAGGAGAGATTGCTCTTCGAGTCGGCAAGACAGCTGCTCAGTACGGCATAAGAACCACAACACTCTACACTGATCCGGACGCACACAGTCAACATGCATTGAGCTCCCCCTTTGCTATCAATCTTAGCGATCCCAGCCAGTACCTCAATGGTGACCGAATAATCCAAACAGCCCGCGATCACGGTTGTCAAGCCATTCATCCTGGTTACGGCTTCCTCAGCGAGAACTCAGACTTTGCCAAAAAGTGTACCGAAGCTGGACTGAAATTCATTGGTCCTCCATGGAAAGCTATCGAGGCCATGGGCGACAAAAGTCGATCCAAAGATATCATGACCGAGGCTGGTGTTCCCTGCATTCCCGGATACCATGGTTCGAATCAAGATCCCGGCTTTCTCAAACACCAAGCGGCACAGATCGGCTACCCTGTCCTGCTTAAAGCTGTCAAGGGTGGAGGTGGTAAAGGCATGCGTATCTCCAGATCTCCTGATGACTTCTTGGATCAACTGGCTTCCGCGAAATCTGAAGCTATAAGCTCGTTTAGCGACGATGTCATGCTGGTTGAGAAGTACATTACTACACCTCGCCATATCGAGGTCCAGGTCTTTGCAGACAAGCACGGAAATTGTGTTGCGTTGGGCGAGAGAGATTGTAGTATTCAGAGAAGACATCAAAAGATCCTCGAGGAGTCACCAGCACCTCACCTGGATGAGGCCCTTCGGCAAGACCTTTGGGACAAGGCCAGATCTGCTGCTCTCGCCGTAGCTTACGAAGGCGCTGGTACGGTTGAGTTCATCTTCGACAACGACTCGGGCGAGTTTTTCTTCATGGAAATGAATACTCGTCTACAGGTGGAACATCCTGTTACCGAGATGGTGACCGGTGAGGACTTGGTACACTGGCAGATTCTTGTTGCAGAGGGAGGGAAATTGCCTCTCACTCAAGAAGAGGTGCATGAAAGAATAAAGGCTCGCGGCCATGCGATCGAAGCACGCATTTATGCCGAAAACCCAGATATGTGAGCTTTCGCGAGTCATCCAAGCACGAATGCTGCTGACCGAAACAGGAACTTTGTGCCAGACTCAGGCAAATTGTTGCATCTGAGAACTCCCGAGATCACCGACACCGTTCGCATTGATGCAGGATTTGCTGTTGGAGACGAAGTTACATCACACTACGATCCAATGATTGCGAAACTTATCATACAAGGCCCTGATAGACACGCAGCATTGCAAAAGATGAAGACTGCTCTCGAAGAGTACGAGATTGCTGGGCCAATCACCAATATTGAGTTTGTCAAGCGCATGTGTGTCAGCCCCAGATTCGTTGCGGGCGAAGTGGAAACTGGCTACATCGAGAAGAACAAAGATGAGTTGTTCCGTAAGGTCGAAATTCCTGACGAAGCCTGGACACAGGCAGCCGTTGGTTTGTATATCGCAGAACAAGGTCTGAGCGATAACAACTCTGTCTTGTCCTCTCAAACCATTGGATTCAACACCGGACTATCTGGCCCAAGGACATTCGACCTCGTAGAGATTCCAGCAGACGGCAACAATAGTAGTGCAACGTCTATCACTGCAAGCGTCCAGCATGTTGGTCCACACACTTTCTCCGTCTCGGTCGGAGGCCAACAAGCCCTTCAAGTCACCAGCAAGCTCGATGAGAACACCAACATCCTCCAATCATTCTACCCCCACACCAGGCTCGAAACAAGAATTATCAGAGACCCGGAGACAAACAAGCTGATCCTCTTCCAACAAGGGCGTCAGTATCGACTACAGCTAGCAGTGCCAAAGTGGGCTGAGAAGGCCTTGGGCATGAAAGATGTGGCAAACAGTGTCTTGGCGCCTATGCCTTGCAAGGTCCTTCGTGTGGAGGTGGAAGAGGGCGCGATGGTCACCAAAAACCAAGCACTTGTTGTGATCGAGAGTATGAAGATGGAGACGGTCATCAGGGCACCGCATGACGGCGTCATTGCCAAAGTTGTGCATAAGGCTGGAGATCTGTGTAAAGCTGGTACGGCTCTGGTCGAGTTTGCGGGAGAAGAGGAGGAGAAGGCATGACAGGATAGAAGCGAGTCATTGTAGGTACTAAGGATATCGCAATGCTGATTCAATTTATGGTGTCTACAACGACAGCCCATCCATGAAGAGGAGTTTCGCTTCTCATCCAAGCTGTATGACAAATTATCAGAATCCACGCGGCCAACCGTCGATTTACTTAGCCAAGCTTTCACCAAGACCTCGCATCAATGTCATGACATTGGCAAACAAGCAATTGGCAATATTTGGCACCCGTCAACACTTCCTATATGTTCCGAGCCTGTGTTATATTACTTCCGCGTTGCCCAATATGCGTCCATCAAGGTGCTGGGATTTGTACCGACCACAAGGAAAACAAACATCCCCCAAAAAGCTCTCGAACAATTGTTTCTCGGGACTGACCTTGAACTCTCCTCGCAGAGTATTCCTCAGTCATCATGGCATTTGACCCTACGAATGTCGACCTCACCACTGCCAGTGCTAGGGACATCATCTGTTACCTTCAGATCGGCGAAAATCAGTACAATGGCCATCTTCCGGCCCGCATATCGGCAGTCTTTGTCATGCTGGTTGTATCGACACTAGGTACAGCCTTTCCCTATATCGGCAAGCAGATGCCTAGACTACGCATCCCGACTCCTGTATACCTGTTTGCTCGATACTTTGGCAGCGGAGTCATTGTATCTACTGCTTTCATACATCTGTAAGACAGCAAATGGCAGAGAATGGTAGAAGAGAGCTGACGCAAAATTAGACTAGATCCAGCATACCAGAACATCGGCACGAATAGCTGTGTGGGCATGACGGGAAACTGGTCTATGTATCCTTGGACACCAGCTATCATGCTCGCTTCCTGCATGAGCATTTTTGCTATTGATGTCACTGCCCAAAAATACGTTGCCGACAAATATGGCTTGGATGTGCACGCTACCAATGTCGAATCCTTGGTCACCAGCAACCCTATTCCATCCCCAACTACCACTTCTCAGGTCTTTAGACCCAGAACCGACGAAGAGAAACAAGTCGACCACAACAAATACGAGGAAGTAGCTTTTGCACAACAATTCGCTGCCTTTTCCATCCTTGAAGCGGGGATCATTTGGCATTCAGTGTTTATTGGCCTCAACTTTGGTGTTGCGGGCAGTGAATGGTCGACTTTGTACATCGTTTTGATGTTCCATCAAGCCTTTGAAGGCCTCGGTATTGGTGCTCGACTATCCACCATACCATTCCCACCAAAGTATAAGCAGTGGTTGCCTTGGATGTGTATCGCAGGTTATGGCATCACTACACCCATCAGTATGGCGATAGGGTTAGGCGTGAGGAACACTTATAACAGTGGTAGTTATGAAGCTGTAAGTACATGCGAGAAAAGATCAAGATAGATTCGATTGCTAACCTAGAAACAACAGAAAGTCATTGCTGGTGTTTTCGATGCGATCAGTGCTGGTATACTCGTCTATAATGGACTTGTGGAATTGTTGGCCAGAGACTTTATCTTTGAGACACAGAAGAGGAGTCACAAGCGGTTGGCTTTTATGATGGGTTGTGTGTTTTTGGGAGCTATGCTTATGTCTGTTATTGGAGCTTGGGCTTAGCGTATATATGGCTGGATGAGTTTGATGTTTATACTATAGGCTGTAATTGTACATCTGTATAAAGAACTCGGATGGTTGGATAACCGAACCGGTGACTCCCCTGGCCGTCCCCGCACTCACCCCCACCAGACGGATTCTACTCCGGTGGAAGCTGCGGAGGACCACAGCTGCCAAACAACTTCGTGAGCAGTCATGCATTGTCCTATTCGACTTGATTTTGCATATCTAGGACCACGACAGCCAGTGTGGGATGCTTGTCTCTATATTGCGACATACGTCTTGCTCGTCATGAATGCACGTTCGCCAGATCCTGTGTTCCAGTCATCCTTAGAACCGAGAAACCCTAACAGACCCCTTGGACATCAGCTACTGCTTGGCTTTACTGTTTGACCCCTCACCTAAATACCAAATAGCCTTCCATGAAAGGTCGCCACCGGCAGTTGTCTCTCAAACCCCACTTCGAAATGGGAAGATCATCAGGGCAAGATGATATAACTTTGTTCTCGTACCTACCTCCAAACAAGCAACACACCTCGCATCTTACACCTACCCAACATGAAGCAGAACGAACTCGCAGGCGAAGATGGCATCGGCGTCGGTACTGCTCCAGGAGCCTATCGAGCTCCCGATGGCAGCCGTCCAGAAGCAGAAAGACGACCATTGACTCTGCCTCCAAACACAAGCTTGGAAAAGTTCAACGACTTTATGCAACGCATTGCTGATATTGTTGGCTCTGAGAATGCTACTGTCATCTCTAGTGACAATGAGCTCAAGCATGAGTCTTACCTTGATCCTAGCAAGGCTTACGATGTATGCAACCCATTCGTTTGGAGCATGAAAAATAACTTGCTAATGAGCTATCCAGATGTATCATATCACACCGAAGGAATACTTTGTTAGCTCAGCTGTTGTCGCCCCTAGAAATGTACCCGATGTCCAAGCCATCATGCGACTGTGCAACGAATTCGAGATACCCGTGTGGCCCTTCAGCATTGGTCGAAACGTTGGATACGGAGGTGCAGCACCAAGAGTTCCGGGAAGCATAGGTCTCGATATGGGCAAGAATATGGCAAAGATCTTGGAGGTCAATGTTGATGGTGCTTTTGCTTTCGTTGAGCCAGGAGTGACTTTCATGTAAGTCTTTCATGGTTAGATTGAAAGTGCTGTTGCTGATCATTACAGTGATCTGCACAATTACCTCGTCGAAAACAACCTACGCGAGAAGCTTTGGATCGATGTTCCTGACCTTGGAGGCGGTTCTGTGATTGGAAACACTGTCGAACGTGGTGTCGGATACACACCCTATGGAGACCATTGGATGATGCACTGCGGCATGGAAGTCGTCCTGCCCGACGGTTCCTTATGGCGCTCGGGAATGGGTGGTTTACCAAACCCGAACGCCGACCCTAATGCACCTCCACACGAACAAGCTGCGAACGAGACGTGGGGGTTGTTCAACTATGGCTTCGGTCCCTACAATGATGGCATCTTTACCCAGTCTTCTCTAGGTATTGTCGTCAAGATGGGCATCTGGCTCATGGTCAATCCTGGTGGATACCAAAGCGTGAGTGGTGTTCTGCATCCTCAAAACAAAAAGGCTAACATAACTAGTACCTTATCACTCTCCCCAAGGACGAAAACCTGCATCAAGCTCTGGAGGTCATCAGACCTCTCAGAGTGGGCATGGTACTGCAAAACGTACCCACCATGCGACACATCCTGTTGGACGCGGCCGTCATGGCAAGTAACAGCACTCGATCACCATCAACACGCACCCTCTAACTCTCACCATAGGGCAATCGAAAATCCTACACAGACTCAGACAAGCCCCTCACCGACCCAGAACTCGACGCCATTGCCGCAAAACTCAACCTCGGACGCTGGAACTTTTACGGCGCAGTCTACGGGCCCCCTCCCGTCCGCGAAGTCTTACTCTCAGTAATCAAACAATCCTTCCTCCAGATCCCTGGAGCAAAATACTACGAGCCCAAAGATATGCCCGACAATATTGTGCTTCAAACACGAAACGACACACTTCAAGGCATTCCAAGCACAACTGAGCTGAGATGGGTTGATTGGCTACCAAATGGCGCACACCTGTTCTTCAGCCCTATTGCCAAAGTATCTGGAGACGATGGAGTAGCTCAATACCAAGTCACCCGCCAACGATGCGAGGAAGCCAGTTTCGATTTCATCGGCACTTTTGTCGTGGGAATGGTAAGCATCTCCCCCTACCTCTGCCACCCTTCCTCTCCTTACTACTCACACTAACTCACCACTCCACAGCGCGAAATGCACCACATAGTCTGCATAGTCTTCGACCGCAAAGACCCAGACTCACGCCGGCGCGCCCACTGGCTCATCCGCACCTTGATCGACGATGCAGCAAAGCGCGGTTGGGGCGAGTACAGAACCCATCTCAGCGTCATGGATCAGATTGCGGATACATACAGTTTCAACGATAACGCGCAGATGAAGTTGAATGATAAAATCAAGGCTGCTTTGGATCCTAAGGGTATCATTAGTCCGGGGAAGAATGGAGTTTGGCCGAAACAGTATAATAAGGAGGATTGGAAGGTGCCGGAGCAGTAGGGTGGGGCTTCAAGGATGGCATAATGGGGAGTGTGTGATTTTGGGGAAAGGGTGGACTCTGTGTGAGCTATACCTAGAGCGAGCTAAACACCAGTTAAAGCATGGTAGGAACTCAGAAGCTTTGAGCGACAAGTCAGTGCAACCACGAAAGTGTCATCAATCTTTGTAAGCAGCCACTTCGCACAAAAGCCAGAAACTCGTCCTTAGAAGCAAGAAAGCATCGTTCTTACACCTCCATAAGCTCATCGTCCAACCTCGGGTTCTGCTCCGGCAATCCTTTTACTGGCTCTTGTAGCTCCCTTCTCTGTCTCTTCACCATCGTTTCCACGCTTTCTCTTGATTGTCGTCTCGGTTGACTGCCCAGTGGGAGTGTCATTGTCTTTGTCAGTATTGACTGCCTTCTGTTTCGCAGGTATCTTCTTTCTTGATGCAGCTGGTGCGCCCTTGGACTTTGCAGCCAAAGCAAAGGGACTGGATGCAGCGGGCTTGACGACAGGTCTCGGAGCTGGCTTTCTGATGCGCTTGGCAGGGGTAGGCTTAGGTCTAGGAGCGAGAGTGGCATCGTTCGTAGCGTCAGGTTCGCCCACGTCAGCAGTAACTGGAGCAGCATGTTTGAGATTTGATCTTGTACGCTTTGGTGCGGATTTGGCTGGCAACTGGGCAGCGGCTGACTCTGGAGTAGGTTCGACTGTTGATGTCCTTGACCTAGTTCTGTTTTCGAGAACAGGGAATGAGCCCAGCTCCTTGATTTCTAGGGCACCTAGCGGGTTTGCACCGGTAAGCCTCTTTCTCTTTGTTGGAGATAGTGTGTCTGCGTTACTCGTGTCGGTGATCTCGGCCGTGAAAGTGTCTGTATCTTGTGTGGCAGATACGGGTGTAGTAGTAGAGGCGACATGAAGCGGAGGCACAGGATTAGGATCGACTGCAGGGTCTTGAATTCCAGTTTCGTCCGCCTCAGCAGGGTCTGAATCCGCGAGTTCGAGATTGGGCCGTGTGCGCTTTGGTGCAGGTTTTGCTGTAGGTTGAGCAGCAATCGGTTCTGACGTGGGTTCGACTGTCGCGGTTCTTGCTCTGGTTCTGGTCTCGAGGATCGGAGGAGAACCCAGCTCCTTGAGTTCCAGAGCACCTAGTGGGTTGGCACCAGGAAGCCTTTTTCTCTTCGATGGAGTTGGTGTATTCGTGTTAGCTGTGTTGTGAGTCTCAGTTGAAACAACTTTTGTACTCTCTGTAGTAGGCTCAGAGATAGTACGTGGTGCCAGCTCGCGCGTAGGAGTGGGATCGGAGGCAGGTACGGGAGAACGAGCCCGACTACGCAATCGTCCGCCGACATCGATTTCTGCCTTCTCTTCAGCTTTACGAGGTGGCGAAGCTCCAAGAAGTCCAGCCAGTTCCTTGTTGCCAACTGCTGCTCTAGTAGCTCTTGCAATACCTACGAGTTTTCTGAGAGGAGCAGATGTGTCGACTGGCTTTTTCGTACGCGAACGAGTGGCTGTCGATCTGTTAGGTTTGGGTTTTGCCAAAGACAGAGGAGTTTTGTTCAGGCCGAATGGGTTAGATGCAGGAGGATTGGCAAGCTCGTCTGGTGAGACTGGAGCCAACTCATCAGGTGAATCGCGCTGGGTAGATGTCGAAGCTGTCTTGCTTTTGCCCTTCTGGACTCTTTTCGATGCGTCTCTGAGTATCTCCACTCCAGATGAGAGACGCGGCTCGATATTGGCCTTCGATTGCTCCTCGCTTCTCGTTCTTAGACCCAGTCGTCTCTTTTGGGACGGCTCTTCTGGATGAGGCTCCTTTTGCTTGCGCTTGCCGTTAAAGATTGCTGTGGGAGCTGCGGATATCTTTGTGTCCTCTGTACTTGTGTTTCCGTCAAGCTCCTCCGTGACTTCAGTGGTGATTCTCAAGCCTTTGATGTTTCTTGATGTGCTAGACGGGACCGTGCCAAGCTCTGCAGTGAGCTTGTTCGGTGTTGGCGGGATTGACGATGGTTTGGCACCGCCACCATCATCTGAAGTAGCCCCAGCCGTGGTATCTTGATCGACGTGCCTGGTGGCAAACCAGCTTGGAGATGGTGGGCTTAACGGCGATGAAGGTGGTGGAGATGGTGTTTTGAAATGCCATCTCTCGAGGTCGTTGAGTTGGTCAAGGTAATCTTCAGGTAGCTGTGCGGTATTGGAAGTCAAAGAAGTCAAGGTGGAATCAGCGGATAAATATTCGTTGTCCTCGTGGACATTGTTGTCAACCTGTGCACCGAGAACGGCTGGAAGGTTCTCAGAAGTAACGAAATTGAATTCATGAGGTATATCGGGGTATGGGTTCGGTGGAAAGAATGAGACAGCTGCTGAGAATGGGTCATGGATGACAGTAATGTCAGTGTCTTGCGTGAGTATGCTGGAGTCAATCGTCGTAGGGAGTCCGTAGTCATCAGAGATTTCGTCTTTGACGGCTTGGAGACCTGTAGGGTCATCCCCTGATTCTGGCTCGAGTTCTTCCGTAGTACTGGTGTGCTCGTTGGTCACTGGATCCTGAACGTGCGCGAACGGGACGGATACAGAACCATGATGAATCATAGCCAATGGATCGGTCAAAGTCACATCGTTGTCTCTGTCAGTGTACGTAGATGCTGAGCTCTCCTCGTGGTGGGTTGTGGCAAAGTCGAGAGAAGAGCGAGGCTTGGGTGCTTCGAATGGAGAAGGTGCGAGTGCTGCATCCTCTAGCGATGATCCAGGACCTGGTATGATGAATGATGCCCGAGTGCTAGATTGGAGCAGAGGACTTGTCTGTCCAGTACTGATTCCCGTACCAGTAAAGACGGGAGATGATGTGTTGATAGTTTTGTTGATCGTGTTAACGTCCACAGCTGAGAATGGTCTGACATGGACGCGATTGTCTGGCAGGGGCAAAGGATCCTCGAGTTTGTCACTGACGGAAGGTGCAACTCCGACTTGATCGTCTTGTTGTAGGTTGGTCTCCACGGCATTGTTCGATCCTTGAGGTTCTTCGACCACTTTCAGAGGTTCAAAAAGATCCAACAGGTCTTCCAATCTCTGATCGGGTTCGTTGACTAGTGGAGCGCTGTCGTCGAAGAAGGCATTGAGGGTTGCTGTGCCTTCCTCCCACCATTCAGGTCGATCAAAATAGTCTCCGAGCTTGCTAAAGAGTGGACTTTGTAAGCATTGCTGACCGCCGGGAGCGAAGGTAACCGGTGTCTCCATGCTGCATAGTTTGAATGGTGATAAATCACGATTGCAGAGTTGCGATCTGTTCAGCGCGCAAATTTTGGTGGCCAACACGTTTGGGTGGCATTGACAGACGCGTCGATTTGTGCGTGTGCTGTCATGTGTTGATGATCAGGTTTGAAGAAGTGAAGGTGGGCCGCAGAAAAGTCGTCCAACTCTCCGGATGTGGTTGCGAAGTGATGAATCGAGGATGTAGCCTGAGAAAGCCTGAGGAGGGAAATGCGATACGTGCTTTTGGGTTGGTTGCTAGGTGAGAAGTGAGCTAGGTATGTTGAACTCAGTACAATGGGATCTAAAAAGTTTTTTGTGGAAGGCGGGTTGTGAGTTGTTGTTCATGGACCTGGATGGATCGCTTTAGCGTCAAGAAGCCGGCGGAGCTTTCTCTGTCTGTCTCTGAAGCACCAGTCACCACTGGTCAACACCATGACGAATTTCATGAAATCTTGGACCTGAGGAGTAAGGTTTGGTAACGACAGCATGTACACCTTTATACTCTGCCGCCAATCCGACGAACTACTTATTAACATCCCAAGCCATGCCCAGCACAGCTATACCACAAACCCAGGTCAAGAACGCCGTCATTACTAGCTCATGGAGACTATCCACAGGAAAACACCGTATTGTACGCTAGAACGGTATAGCGTTGCTAATTGAACCACTGAGATCGGCCGGAGTTGCGAGCATCCTATGGTATACGCGTCAGCAAAGTTGTTCGTGTTTAGCAGGTATTCTGGTTCTCATTACTTCTTTCCGGTTTCAGTCGCACAGCAGCCACAGAAGAGCGAGGCAGGCCAGCAGACGATCTGATACTTGGGTTAGCGTTGACAATATCTTGACGCGAAACAAGTTGCTTACTGCGAGGACAATGGCGCTGGCGAAGCCAATTGTAGGGCCAACGACTTTGCAGTGGCAAGGATTTTGATCTGATCACGGTCAGACATGGAAGTAATGGGAGATTGGCACGTTCAACATACCAGTACCGCACTGGAAGCAGACGAAAGGAATAGGAAGGCAGTCCATTGTGGTTGAAGAAAGAGCTGGGTGAGGGAATTGGCGGTGGGAAGAGGACAGAAATTGGCTGTAAGTATCGAGGAAGTGGCAATGCCTTTTGACAATCAATAAACAAGTGCTTCGTGAATCGTGAGAACAATAAGTCGATGCGTAGAGGATATCAAGCAGGAGAGACAAGCTTCTTAAGGTTCTACTGTAGCAAGCAAAACGGGAAGACGGAACGGAAGCACACGTCATCGCAACGGGCATGGATCAACTGGCCATCATCCGCTTCCTCAACCGTGTGCCGGTTTGGGGCAGATGCTTATCCGACAACAAGCATTTTCAAGGAATAGTGATAGAGTTGCGGGACGTGATTGTGCGATTCTCGATCATGACGAAAAGTGGCATTTTCAAAACGGTCTGTGGTTCGAAGCAGTATTTCGTTACTGAAAAACCTAAGCTAAGATAAAACAAGGAATACATGAGGATGATGACTAGGCATCTGTCGCTCAGCTAGCTCTAGAAATGAGAAAAAGTAAACGGGACCCATGGCGCCTTTGATTCTTGCCCGGTGATATCAACCTAATCGTTGTCGCTTAGTCAAGTGTACACCATGCTCCCCGGCTTTTCAGGACGATGAGAAGGGGTTGACACTGTCGGAGAATGGTCCTGCAGAGGACGAGACAGAAGGCTGCGCCGCAGCTGCGCGCTGTCTGGGATCATCGCGACGCATAATGCTCTCGACGGGACCGAGAAGACGCTGGAAGCCATTCTTGCCCAACATGGCCACCTTGATGTCTGTCTCGGCGACTACGGATGCGGCACGAGGCTTGTCGTCCAGCAAGGCCAGCTCGCCGAAGTAATCGCCCTTGTTGTACGTCTTGAGCGATTGCTCGACTCCAGACTTGTAAACGGCAGCGGTACCCGATTCGAGCATGTAGAAGTGGTCACCAACATCACCTTCACGAATGATTGTGCTTCCTGCAGGCATCTTTTGAGTCTCGAGAGCATCGGCAATCTTGCTGCGTTCGTACGGGGTGAGGGTGTTAAGGAGGGGCACACCGTCGAGGAAAGATTCGTACATGCGACGGCGCTGGAATGCGCTGTCCATCAGAATGCGACGGAAAGTGATGCGGTCGAGTTGCCAGATGACACTGGGCTCAGTGCTGTTG
>Ga0268251_10000136_pt1 | contig 30294 bp, 21 predicted proteins | sample AgamicAsMae_FD_200527 | JGI IMG/M metagenome (GOLD analysis project Ga0268251, IMG submission 200527) | Agave microbial communities from Guanajuato, Mexico - As.Ma.e (v2) (version 2) | ecosystem: Host-associated > Plants > Phyllosphere > Phylloplane/Leaf | place: Guanajuato, Mexico | collected...
GGCTTATTACAATAGTAAACGCCCTCATTCGAAATTGGGGTATTTAGCGCCGCTTGAGTTTGAAAGCTCGAGACAACATGCAATACTTTTAGCCGCCTAGAGTGTCCGTTTTTTGTTGACCATTACCTTCCTTTAACCATCGAACATATATCTCATCCCTTTAAGCCGGCGTTCTGCATGGTTTCTGGTAATTAGAAAGCTTATATCAGAGTCACCAACTCATGTGCGCCTTACATGCCATATGTGCAAAATCAGGCTCATGCGAGAAATGGCCTCAAGCTACAAACTGAGCAATCGCAATGATGCATGAAGCAGATGGTGTTCCACTTGTATAAGCGAGGCAGGAACGCTGTGCCTGAGGGCTGCAAACTCTCTTAAAACCTGCGTGAGTGTAGGGGGAATGGTGATTTTTTGCTCACTTTTGTTCCCGAAGAATGATGTAAAAAAATCACGATTAACTCCTTTTTTGAGAAGTATAGGGCTGTAGTAGCCTGATTAAGCTGCATAGCCACTAATCCCTAAGTCATCACTGCCAATTATTACGGCATCTTGGGGGGGGGCTTGCGGGCGCGGTCAGGTAGGATTGATCGTAAAACCCTTTTAACAGAAATAGTGAGGAGAAAACTATGCCCTACCGTACAGATATCTCGCTTATCACAAAAAATAATTTGATAAAAATTGCAGAGCTGGTTAACCAACGTAATAGCTTGATGAAAGAAGTCGCTGAGTGCAAGGTGCGCCTTGACTTACCGATTGAAGATAGTGCGCATGAAGAATGGATTTTCGCCTATGTTAAACTTACCGCAGAGCGGTTAGGTTTAGAGCCTGATTCAATCATTCCTTTTTTCCAAGCCTTAATACATTGTGCGAAAGAACTTCAGGCTAATTATGCCGGCTGTTTAAGATGTGAAATTCAATCTTGGGGTCATGCCCGCCCTTCAAATATTATTTCAATACAATTGAGGGGGCTTAGAGCTATTATCTCCCATATTAGTTCCAAAATACTGGTCTGTATTGTTCAGCAGTTGGTTATTTACCCCATCAATTCCACTTTTAGAATGACATTTACTGAAAGGCTGGATTTAGATGGGCTCGATAATACTATCAGACAAGCATTATTTAATGGATTGATGCAGGCTAAACTGGCTCGTGCATTGGATGCATGATGCTAATACTGGAAGGCTGAAATTATCCTGTCCATCTTTGGCGTACGAGGAACTTGGATAAGTTTCATCAGGCCATTTATCTTATATAAAGTATGGCGCAAGTTGCGTCATGCTTTTTGCACGCGAACAACAATGTTTCTCCTCGATATTCATTTTGTTTCTGCTCTCTTGTTGAAACGACAAGGTGGCATAGTCAGCACCTCTTCCTGCCACAAGTTCTCAGTGAACTATCAGCTGATTGCGGGCAATTGTATTCTACGTAGTGCAAATCTTGGCCTTTGATGGCCACCTCTGTGCTACATGACTGCTTTAAAAATAAACAATACTCATTTTTGTCCGTGAATAATCCTGGCTTGCTCAGGAATTTATCCTATGTCACTCATAGTGCTGCCCTTAACTTAAATTATTCTGCAAGCCATTTGGATGGTAGTCTTATAGAGGATGTATGAAAAAACCAATGAAATACTCGCCCTTGGCGTTTTGTATCTTGGGTGCCTTTTTTACGATAACTGCTTACCCATCATTGGCCGCTGAAGTAGGAAGTCAATCTGGGGGGGATATTGTTTTAGGCGCTGGGGACAGTGTTATTGCTGATAAAAAAGATGGCTCTGGACGACTCTATGGTATTAACGTATCCCGTACAGGAGCAATTAAAATAGGAGAAATGTCAGACATAAAAGCACAGGATAACACCTTATCTTCAGTCGGTGTTTCAGTTGAAAGTCGAGATTCAAGTTTAACCGCAAATGCAATTTCTATTGATGTCGTTGGCAAGCAGACTTCTGGTATTGAATCTTTCGGCAGTCATGCTGAGATAGATCTGGGCGAAGGGAGCCGTATTAATGCTATTGGAGACACGAATGCCTATGGCATCATGCTCTATAGCAATTCAAGCGTTAATGCCAATCAGCTATCGATTAGTACTCAAGCAAAACGGGAAGGTATCGGTCTTTTTTTAAGTTCAAGTAAGGCCAATTTAGGAGAAAAGAGCCATATTCAGACAACGGGGGATTTAAGCTATGGGGTGTATCTCATCAGTAAAAACGCCCGGTTGGCTGCTTCTGCGCTAAGTATTGGAACCGTGGGGCGCAGTGCCTATGGGATCAACATACAGGATGAAACTGAGGTAGACCTAGGTACCGGGAGCAGTATCCGTACTCAGGGCGAATATGCGCATGGCATCTGGACATTTGGCAAATTAACTGCTGAAGGCATCAATATTCAAACCGACGGGGCGCATGCCAATGGCATAGAAGTTCGCGATGTCTCTACAGCGAACATTGGCGCTGGCAGTGTGGTCATATCGGCGCAAGGTGGTGGATTGGTAACCCATGGCAAGGATGCCACGTTGAATTTCTCAGGCAGTGCCTCTGCTCGTAATCAGGTTATCTCAGGAGGTACCTACGGGGTATCTGCGCAGTCTGAAGGTGCATCGATAACGCTGAATAACACTGATGTTTCAATAAAATCAGACAATAAAGGCCGAGGACTCTGGGCGCTGGGTGGTGGCATCATTACTGGAAATGATCTGTCCATCTCTGGTGATGCTGGAACAACAGGTATTCTTGCGCAGACTGGGGGGCAGGTTGATATAACGGGCAATATTGCAGTTGCTATGGCTTCTGCTGAAGAGACTGCCATGCAGTCTACTTCCAAAGCGGGTGAGGCTCTCAGCCAAATTAAAGTGCGCGGAAAAATGTCGATGGTTGGACGAATGCAAGTTGATGGTGGCACCATTGACCTTGATATGACCGATGGTTCGCTATGGGAGGGGAGTGCTGGGTTGAGACCTGTTGTTGAACCTGAGGATCAAATTTCTGGCGCTATCCATATAGCTATGAAAGATAGTACTTGGAGATTGTCCGCTGATTCGAACGTTAATAAATTAGCACTAAATAATGCGGTGGTAGATTTTACGTCAAATAAAAGCGCCGCTTTTTCTACATTGCAGGTTGGGGAGTTGAGTGGGCAAGGGCATTTCATTCTTCGAACAGATATAGTGGGCGATGGAAAAAACAATGCGGGTGACAGACTTGTGGTTAACAGTAAAAGTGAGGGGCATCATTTACTGACTTTTGTCAACCAAGGGGATATGGCCACCACTGGGAGTGAACATTTGACTGTGGTGGAAACGGTAGATGGCAATGCGGTTTTTGAGGCAACATCACAGGTTGAACTGGGAGGTTATCTCTATGATCTCCATAAAAGTGGAAACAATTGGGAGATCTACGCGGCCGGCACTGTGCAAGGCGATGATAAAGTACAGCCCACTGAAGATGACAAGCCAATTGACGATAGGCCAATTGACGATAAACCATTAGACGATAAACCTATCGACGACAGGCCAATTGATGACCAACCGACAGGAGATATCGTTCAAAAAACTGACCATCACGATAAAAGCACCGTTATTTCACCTCTGCTGACTAGTTCATCCATTGCGGGGGCTAACGGTATTAAAGCAGGCTATCTTCTCAATCAGGCTGAAAACCAATTGATAATGCAAAAGATCCGCTCTTATACGGGGGATGAAAATGGCCGAATGTGGCTCGGCACGTTGGCGGGCGGTGCTCATGTGAATAAAGACGGGAGATTAAATGCTTTTAACATTCATCATGAAGGCTTTTTTTTGGGAGCAGAGAAGGCTGTTGACACCTCATGGTATTGGGGGGCCTTTGCAGGGGTTACTCGCTCGGTTCAAGATTATAAACAGGGTAAGGGAAACATTTCCTCGCACGCTTTAGGATTATATGTCAGTCATCAGGATGCTCAAGGCCTCTCTATTGACGCCTTACTAAAAGCATCTTGGTTAGATAACCGTTTCAGCGTAAAAGATAGTCAAGGCAATCAGGTTAGCGCAAATGGACGAAATCATGCCATAAGTGCGGGCTTGTATGCTGAGCAACGTTTTTATTTTCCTGAGCTTACGCAAGGATTTTATGTTGCCCCACAAAGCGAGTTCATCTTGGGGCATTTTGGTGGCAAGACAGTAGTGGCCAGTAACGGACTTAAGATACGGTCTGACAGCTACCAATCTTTGAATGCTGAATTTTCTGGTGTAATCGGTTATGAGGGGTCAACACAGCACCCTATTGATTTTTATATAAAAACGGGCATCTTGAGAGAATTTAATGGCAAGGCGAACTATCGACTAAATGGGGCGGCGGAAACACTCTCTATGCAGGGTACAAAGTGGCATAATCAGATAGGGGCCACTATCAAACCGAGCCAACGCCACAGTGTTTCCTTGGAGGCCGGTAGCCTGACTGGTCACTCCTATCGGGACTATCAAGCAATGTTGGGTTATCAGTTTAATTTTTAATATTATAATTGGGGCACCCGTTGTGCTGGTGCCCGTTATCTTCTCACACCTATTTGCATACTTAGCTATTTAGACGTGATATGAATAAAGACTAACCAAAGAACATAATTTAAATTACATTTTCATATCAAGGGGAAATGATAGCATTTTCAGCTGCTTATTCAAATCAATCTCTGTATTACTGCGGGATGGAATGATTAACCCCGCTAGTTATCTGGGGGAAATTATCCCCCCCCGACGGCTTTTGTTTCGAAGCTAGGGCTTAGACCCATCAAGATGAGTGCTGTTTTTGTTAAGCGAACTTCCCGTTTCTTAATATATATCAGAACATTAATAGGCCAAGACCATTTTTGACTTCCTGCAGGGTTTGCTGTGTGACAGCATGGGCGTATTCGCAACCCTTTATCAAAGTACTCATAAGCTCCCCCTTATCCTTGATAAAATCAGCACGCCGTTGGCGTATTGGCGCTATCAATTCTTGTAAACAAGTCTCCAGCTCATTCTTACAAACCCTGTCGCCTAAGCCGCCTTGCTGATAGTGGGTTTTCATCGCGGCTATTTTTTCCTTATCAGGATGAAAGGCATCAAGCCAAGTAAATACGACATTTCCCTCGATACGCCCTGGATCACTAATTTTTAGGTGACCCGGGTCGGTGTACATGGCAGAGACGGCGCGATGGATAGTTTCTTCACTTGCTGAAAGGAGTAAGGTATTGCCCAGTGATTTTGACATCTTGGCACTACCGTCAATCCCCGGTAAGCGACTGACGTCACTGAGCATTGCTTTACAGTGTTGTAGCATGGGCTTGGGTAGCAGACTATTCATTTTATGAACAATTTCATTAGTCTGCTCAATCATCGGTAACTGGTCGTCACCTACGGGCACACACTCAGCTTTGAAGGCGGTAATATCCGCCGCTTGGCTTATGGGGTAGACCAAAAATCCAACCGGCAGCGAGCGGGCAAACCCTTTTTGTGCTATCTCGTTTTTAACCGTCGGGTTACGTTCCACACGGGAGACCGTCACGATATTCATATACAACATGGTAAGTTCTGAAAGCGCAGGTAAGGCGGATTGCAGACAAATGGTAGAAAGTGTAGGGTCTATGCCCACCGCCAGATAATCGGCCAGAACTTCGGGAATATTGTCGCGAATTTTCTGCGGGGTGCTGCCGTTATCAGTCAACCCTTGGAGGTCGGCGACCAGCACATACTGTTTATGCGTTTGCTGTAGTGCGACTCGCTGGCGCAATGAGCCTGCGTAGTGGCCAAGATGCAGCGGTCCAGTTGGCCTGTCGCCTGTTAAAATGGTGGTCTTGCTATTCATTTAAAATATTTCCTGTCATTAAATAAATGATTACGCATAGCCTGGGGGGCATTGAGTATGCTGCACTCATTAGACCATTGTCTCCCTGCCATGATTATAGGAAATGGCGCTTTGATTATAAGAATGATAATAGCGCTTATTGGAATAATTTGAGGTGCTTATAAAAGGGGCTGTATGCAAGTTAAGTGCGAGCACAGCGGATAAGCCAGCGTGCAAGCTGGTAGAGACCTTCTAGGCAGAAAAAAGCTATGGCGAATGCAGGGCCAAGAAAAAAGGACAAAAAAGCAAGCAAGATAGCCATGCAGGCAAAGCCAAAGGCAATGAAAAGGAGGTGATCGCTCCAGTCGCCGATCCCCATGCTCAGGGTATGCTGGATAAGCCAATAACCACCTAAGCCAAAATAGGCGCCGAGCAGCGTATAAATAAACACGACGGCACGCGTTTCCATTGTAAACTCCTTTTCCATGCAGTTTATATGGATTTTACTGAGTGCCGGGCATTTTTTCAAATGATGTTGTGCTAACACATACAGGCTGCGTTATCCGCTGCCTTGAGCTTTGCAATGATGCCTCCTAAAAGTCTACGTAAAGCAGACTTTTAGTCCGTTTTTTTGATAAAAAGGCTGCGCTAGGGGCGCCTGGCAATAGCTTCAATCTCTATTTTCACATCCTTTGGCAGGCGTGCTACTTCGACACAGGAGCGAGCAGGAAAAGATGCTTTATGCATAATAAAGAAAGCTTCATAGGTTGCATTGATTTGTTCAAAATCATTGAGGTCTTTTACAAATACCGTTGTTTTGACAACATCGCGCATCTTAAGCCCGCTTGCTTCAATTACCATCCTCACGTTCTCGAGCGCCTGATAAGTCTGGCTGAGTGCCGCATTGGGTATAGTGCCAGTTTTGGGGTCAATCGGTAGCTGACCCGAAGTCATGACAATATTTCCCAAATCCACTCCCTGCACATAGGGGCCAATGGCTGCGGGCGCATTTTTGGTTTCTATCTTTTTCACAATATCCTGCCTTTATAATTACATAATATGATTTAACAACATCAGCGATGCCACACCGCTGATAACGACCCAGATAAGTCCAAAACGAAAACTCACCAGTGTGCAAATCAGCGCTGCAATCACCTTGGGATTTCGCAGGGAAAATTCCATACTGGCATCCACGTTTAAAATCTGGACAGCGATGATGGCAGGTAGCACGGTAACTGGCACAAACCGCAGTGTTTTTTTAAGACGTGGACTCATCTCAATGCGACTGCCTAACCCGATAAACGAAAAACGGATAAGGAAGGTGACAGCTGCCATACCGAGTGTCAGCATCAGAAAAAAGGTGTTACTCATACCGTTTCTCCTTTAAGGGATAATGATGAGGCTCCCTTCTCATCTGCCCGGTCAACAGCGTAGCCTGCAATCACGCCAAGCAAGGAAGCCACTACAATTCCAAGTGAATAGGGTAGAATAACCAACAAAATCCCCGAAATACTGGCAACAATGGCGGCGATGATACAGGCGCGACTTTTAACCTGTGGGATAACGATGGCAATAAAGGCGGCCACCATGGCGAAATCGAGGCCATACTTTTCAATATTTGGTAAAGCTGAGCCCAGCAGTGCACCAAAGAAATTGGCCAGCACCCAGACAAACCAAAAGGTCAGCATAGCTGAGAGATAAAAACACCACTTGTCTGCCTTGTTTTCCTGCATCGGTTTAACCGTGACGGCATAGACCTCATCGGTTAAGGCATAGGACATCATGCATTTTCTGAAAAAAGAATAGTGCCGCATGCTATCTGCCATCGATGCGCTATAAAGCACATGACGCAGGTTAATAATAAAGGTGGTGAGCACAATGATGCCGATGGAAGCCCCTGTTTGTAACATATTCAGGGCAAGCATCTGTGCAGAGCCTGCAATCACTATCGTTGACCAAGCTGTGCTTTGCCAGACACTCATGCCAGCACCAATGCTTAAGGCACCGACAATGAACGAAAAAGGGATATTGCCGACACAAAGCGGTAATATCGCTTTCATGCCGTGAAGGATAGCCGTTTTTTTCATAGCTGAACTCCCGGGGAAAATATTTGCCCCTTACTTACTCATCATGATGTTGATGATTTCTTTATCGGTGAATGTCATGGGATGAATGACCAGGCGGCACAGATGGGAGATGGAGTCCTCCACATCCGGGCCAACTATGCCGTCATGGCTGTCGGCATAACAATTTTCGCGTGCCATTAATACCGCTTTAAAGGCACTCAGGGTGGCAGTGGAGACTTTCATGGCACAGCTGTTGGAAGCCCCATCGCAGATAATGCCGGTCACATCACTTATCATGTTGGTTACTGCGTGACTTACGGCCTTAAAATCTTTGGTAAATAACCAGGCCATACCAGACGCCGCCCCCATGGAAGCGGTGGTTGCCGCACAAAGGGCGGAAAGCCTGGTGTAACGTGAATGAATGGAGATGGCGCTCAGATGAGATAAGGCAAGGGCACGGGCAAGCTCTTCCTCGCTGGCGTTAAGTGCATCAGCTAACACCACAACTGGCATGGTAGCGGCAATGCCCTGGTTGCCTGAGCCAAAATTAGACATGGCTGGCACACTAGCACCCCCCATACGAGCATCCGAAGCGGCAACAGTGTCGATGAGAATGCGGTTCATCAGGCTGTTATCAGCAAGGCCTGCATCAATGGCGCCAGAAAGCACCTGGTTGATGTTAAGGCCATAACGGCGACGTTTCCCTTCATCTGAAAGTGCGCGGTTAAGACGAGCCGCTTCCAGAATAAAGGCGATATCTTCAAAGGGGGCCTGATTAATATAATCAAAGGCTTCCTTTAGCGAAAAAGGGGCAAGCGTGGCTTCGCTAACAGTGTTATCAGTGCTTTTGCCAGCTGCCAACTCTTTGCCATTAAGCGATACCGAAACCACATGGGTATGTGCGCCTCTAACCACAACCCGGCAATGATTTTGTTTACCGCAGGCTGTTAAATCGATATCAATAAAATCTTTAGTGTCACTTGCTTGAATACTGACATCGGGCAGTAATTGTCGAGCTTGTTCAAGATGCGCTGCCGTAATGCCTTTTAAGGTTTCTAATCCCCTTTGCGCATCACCCCCGACAGCGCCTATTGCTGCGGCCATATTAACTCCACAACAGTCTGTGCCAGGGATAGTCACCCCCATGGCATTCTTGAAGAGATTGGCAGAAATACTCCCGGTAATTTTTTCAACCTCTTCATCCAAATGCTGGGCAGCATAAGCTGCTGCAAAAGCAATGGCCACAGGCTCAGTGCAACCTAAAGCGGGCTTGACTTCCTTTTTCAGCCACTGGATAAAAAGTGAAGGATTTTGTGTAGATGAGCACATGCTGATTCAGACCTGTTGATTGCTGATATTGTTTTTCTACTTTACGACAATCCTTGGGGAATATTTTTTCATAATCATACAGACAATTCTCGATATCTAGAAAAGTCTTGCTGTTGATAAAATATTATCACCCCCGTGTTAAGTGAAAGTTAACTCGCTTATTTGCTGATTATTTTAAATGAGAATGATTGTTAATGCATTGGTTTTTGTGTGAGATATCTCAATTTTAAAAAGAGAATAATTTTCTCTGTGTCAGGATATGTCGTTATTGTTCAATGGAATGGGCGCGAATTACGTATTATTTATTATCACTATAGAGTGACAGATATTCGCGTAGCATCAATATAAGATGTTGCTTAGATGTTTTTGACAAAATCCTGCTAACTATTTCAGGTGGCGTGAGTTAGCAGGAGGGGTGAAGTGTTGATGAAAATGCTGAAGAAATTCTTAAGATGCTGGCGCTGGGTTGTGCTCACGTCTTTTCTGCTGCAGTATGTGTTTTGTGGGTGGGGCACTGAACAGCCCATTCACTCTCTGAAAGAGGTTGATGTTACTTACATTTGCGGGTATTTGACGCTCCCAGCCCTTCGTTGAAGGGCTTTTTTTATCTTTAACTACACGCCATTCAAAGCATTTTTAAACTCTGCCCCAGCCTTAAAAACTACTGCATTGGAGGCTGCGATTTTAATGGTTTCCCCCGTCTGCGGATTGCGACCAGGTCTCGCCGCTCGTTTTTTTTACCTGAAAAGCGCCAAAGCCTATTAATGTCACGCTTTCCCCTCGCTTTAATTCATCCGTGACAGCTTCCAGCAGTGCATGCAGTGCGCTTTTAGCCTGCACTTTGGTAAGGCTGGTCTCTGCTGCTATTTTTTCAATCAGGTCAGTTTTGTTCATACCATTTCTCTCTTTTAGGTGTAATTTAACGAGTGTGCGGTTAATATCATAGTTATTTTGGCAAAACAACAAAAATTGCATTGCTTGTCCTTTGTTTTCTTACAGATAAACAAAGGGGTAATAAATTGTTTCTAAATTAAAGGCAGTGATAACTGGCCTCGAGCGTACAAAAGTAATATAAACGCCAACCTTGAAAGTGATAGTTATATTGGAACGATTATGTTATCTAAAATTAAAAGCTTTGTTGCATTTGTTTTGGTTGTTTTGTTAACCCCCTGCTCCTGGGCTGGCACATCCTTTCTGGATGGGGTGGAGTATACCTCTTTAAAAAATCCAGTGCGCTCCTCTGAACCAGTGATTGAGTTTTTCTCATTTTATTGTGGCCCTTGTTATCTCTTTCGCAATACTTACCATGTTGACAGTACGGTTGCTCAATCCCTGCCAGTTGGCACAAAACTTGTCAAATACCATGTTGGCTTAATGGGTAAGCTCGGTAATGAGCTAACGGAAGCCTGGTCGGTGGCCATGCTGCTTGGGATTGAAGATAAGATGGAAGATATTTTATTTAATGAATTGCAAAAGGAACGAGCGCTAAATACCTTAGATGATATTAAGCGTGCCTTTTCCTATGCTGGGGTAACGAGCTTACAATATGAAAACACACGCAAGAGCTTATTGGTCAAAGGATTAATTGCCAAACAAAATGAAGCGGTAAAGGCACTTGATGTGCAGGCTACACCTGCCTTTTATGTTTTAGGGAAATATAAAATAGAAAATGCCGGTATTACAGATAAAAGTGTTGAGGGTTATGCTAAAGAATATACGGCAGTGATTGACTACTTACTTAGCGCCAAACCTTAACGGTTAAGCTTTCTGTAAAACTCCCCCTTTGCCCCAGGTCAGGACAAAAGGGGAGTAATTGAAAATTATTGCTTTTGAGCCTCATGACTTGTCGATTCCAGCGCTCTTATATTATCCAGTGTGCGGGAGAATATCGCCTCGCATTGCGTATCTTCAAGCTGCAATAAATTAAACCCTCTCATCATATGTAACCCTTCTGTTGCCAAAAAAAAGGATAAGCAGCTCGGTTCTTATCTCGGGAGAGGCAGAATTCACACATTCGCCAATAACGCGTCGATACCAGTTCTGGCTGCGCTGGAGTCTGTCTTCGCTTTTAAGCATTTCTGCTTGTAGTGTTTGTGCTCTTGCATCGCAATGCGTGAGAGGCGACTGGGTTATCAGAGTATAAGCCTCCTTTTGGCCCCAATTGTTCCCATGGCGCTTTTTAGACGGTGGATGGAATGTATACAATAATCAGTGCGTTGTGTGCTTTCATCTGGTGTTTTTTGGGCGGCCCTGGTGTTGCTTTGATATATGTTTCTTAGTGTTTCTGTTTCTTCTGATTCATTGATGTTCAGTAATATTTTTTCATATTCAGATAGGTGGGCGATAAAAGGGGGCGAAAGCTAATTGTGTTAATTATAGTAATATTAGCTTACATTTTGCCGCTGACGGTTATACCATCATTCAAACATTCATTTAAATTCAACCAATTGATTCATACAGCTATTAACTATCAAGACAAAAAGCAATCCCGCTCATCTATTGACTTTTTGCTTTGTGGACTTCGGGTAAATGACATTTCTTCCGCCAACATCGTGCTCTTGGGAGAGCAATGACGCTGGTACATGGCTATCAGTGGGAAATGTTCTTGAGATTTGGTTGGGCGTTTTAGATTTTCTTTTGTGGGACCTGATGGATTGATGAAAACTCTGAGGAAATTGCCAGTATTATGGTTGGCAAGTTGCGAACCCTCAGCTCTTCAAGCAATATGTCTGTGCTTAACTAATTAGGTGATATATGGCACTCACTAAGATTCAAAAAAGCAGAACAGATTAAGTATGTTTCATAAAGGCAAGGCGTGATTTGTCACCGGAATGAAGTAACTCTAAAAATACCATTATACACAAAAGGGTATGAGGGATGTGTGTGGGAAAAATATACACAATTTGTATTGGATTAGTCAGTTTGTTGTTTTCGTTAAATGTATCAGCGTATACTACTGTGTTTAACCTAACTTTAGGTCAAGCAACAAAAAGCGCCATAGAAAAATTATATCCTGATTTAGTCGTGCTTGGTGTAAGTGAGGCTACTAATGGGGAGGTATTAGAGATCCCTCCTAAAGCGGTGAAATTTGACGGCCTAAAATATCTTCTTAATCTTCTAAACGATAAAAATAAAGTGACTGCAGTATCTTTAAATATTGATAGGCGTAAATTTGATTTTGTCAATGCATCTTTGTCTTCCAAATACAAATTGATCCGCCAGAAAAAACCTTTTGTCGGTGATAAATATGCAGATTACAGGAATGGTGACGATATTATTACTTTAAACTCTCCGCATATGTCTTTTGATATGGAATTAACCTATATACAAAAAGACACATTTGAGTAAATCAACAAATTCTTTAAAAATAAGGATGATACAAAAATGCGACAAAAATCTTCTTAGCTATAACAGTGTACATTCTTGGGAACGAAGGTATTACAATGTACGTTACACGTTTTGCTCCTCAATGCGGTAATTAAACTTGATCCTATAAGAAAGTTGAGATGACATTTTGCGAATACTGAAAAGGTAAAAATTACACAAAGTGCATTTTCATATTTACATATAGTGGACTGTTTTTGTATCAATGCTAAATTTTTGTCTTGAAAGATTATTCTTTGGAGAATTGACATGAGTGATTTAATTTGCCTGGCTTGTTTTAAGAGTAAGCCTGAAATGTTTGAGCGATTGGAAAGCGAACTGATAAAATTGGTGCATTTGACTCGCCAGGAAGAGGGGTGTGTAACTTATACTTTGAATTATTCTGCAGAATGTAAACATACGTTATTAGTGGTTGAACATTTTAAATCGAAAGAAGACTTTGAAGATCATTCTCAACAACCTTATCTGAAAAATTTCATTGCGAAATTGCCGCTTTTGACTGAGCGTGTTTCCGTTCAGGTATGTGAGTCGGTAGTCACACTTTGAAAATCTGATATAGCTTGCATAGCCTGGCGCGTTTCAATATGTCGCTTTTATCACAAATTAAAAGAGTAACAGCGACAAGAAGGGTAAACAAGTTCGTCGGAAAACCAAACGGTTAACTATAATTTGGCCTCGCCAGTGTCATAATCAGAGAAACCATATCACCAGCGTCTTTCTGGGTTGGAGTAATAAACCAGAAAGACGCTTCAATGCATTAAATACGGATTGGAATAATTCGTTTCGTTTTCACTTGTAAGTCCTAGACAGTGTCGTCACAATTAATTTTATGTTATAGTCGTTGGTGGTGAATAAAATAAAAAATAGCATTCATATGACAGCATCCCATAGAAGACATGACATATCCGATCATATTTGGTTCATTCTTGAGCCTCATCTTCCAGGCAGAAAAGGGAGCCGAGGAGGACAAGCAAAAGATAACAGAATGTTTATCAATGCAATATTCTGGATTTTAAGGACAGGTTCTCCATGGAGAGATTTGCTGCCTGATTATGGTGACTGGAAAAACACTCATCGCCGTTTTTGCCGATGGCGAGATAAAGGGGTATGGGAAGGATTGTTAACCCAGCTTATTGACGAACCTGACTTTGAGTGGTTGATGATAGATGCCAGTCACATAAAGGTTCATCCACATGCAGCAGGCGCCAGAGGCGGTAATCAGGATATGATGTATACAAAAGGGGGCTTAACAGCAAGGTACATTTGGCCGTGGACGCGCATGGTATGCCGGTCAGAATTATTATTACTGCGGGTACCGTTGCAGATTGTACACAGGCTGGGAGATTAACAGAAGGAATAGAGGCAAATTATTTACTGGCTGATAGAGGCTATGATACCAACGCTATCATTAATAACGCGGAAGTATAAGGAATCGAACCCGTCATCCCCTCGAAGAAAAACAGAAAAGCGCAGAGCTCTTACGATAAAGCGCTATATAAATACAGGCATTTGATTGAAAATGCATTTTTACATTTAAAAGCGTGGCGAGGAGTTTTCACGCGTTACGCAAAAAAAGACCGCATCTTTTCTGGCTATTGTGCAAATACGATGCATTTTTCTTTGGACACAAATATTGTAACGACACTGTCTAATATTTCAAAAAATAGTTTACATAGGAAAAGTCGTTAGTTTATAAGGAACCACTAGGTGTGGAACTCACATCGAGGGGCAGGCATCTTTTCTCTTAAAAATGTCTGATAGATTTAAGCAAGTCCACTTAAATAACTGGGGACTGAAGTTTTTAGTTATAGGGTGTGAAAATTCTGAAAGAAACCTTATGATTTTGGGTGTGGGCACTGATTTGTCATTGTGAACGACCTTGTCCATCACACCATATTCACCTGAGAGCTGCTTGCCTGACTAAATTGATTGTTGCATATCTGGCGCGCCTTTTTGCTGATGTCCTCCGCTTTCAATACACTAAATGCAATATAAAAAGCATAAACAGGTTTTTTCAGGAATAACTCATTAAAGCTCTATAGAGTCAGCGTGAGATCGCGTGTCTAATTCTGATTTATTTAAAGCGTTAATGAACGTGGATATTATTTCAGGGGGGAAAATTATGTCCGGCATACCATGTTATTCTGTGCGACAGCGTTTATCCGTTTGGATATTATTGCTGCATTATATTTTTTCGTTATCTCTTCTCAGTATTCCACCCAGCGTTCGGGCGCAACTACTTCCTGAACAACAAGCCCCAAATTACATCCTTTATCATAAAACGGCGCAGAAAAGCTCGCTGCAAATCCTGCAAGAAATCGCCCCGCAAATCGACAATCTTGATCAGTACCAACTGCAGCTGGAACAGCAGTATGGGCTGACGTTAAATGATTGGCTGCTGTTGCCGGATACCGGCCCACAGACCTTACGCTATCCGGCGGTTAAGCTGGTGAACGTTGAGAAAGATGAAGATATTGCAAATGTCGCTTTCCGTTATCACATCTCGCCAAGTGAGCTGCGGGCTCTCAATAGCCGGGTGAAAACCCCGGAGCAAATGAAAACGCTGGCAGGACAGTGGATAGTCGTGCCGCAGGAACACAACAGGCGGCCCAGCTCAGAGGTAATCGATGAGGACCGGGACAGACTGCGCGACGTGATGGCGTCGACTTGGGGAAATGCCCAGCAAAATGGCGCTGGTAATGCGCTTCGCTCTACTGCCAACAGTGCGGTCAATGCTGCATTAACGCAGGAAGTGGAGAGCTGGTTAAAACATGCGGGGGGTAAAGCGCGGGTAACTGCGGATATCGGCCTGGCAGGAAATGACAGTCGTGATGTTGGCCTGGACTTCCTCTGGCCGGTAAAAATCTGGCAGGACGATATTTTGTTTACACAAATGAGCGCTCACCGCTGGAATGACCGCAACATGCTCAATCTTGGCCTCGGCTGGCGGCATACCTTTACACCGTATTTGTTGGCAGGTGGAAGCGTCTTTTTTGACCAGGATATCACTCGTCATCATAACCGGCTTGGCCTGGGAGGAGAGCTTTGGAGTGATAAAGTTCGCGCCTCGGTGAACTACTATCTGCCACTAAGCGGCTGGCGCCATTCCAGCGACAACGTCTTTAATGACGACCCCGCCCGCTATGAACTTTATGAACGTGCTGCCCGGGGGTGGGATGCCAATGTTGAAACCGCCCTGTCTCAGCACGTTTCAGCAAACGTTGGCTGGTTCCAGTGGTATGGCGAAAAAGTCGACGTTAACGGCAGCCGCAGCGAAGCCAGTCGTAACCCACACGGTCTGGATCTTGGACTGAACTGGCAACCAGTGCCACTGCTTGGCATCAGTGCTGAGCAGCGCTTTATCAGCGGCCAGCGCGATGACTTTTCAGTGGGGGTTAATTTCCGATGGGAATTTGGTCGCAAACTCTCAGAAATGCTCGCATCAGAAAATGCCTCGGCGATGCCATCGCTTATGCAATCCCGCACCGAGTTTGTCACCCGCAATAACAACATCGTGCTGGCCTACAAACAAAAAGAAAAAGACTGGCGCCTCTATTTTGTGCCGACGCAGAGAAGTACACCGGTTGGCGTGCCACTGCTGCATGCGGTGAAGGGCGGGCAGGGAGGAACCGTTCGTTATACCTCCTCCAACCCAACGATTGCTTCAGTGGATGAAGCGAGCGGCCAGGTCAACCCGAAGAGACGTGGTGAGGTCACCATCACCGCAACCGAAACGGCGCCGATGGACAATGACCGCGTCTTTAGTGCTGCCAGCTACCAACTTAGCGTGACACCGGGCGACTTTGCGCCTTCTGTGACCGGGGTAACAATCAGTGGTGATATGACTCCCGGCAACACGCTAACGGCAAGCTACACCTATGTGAGCAATGAAGGTGAGGATGAAGACCCCACTCAGACGCAACTGCGTTGGTTTGATAAAGCCAGCGGCAAGCTTCTTAAAGAAGGTAGCACCACCTGGCAAGTCAGCGCAGAGGACATGAGCAAAACGCTTGTCTTCCAGGTAACGCCGGTGAACAAAGCAGGGGTAGCGGGTGAAACTGGTATTGCTGAAATTTCCGGGGGGGCAGCCATTACCACATTACGCATAGAACATTTGCTGAGCCCTGGAGAGATCCGTTCGGACGGCAGCGTGAAGTTCTTCGCGAAAAATAACGGCGCATTACTGTTGATGGCGCAGGTAAAAGACGGAAAAGGCGTGGCGCTTGCAGATCAGCGCGTGTACTGGCAAAGCGAGAATGTGCTCGGCACCCTCTCTCAGAACAGTGCCCGTACCGACGCCCATGGCCAGGCATTGGTGAAAATGACTGGGATCATGGCAGAGGGAAGCGATCGGGTAGTTGCGTCTTTGGTACCGCCGGGAGCCATAAGTCGCGTTGCAGGTGGGGATGATTTGCCTCAGCAACAAACGATGACGTTAAATGTGGATTTCTCCCGCGCGTTATCAGTTGAATACTCTCGTTCCCCCAAGCAGGCAGAAGTTGCTACCGAACAGGAGTTTAGCATTAACGTTACCGATCAGGATGGGGCGCCTATCAGCGTCCCGATGGCTGTGACATGGAAAAGTAATGGCACAACCCAAAGCGGGATGACAGACGGCCAGGGACAGGCTTCCATTACCCTGACGGCACCACAGAAAGTGGCAAATGGCTGGGACGTTAGCGTTGAAGTTGGAGAAGTGCGTGCGAGGGCTCCGGCGATAACTCTTGAGGCAGGCGCTGTCTCACGAATTAACCTAGATGTCCCTGACAGTACAGTCGCCGGCAGCAGCGATGTGGAGGTCAGTGCTGAGCTTTTCGACCGTTTTGATAATCCCATTGTGTCACGCAAACAGGCCATCGACTGGCACATTACCGGAAGCCAATTTAGCGAGACGGCTAGCGGCGACAGTGATGCTGAAGGTAAGGTTAGCGCAAAAGTGGCTGTCCCGAAAACAGCCCCTGCGAGTGTTGAGGTGAGCGCTGGTAAGGCATCAAGGACAATGCAAGTCGTCGTTGGCAAAGTGGATAGTGTTGAGCTTGTCAGCACGCCGGATACACTAAACGCCAACGGCACGAATACTGCGACGCTGACGGCAATAGCCCTCGATGCCCACCAAAACGTGGTACAAAATGCCAAGGTAGTATGGTCAACGCAAACCCCGACGCTGGGAACGCTAAGCAATCAGGTTAATAGTACTGGGCCAGACGGTAAAGCAACGGCGATATTGACCACCGCCACACAGGGTGGTGTGGCAAAAGTCACGGCAGAGATTGAGGGGAAAAGCCGTCAAGTTGGCCTGACGCTAAACGGTATACCCGTTGTGACCAGCGTGACGCTCGACAGAACAAAAAACCTTAAAATCGGAGAAACCATCCGCGTTGCCAACTATCAGGTAGAAGAAAACGGCAGCGGTGCCGTAGAGATGAGCTGGCAATGGACTCGAGACGGCAATCTAATCAGCGGAGCTAATGGTGACGGCTATACATTAACACAAGCGGATACTGGTACGCAGTTGGCAGTGCTTGTTTGGGCGACCAACAAGGCTGGTAACAAGGGAGAGAAAACCTCTGAAAAAACCGACAGGGTTATTGGCCTGGTAGATCGGGTTTTCGTGACGTCAGACACTAGCAGCGTGAATGCCGATGGCAGCAGTACGCTGACCTTTACGGCGCTGGTGCTGGATAAAAACGGTGTAGCCGTACCCGATGAGACAATCAGTTGGGCGGTAGATAAACCCTCTATGGTGACGCAAAAAGAGAGCGATGCCCATACCAGCAGTGAAGGTAAAGGCAAGCTTGTATTGGTGGCCAGACACACTGGTGGAGATTTTCGCGTAACGGCAACGGTTGGCGGTAAAAGTGGCAATAACAACGCCACGTTGAAGGGGATCCCGCTTATTAAACATATTACGCTGAATAAAACCAGTGGGCTCAAGGTAGGCGACACGCTGAAGGTTGTGAAAGTGGATGTCGAGAAAAATGGTGGCGGTGATGTGAAGCTGAGTTACAGCTGGCAAAAAAAGCTGGATGGTGTATCCGGCCCGATTAGTCAGGGGATGCCGGACAATTACACGCTGAAAGAGACAGATACCGGAGCACTGATTTCTGTTTATATCACGGCCACCAACACGGCCAAAAACAGTGGGTCTCTTGAGTCAGAGAAAACGCAGTCGGTGATTGGTGCGGTTGCCCGTGTTGCGGTAACTGCCAGCACAAAAAGTATAGATGCGGATGGCAGCAGCTCCCTTCAGTTCACCGCTAAAGCAACAGATAAAAGAGGGGTGGCTGTACCGAACGAAACCATCTCATGGGACATCGATAAACCCACATTAGTGGTTAGAGGAGAGAGCGATAAAACCACGGATGGCAATGGCGAAGCTGTCATGTCTCTTTCCACCACGCACAGCGGCGGCGTCATTCAGGTCAATGCCAAAGTGAATGGTAAGCAGGGAAGCGATAGTGTGTTACTGAAAGGCAGTCCGATTGTCAACAATGTGCAGCTAAAAAAAACAACAGTGGGTGACAGCTCGGCGACGCTGTTTGTCGAAGATTACCTGACGGCGACGGCAATCGTTGACCAGAATGGAGGTGGTAGCGTCACAATGGGCTACCAGTGGCTGCGCGATGGCAAGGCAATATCTCCCCCGTCATCGGCCAATGTTTATCAGCTTCAGTCTGCCGATTTGGGTAAAAAAATCTCGGTTACGGTTATTGCGACCAATGCAGCGAAAAAATCTGGTGAGCAAACCTCTCTGCCAACGGCGGCCGTAGTCTCTGGTGTACCCACCGTAACATCAGCAATCATTTCCACCTCACAACCTTATTGGACAGGAAATCGTTTAACGGCGAAGGCGCAGGTGAATGAAAATGGTGGTGGTGTCCCGGAATTGAGCTACCAATGGAAGCGAGGTAATAGTGTGATCCCTAGGGCGACGTTCAGTTATTACACGCCGGGCCTTGCTGATTTGGGCTCACAAATTTCCGTTACAATCACTGCGACCAACTGGCGTAACAAGTCCGCAAGTAAAATTTCATCACCGACGCCTGGCATTTCAACAGGTGTCCCTGAGGTCACCTCTGCCACGCTAACCAAAACCGCGGCAGTCCTTGTGGGTGATGTGATTCATGTTAGTGCGGGCGTCTTGCATAACGGCGCTATCAATGTAAATAAAACGTATCAATGGAAGCGTGATGGGGTAGCCATCGTTGGTGCAACCAGCGACAGCTATATATTACAAAATGCAGACATCGGTAAGCGGGTCTCTGCGCAAGTGAATGCTACAAACGAGCAGGATAGCAGCCGGAAAGGCAGTAGGGAGTCGAATGTGACCGATGCTGTTAAATCTGGCATACCTGAGGTGACCTCTGCTTCAGTTGTTTCCAGCGGAGAACTCGTTGTCGGACAAACCGCCACGGCTAGCTGGTCGATTAAGGAAAATGGCGGCGGGCTGGCGAATGCGACTTTCCAGTGGAAACGTGATGGTATTGCCATTACCAATGCGACAAATGCCAAGTATAGGTTGCAGACGGCAGATATCGGCAGGCAGATGTCGGTACTTGTCACGGCGACAAATGCGAAATACAAGTCTGGCAGCAAGGAGTCGGCTAGAACAAATCGTGTGGAGTCCGGTGTGCCTGATGTGACAGGCGTGTCTATCAGCAAAACCTCGAACCTGCGGATTGGTGATAATTTAACGGCCACCGCAACTGTAGCTCAAAACAGCGGCGGCGCGGTGACGCTTAGCTACCAGTGGAAACGGGATGGCGTGAACATCAGCGGCACAAACTCTTCGGGATATAGGGTGCAGTCAGCTGATGCTGGCAAGCAAATCTCGGTGAATATTACGGCGACCAATAGTGCCAGTAAACAGGGCTCTCGTGAATCAGCAAGGACCCAGGCTGTTGTGGTTCCTCGTATGCGTATCGCACAGCAAAGCTACTATTACTTTACCAATGGATGGCTAAAACGCGTGTACGAGCCGCATGTCTCGGTAGTTGATGAGAATGGTAATCCATTAGGGGGAGTGGAAGTTTGCTTCGCCATTAAACGTGATGATTGGTGGGACGGCGATGGTGGCAGTACTTTCCGTGTAAAAACGGGAGGCGACGGTAAAACGCCGGTACACCAGATAGATGCCAAGCTTAAAGCCTATGTCTACTTTAATGCCTGGATTTGCGCAGGAGGACGAAAACCGAGTTCCACGGTTTATATGTGGAAGGGCGGAAGCTGGAGCAATGCACCTTCTGACTGGACAGGATGGATAAATCGTTAACTTTCTTACCGGGCTTCCTCAAGAAGCCCGATTTTTGTTTCACTTTAGAACAGAACAGTCTTTTGACTTGACGGCCTGTAAAATCAGATATGGCGGCTACAAAAAATTAGCCGCTATTTCTAGAACACGTTTTTAACTACCGAGACTCCAGATAGTTAAATACATGACTACCTGCGTAATCTTAAGGAAGAAAATGGTTCTAACACAAGACAGGATATGGGTCGCCTAATTTACCGACTTTACACAAAAATGAATCAAACGTTAGTGAAATTGAGGTGCTTTATAGACAAATCATGCAAATGCTATCAATATCAATACCTTCTCCACATTGACAATACTCATTATCATGAATTATATTACATCCCGTATTACCGTCATCCAAAAGATGACCACCAATGAGTCAGTTACCTGAGAGACTCGCCTTCGGGCGGTAACGATTTTGCTTAAAGCCTGAAAAGAAAAGCGCAACACCCCGCGTGGCTAAATCTGCCTCCCTTTGAAAGCAGATGTCGGGAATTCCCGATGAAGGCTATTTAACCAACCTCCCGGCTTACCAGCCGTACTCATCTTGATACAAAGCCAACATCTTGTGCCTCATGCCCTTGCCTGAAACAACATTCAGGATTGCGTGCGCGTCACTTTGATTTGGCACAAAGACAAAGTGACGCGCGAAGCGCGACTACGTCCAGTGCAGCATTCACACCGTTTAGGATACGTCCTGACATTCTGAGCAACAGGGTGTGCGTTTTGTCATACGCCCCCACCACTTCAACCCAGGCAGCACAATGACGATTAACCCGTTATTTTGATTGCCTTTTTTCTATAGGAGAAACTGATACGGTATCGATGGCGGTGTTTTTTTACACCGGAGGCAGTCTGACTAAAAAGTCAGCATGGGAAACCACGAACAGCAAAGCTTGCTGGGGAGCCTCGTAACAACTCAACTTCTTTTCACCCCGATGCACAGATACCTATCAGGACGCAGGAAGCGCAAACGCTAACCGTGCCGTCGGGGCATTGAAGTGTTGTTATTTCAGAGGATGAGAATAATGTCAAAATTAAGCAAGCAGTTAACCACATTGGCACGTCTTGGCGGGGGAAGCTTTAAAACGGTCGCTGACCGCTCAAAAATCGCCAGTCGCTTTTCATTGCGACTGACTCAGCTGAATATTCAGGTTCGGGATATTAAACACATTAAAACGCATCATATTGAAAATTATATTCAGAGTCGTATCGACGAAAATATCCGTTCACGCACACTTCAAAATGAAATGTCCATGATACGAAATCTTATGGCGAGTGCCGGGCGAAGCAAACTGGCAGACCCCCATCATGAGCGGTTGAGTAATAGGGCACTTGGGATTGCTGGCGCCAGTCGTGATGGCACCAAAGTTGCTATGTCGAATGAACGATTTGAAGAAGCCTTAAAGAACATCAAAGCAAAAGACGAAGGCGTAGCCATTGTGATGGAGCTTGCACGGTATTTAGGATTGAGAAATGAAGAAGCGGTACAGTCTGTCAAATCCATTAAAACCTGGCAGCAGGCGTTATTACGCGGAGATGAGAAAGTTAAAATTGTATTTGGTACCAAAGGCGGGCGTCCCAGAGAAACCACCGCCATTCATAGGGAAAGACTGCTTAATACGCTAGAACGCGCTGTTAATTATGCCAGTCAGCATAATGGTAAACTCATTGATAAACCCAATCTACATTCCGCCAAAGACCGTTATATCAATGTGATGAGGCGAATTGGTGGATTAGTTCGTCGTGAATCTAATCATGGCCTGCGTTACGCCTATGCTCAGGATGCTGAAAAATATTATCAACAAAAAGGTTTTAACCAAAAAGAAGCGCAAGCGCTGGTATCGATGGATTTGGGGCATGGTGATGGCAGGGGTGATTATGTGAAACGGGTTTATAGTAAGAAGCTGGAAGAGTGATTAGCTGATGATAATAGAATGAATTTTATAAACTGTAAGAAGATTATGGTAACCATTTTTTAATCAACAGCAACGGATGTTTTACAGTTTGTGGGGTTTCGTTGATAATGAAATCAGAGGGATAAAGAAAATCGATATTTATGTACACTACGGCTATTTCATCTGTCTTGTATATCATTAAATAAATTTCACTTGTAAGAAAGTTAGCTAATTATTATATTGTGAGAGAGTTGTCGGCATGGAGTATTTAAAATCATAAGAAAAAGATGCCGGCGCTTTATCGTTTTATTTTGTTAATAACCAACAGGGTGAATATTATGACTTCAAGTACAGTGAGTGGTGGTATAGCCAGCGACACTCTTCAAACTTATGTCGGAATAACTGAAGTAACTAAGCGCTCAGTATTCTCAAGCATTGGCAGGTGGATTTCTTCCATTCGCAACATTTCCCATTCATCACTGAAACCTGGGAGCAATATACCATTTAAGGTCAATGGGGGGTTACTTGGTTGTCACCAGAGGAGATATGGCATTGTTTCGGAACCGATAACGCTTAAAGTTAACGGGGGATTACTTGGTTGTCACCAGAGAAGATATAATTTTACCTCCAATACAGCCGCTAATACTTTATCTGCTTCAATTGTTACGTCAATCAATACCTCGTGGCCAGATTTATTAGATAGTAGCCCTTTAGCCTCTAACAGTAATTTAAATCCATCTGTTGATTATGGTATTCCTCATATTCAAACGGGAACTGGTGATTTATATACGATTGTTCAGAAACACAATAGACAAGAACCAACAAGTGAGAGAAATGTGATGCCTAATTCAATCCAACCAACTCCAAACAATATGCCAATTAATCAGGCGGTATCTAACCCTGGCGAATCAAACAACGGTGTTTCGGCTCAAAACGTTGCTAATACCAACCATAATATATCATCGTCATCTCATTCCTTACATCAACCAAGAGTAAATTATAGCCAGCATAAAGAAAAATTAGATAAGATGCTAACAGATCCTCAGTATACTGGGGAACAGATACTAAATTATTTATTAGAGTTGGCAAAAATAGATGATTTTAATTTTAAAAATATTTTACCGACTGTTTTGTCAAATAGAATAAAAGTACAAGCTGAAAAATTTTTACATGTTCTTGCAACACGATTGAGCCAGGCCGACGAGCATTCTGTTGATCGATTTGAACTTTATGAAATATTTGACGTTCTGAAAGACATTGGCAACGATATGTCTCAGAATGGCAGTACTAGATTTATTTCAACTGAGATGGATCGTATAATGGGTGGGATCTTAATGAATAGACATGATGCGCCTACACTTGCAGAATTTAAACACGCTTTAAAGACTCAATTCGGCAAAAAGAGGAACCCTCAACCATCTTTAACTCCATCATTTTCTCAAGATGCCATAGCTGGTAGTACAGCTTCTTCAAACGCAATGTTGCCTACTCGACCATTACCTCCTATACCGCAGCACCAGGCTCAGCGGCATACCAATGCGACCGTGAGTAATACTGAGTTTGACCCAAAAGATATCCAGGATGCAATTGATGCTTCTTTAAGACAACTGGATGAGGAAGATGATAAGCGAATAAATGCCAATCTTGATCTTGGTATTAGGCTTTCAAAACAAGAACGAATCGCAGTGTTAAGGCAGAAACAAACAGTAGTGAAAGCCAAATTGGAAACTGTGATTGACTCTGCTTTTGATATTAATTACCAAGGTAATCGTGCTGATTTGCGCCGAGAAAAAGAAGTCCTAGAGGCAGAACTGGATGCAATAAAAAACGAGTTGAGTGGTCTGATAGGAGGGGGAGAGTCCTCAGTAGTAACATTGTAAAACTCGTGATTAAGAGAATGTTTTTTAGAATATAAACTTTTGGAGGTGGCTGGGTAACAGGGCTACGCAAAAAAACTGAGTGAGCTATTAAATGGAATGAGCCCTAAGGTTTTATAAGAATATTGTATAAACTAACGGAGGGATAAATGCTATGTTAACAAAAATGTGTGCAGCAGGCGCATCAGCAGCACTGTCTTTTATGTGGCTTAAACACAATGCCGCCACTTCACCTGAAGTAATAGAGAAGTTTTCGGCGATAAAAAATCCCCCCCTTATTTTTTCTTCCGGAAACTCATGTTTATCTTTAAGAACGGCTGTCATGATGGATGACCGGACAGCCAAAAAAGAGCACCTGGCCGCACAATTGAGCAAGATATGCTCTCAAAAATCTGATAAGTCTCTTGAATGCATCATGTTCAGACGCTGCCAAAGTATATTGTTCAGGCACAAAAGCAGGGCAGTATAAGCATATGGCGGAGCAATATAAAGCAGATTCTTATGGGGAAGGCACATCAATCAAAAGTTGGGCAGACAGATAAGATTATATGTTAAATGTCGTCAACATAAAATTTACGGGTAAGCTTAACGCTTTCATCGATAATGGGGAAATATTAGCCTCTGAACCCTTATTTTGTAATATGCTTGCCCGGCGTTCTTTATTCATATGAAACTCCGGCAAAAAATGAGCTGCATGCTCAAACACCTGCCAGGCCTGGCGCCACTTTGATGTTCTCCCGTGACCGTCCAGCCCAACCTGGCAAAATTGACTCAGCAACACTGCATACTCATTGAATTTTCTACGAATAATCTGGCTGGTATTTTTCAAATAGTGCCTTAAAAAGCATACCTCGACCCATCCATCATTCTTAATCACTTAATGTAAACAACAGTGTTTATATTTCCGACCACTGCCGCAAAAACAGGGTTCGTTGCGGCCTGGCTTGTAATTTCTGATGGGCGTCTGTCGACTATACTCTGCATAACCAAGGCGATATGGCTCAAAGTAACGGTAAATCCCCGCCAATCCCAGCGTCAGGAATTGCAGTAATTTCATCCTGTCTTGCAACCACTCTGGTGGGGGGCGTGATTCAGGGTTGGGGTCATGCTCATGCTCCAGTATCATCATGGGAACAAGCGACCCACCATACTCCTCGTCCTCTAATAATTCCTGCCAGGCCTCCCAGTCCATGCTGACACCCTGCATAAACCCTTGCGCCCAATCATTGCCTTTCATTTCTCCGTCGATTTCCATGATGATGGGGAAATATAATTCCTCTTCTTTAGATAAAGACTCAAGCAGAGTTTGTGCAATGGTATTCCAGTGGCGCATCACCAGTGTAATAATATCTTGCTCTTGTTCCTCATTTTCAAACTCAGGCTCTTCTCCCCAGACTTCAGTATAAATTTCATCAAACGGAACCGGCTCAGGAGAACAGATTAATGCTGAGAAAAAACCATCCATCATTTCAAGGTTCATAGGACCATTTTCTAAAAAATCGGCTAGTCTGACTATCTCGTCGTCTGTGAGGGGAGCGGATGTTGGTTTAAACATAATTTACCCATGGTTTGGTGTTGTTTGCTATTAATAACGGTTATTCCTGGAATCAATAAAGTTTATCTTTACGATTAAATTTTATTAAATTGTTGACTCACTTTCTGAGTGATATTTTTAATGGTGACCATAAAAATAATAACAAATGGATTGCCATGACGTCTACAGTAAATGCCAGCAATGCCACTGCGATGCAGACATTTGATGTTGCCAACTTGCCGTTACTACAAAATGTGGAACTTAGATATCAATCCCTGCAAGCTGGCATATTCAACTCACACCTTGATTTTTCAGTCAGTAAGAGCATCTCAAATTATCTTGCCAGGATTAATAATGCTCAGAAAGTGATTAACGGTATTTTTACATCCAGTAGCAAAGTTTTTGTTAAAAAAACCATTTCAACACAAATAATGGGTGATGGAGTAATGTATACGCGTATCACTAATCCGTTGGGGGTGAATATCTGTCCGCCTACCATTAAAAGATATGATTGCATTCTTAATACTCTCAAGCTTGGTGCCACCTATGACCGACTACATGTTACTGCTGGTGCTCATGACTGTAAGGTTTTGCACACGCCAGATGGCATCACAGGTCTCACATCGACGCAGCTCCTTGCAGCTCACAAGGTGAGGGATACCAAAGTCTTTATGAATGGCGGCTACTTTGCCAATCTGCCAGACATGCTGCTCATTCAACCTAACCTGGCACCCGGTAAAGACCCTAATACAGATTCCTCAGCTGTTCCCACCAACGGCAAGCGGGGCTATAAAATCGGCCCGGCCGGGAGTTGTAAAAATGCCGTGCCTATCCCGCCTCCCTGGCAGGCGGATTACGGTTATCTGAAGCAGGGAGAGCATATTTTACTGGCCTGTGGTCCGAGGCTTACCAAAAATGACAACATTGATTTCAGTCATGTGCGATTTCAGTACTACGACGAAAACGGCTGGAAAAATCTTCTTAGCTATTTTCAGGGACACTTGACGCATGCCAGCACCGCCAATCCCAGAACGGCCATCGCCATCGAGGAGAATGGTGATATTGCACTTCACGCTGTCAGCACAGCGAATAGAGGTTATCAACGCGCCGCAGGGGTCAATATGAATGAATGGCGAGAGATGGTGCAAGCGATGTCGCCGACTGACAATACTCAAATCCTGAACCTGGATGGGGCGGGCTCTATCTCAATGGGGGTTATCAAAAATGGCGTCATTACTCAGATTGCCAAAGGAGACGAACAACTCAGGTCGCTTGCCAATATCCTGGTTGTTGGCTCAGGTAATAAAACGGCAACCCCGGTGTCGATTGCACCTGCCGAAATCACCTCACCACCAACGGCACGAACTGATAATGCGCAGTAAAAACTTAGGGAAATCTTATGGCAGCCAGTAAGGGGGTGTCTAACACAAGGCTTTGCTGAGCATTATCATATGATATCAGAGGCGTTTAATGAGGAATATCTATTAATTCGTGAGTAAAAAAAAGAGGGTGCGCGAGGTCACGTTTTGACCTGCCACCCTGCGGCATCCTTGTCTTCTTTCTTAGATAGCTGTCAAGGACGTGTCATGGTTTTAAAAATAACTTCGCATATTGCTTTACCCTTATTACTCCTAACGGCCTTTTCTTCTCAGGCTGTCGAAATCGTCAATAAAGATGGTAACCGTCTGTTTCTTAATGGCCGGGTAAACGTCAGTCGCTATATGACAGAAAATACAAGCCTGGCGGGAGATGTTTCCTGGGCGCGCTTTGGCCTGACAGGCGATACCCGTATCACAGAGTCGTTAACGGGTTTTGGTTCATGGCAGCAGCAATTTAATCTGAAATACCCTGAAGGCACAGGCTGTGGAGAGCGTACCCGTTTAGGCTATGCCGGCATTAAACATACCGACTGGGGCAGTATTGATTACGGGCGCAACTACGGGGTGATTTTTGATGCCTTAAGTTTTACCGACAGATTGCCAAAAAGTGGCGCAGATTCAGCGTATTTTGACACCTTTATGAGCTCTCGTATCACGGGGGCGCTAACCTACCGGCAGTCTGATTTCTTTAACTTGATTAAGGGGTTAAATATTGCCCTGCAATATCAGGGAAAACATGACCGTGACAATATCCGTTATGCCAACGGGGAAGGTTACGGCATTGCCACCACTTACAAGATGGACAATGGTCTCGGTTGGGCGCTGACTATAGCCTCGCATAAGCGCACGGCACTGCAAAATGCTTCACCTTATGGCAAAGGAAAGCGAGCAGACACCTGGGCGTTGGCCATGCAATACGATGCAAACAACATTTATCTGGCGGCGCTCTATGGCGAACGACACCGCAGCGCCCCTATTGTTGTGCCGGTAGAAGATAAAAAAATTGCAGGCTTTGCTAATGACTCCCGCAATCTTGAACTGGTCGCACAGTATCAGTTTGACAACGGCTTTCGACCTTCACTGGGTTATGTTTCCTCTAAGGCCAAACATATTGAAGGCATTGGCGATGCAGACCTCTTCAATTACCTCTCTGTAGGGTACTTCTATTATTTCAATGCCAACATGAATACCTATGCAGATTATAAGGTCAACTTCATCAAGAAGGACCATCCTCTGGCGGTTGCCAGCGAAGACATCTTCGCTGTGGGACTTAATTTTCAGTTTTAATTAATCAAAAAGGAACAATACATGGATATCCAGCGGCACCGAAAATTTTTACCTTTAGCACTGGCGTTGTCTGTGCTGATTTCTGGCAACACTCTGGCAAATGAGGTCTTAAAGCCAAATACATCAGTCAAAACGCTTTCTCAACATTCAGTCGAGGAACTGCTACAGCAAGCAGAAAAGTACTACCGCTCTCCAGCCAGAATATCCACCCCTGGCGCAGCCAGTAAGTTACCCGACAATCTCCAAAAAGTGGTCGATAACCTGCAGGCTGCCATTCAATTAGCGCCCTGGCGGGCAGATTTACTGTTTAGTCAGGCCAGCGCCTATATTCAGTTAGGCCAGATGGATAATGCATTAGAAACCTATCGCCGTATCCTGACGATTGCCCCGCAAGATATCGATGCCCTGACCTATCTTGCCGCCTGGGAGCATGAGCAGGAAAATGTAGCGGCTTTCAGTAAATATCTGAATCAACTGCAGGCTTTGTCTTCTGAGCGCGCCGCTTCACTTAACCGATTGCTCACTACCATCAATCAGATAACACGAAAACCGCTCACCTCGACGTTGCCGGCAGATAAAATACGTCAAGAGAAAACCGCTATCGTGACGCTGGGTTATGCCTTAGAGCCTGATGGCAGCATGAACCCTGTGCTGATTGAGCGCCTGCAGAAAACCCTGCAGCTTGCCAATCAATTCCCGCAAGCGATTCTGGTTGTCAGCGGCGGTGTGCCTAAAAACAACCAGACTGAAGCGAAACGGATGGCAGAATGGTTAATTCAGCAGGGCATCGACCAAAAACGTATTTTCCAGGATAACGCCGCCAAAACCTCAGTCGAAAATGCCCTCTACAGCCGCTATATTCTGGCGCAAGAGCGTATTAAACACGCAATCATCGTCACCTCTCCTGGTCATCTGCGCCGGGGCTTAACGCTCTTTACGCTCGCCAGCAAAGACACCGGGCCGAAGGATATTCACTACACTGGCATCGCCGCGCCAGATTTAGATTTGGAGTCCTTCCAAAAGGTAACGGATAAGGAAAAGTTATTCCTTTACCGGGATGCACTAAAAGTTATCGGCTTGTGGAGTTTCAGAAGCCCGCCGCTGGAAGAGCGCTAAGCCCTCTTCTGTGATGCAGGCCTGAGCCCGCCCTGAAAAAGGAATGATATCCACTTTCTGCGGGTTGTCGAGCTGTGGACGCTACTCTACTGTGTGGCAAAGCATGTTCAAGTGATGAAGCTCTGCTGTAGAAAAGGAGGAAGACAGTGGCAGGTATTCAGGTTATAGCAGGGAGTTTTCCTAAAGGGTGGGCACCTTATTTATTCGGTACGGTAATGGTCAACAAAAAACGGACACTCTAGGCGGCTAAAAGTATTGCATGTTGTCTCGAGCTTTCAAACTCAAGCGGCGCTAAATACCCCAATTTCGAATGAGGGCGTTTACTATTGTAATAAGC
>Ga0268251_10000137_pt1 | contig 30265 bp, 26 predicted proteins | sample AgamicAsMae_FD_200527 | JGI IMG/M metagenome (GOLD analysis project Ga0268251, IMG submission 200527) | Agave microbial communities from Guanajuato, Mexico - As.Ma.e (v2) (version 2) | ecosystem: Host-associated > Plants > Phyllosphere > Phylloplane/Leaf | place: Guanajuato, Mexico | collected...
GAAATTGAAGGCCATGTTTGTCGGTCGTGGTTGTTGGACGCAGGTCGCAGGACTAGAGGCTTGTGGTCGCGTGCCGGCGCATCGAAGGAATGGAAATTACTGAGCAAAAGCGGCGTCTGTGTCGTATGGGTAGACTGTAGCAGGATGGAATATGCAGAATCGGCAGGGCGCCGAGGTTTTGAGCAGAAAGGGTGTTTCAAGAGGTTGTTTACTCTGGCAGTTGTGTGTGTCAAGTGATGATGATGAAAAAGCAGAGCGACTGACCAACGGCCAGACGACAGCCAAACCAAGACTTTGCCGACCGATGCTCGCGGGCCACCACACTGATGATGCATTCCGAGTCCCGCCGGTTCGACCAACACGTTCCTATTCGAAACGACATAGACGTGGATCGTCCTCCCTACTCGACGCACGTAATTATATACGGTTTCCTTGTAAGAACTTTCCATCTGTGTGAACCAGTTCATGGCTTTTTCTGTTGGTCCAACCGTCGACTGCAACTGTCGCGTGTGCTTACAAGACCACTCTGTTACCCAGTCACCACACTGTGCCTATAGACGCAAAGAGATACAGATGCCGTCGGTTGGCGCTCGGTAGGCAAGCACGCGCAGCATTTGTTGCATGTGAAAGGCGTGCCATAAGCCCGTATGACATGGATTGTCTCATGATTTCAGGCCTGGGCTGGCGTCAGTTTGAAGAACGGCGGGACTCGGGAGTACGGGGAACTGCCCAGTGCTCGGAACTCTGCTCCTTCCGTGTGGAGTTGACCTAGGCCGCCAGCTTGAAGCTCTACCGGCGCACTTCTCATACAACCTGATTGCGACACTCTGACCCTCCCGACGCGACCAATCCCATCGCTACACCTTACTCACACAACTCAAAGATGCTGGACGAACGCGAGTTAACCATCAACCCTGTTGTGCAGGAGAGCATGATGCACAATGCTAGAGTAATCCAACTCCCACCACTCGACTCTCAACCTCCCCAGCTAACCCACGATTTGCAGACTGTCTCCAATATTCGCTCCCTGACTGCTTCCCTCTTCGGTGTCGCTGCTGGCATCCTCGGTCTTGAGTCGTTCCCCGGCTTCCTCTTCTACGCCCTGGGCTCTTTGGTCGTCTCTCTGCTCATCTTCTCTCTTCGCGCCAACGTCCAAGCCAAGTCCTACTTCCACTCGCCCATTTCTGAGCTGTGGATTGGCGATCTTTTCGGAGGACTCATGAGCTTTGTCCTTACCTGGACTCTCTTCTACGGTCTCGTTCGCGCATGATATACCCCCTTTTCGTCGTCAACTCCTCTACAAACCCCCGTCCAAGGTCATCGACAGCAGATCAACTCCGCGTTGAAGTCACCCCTTCCGTCCAGGTGGTACGACCCATGCGTCCCGCGTCCTCTTCGGGCTACGTTGTAGTACAAGATATCCTCTAGCCTCCTGCAACACTTTCGACCTGAACAGTGCTGAATTGTGGATTGGGCCAACGCGATGCAGTCTAGACCACACACAAATCGGATCTTAATCCTCCTAGAATCCCAGCAGAAAGATTTTGACTGTCCGAGGCCGACAGTGCTGGTAGAAAGAACGCCATCGAAGACGTCGAGTCGGGCCATGAAGCTGTTAGCAACAACGCCTTGGTAATGCAATGCTTTTGTAAGAATAAAAGGATCCGCAAGACCAGACAAAGCGAACACGCCTAAATTTGGCGACTATACGTACGGAGCAGGAAAGAAGCTGTCAACACAACTCCCATCATACTATATAATCCAGCTGCAAGTCGTCTTTCAAGATCATGATCTTGGTGATTGAGTGCTTTCCTCGGCATAAGTGACTTTTTACAGTAGTGATGATGTGCAAACTCTCCAAGTGCCAGATCCTCTCGCTCCTGCCTTGCTCTCACAGCAACACACCTGTGAACCTGAGCCATCGAACTGCGTAGTTCTTTCTAAAATATAGCAGCGTCCACGGAGAGTTGAACACTCTCGATGGTCGTTTCCTAGTGGTTGCTTTCTAGTGGCTCAAGAAAATGTGCTTTTCTATAGTTACCCGCGTGACATATTTTTGTATGTGGAAGTATTCGGGCTCCAGAAGATGATGCTGCCGGACGGGATGTCAACCGATGGTGACGACGGCATGGCTAAAGTGCTGCCAAGCACGAATTTCACGCGAGGCGCGCAACGCGTCGTCGACTACCAGTTCTTCAAACAATCCGTCCCACTTGCTCTTCCTCTACCGTCTTCTTACTCGCAAACAACCACGTAATCCTGTCTTTCTGATTCACTTGACAAGACCAATCGTCTGTCACTCTTGTTCTCACTTCACCTCACACCTCTTTTCATCAACCATACAACACCAGTAAGAAAAGCTTCCAGTCTCACATCATGACGACGGCAAACTCACTCGTGCACAGTGCTTGAGGCACGTCTCGAACAGGCCAACCTTCTGAAGAAGGTTGTCGAAGCTATCAAGGACCTTGTCCAAGATTGCAACTTCGAATGTAACGACTCTGGTGTCGGCCTCCAGGCCATGGACAACTCTCACGTCGCCCTCGTCTCCATGTTGCTCAAGGCCGACTCCTTCTCCCCCTTCCGATGCGATCGCAACATCGCCCTCGGTATCAACCTTGTCTCTCTGCAAAAGGTCCTCCGTGCCGCCCAGGACAAGGATATCCTGACCCTCAAGGCCGAGGACTCGCCTGATGTCGTCAACCTCGTCTTCGAGAGCTCTGAGAGCGACAGAATCAGCGAGTACGACATCAAGTTGATGGACATCGACCAGGAGCATCTTGGTATTCCCGACACCGACTACGCCGCTTCCATCACTCTGCCTTCGGCTGAGCTCCAGCGCATCTGCAGAGATCTGTCTGCTCTCTCAGAGTCTGGTGAGTTTCCCCAGTTGCGACAATCATCTCGAGCACGGCTGACATGGCACGACTAGTCAACATCGAGTGCACAAAAGAGGGCGTCAAGTTCGGCTGCACCGGCGACATCGGTTCGGGATCCGTCACTCTCCGCCAGCACGCCAACGTAGACAAGGAAGACCTGAACGTCGACATCCAGCTCTCGGAGCCCGTCTCGCTCACCTTCTCGCTCAAGTACCTGGTCAACTTCTGCAAGGCTAGTGGTCTTTCGAGCAGAGTCAAGTTGTGCCTTTCGACCGATGTGCCGCTCATGGTCGAGTACTCGCTGGCAAACAACAGCTACCTCAGATTCTACCTCGCCCCCAAGGTCAGCCAAACCACTAAAATCCAAAACAATCACAAGCTAACACAGCGCAGATTGGCGACGAGGAGTAAATGCGAACTACAAAGGAATAGAGAGCATGATTCTGGCATGAAAAGGTGTTTTTGGCGTTCTAATGATTTGCTTGAAGAGAAGGAGGACCACACTGCCGAAGAGCACGTAAAGGGACTTGAGAGGATGATGGATGTTATTATACCAAATCGAATAAGATACCATACTACCCCACGCACGCTGCCCATCCAATTAATAAGTTGAAATTGATGACCCTGTCCGAGCGCTGTCGACGTCAGCCGGCGTTATCGCTTATCTCCCCATGGCCGTCATGGTTTTGTGAAAGATAGATGCAGCGAGGGGCAGCTTGTCTCTCTCCCCAAGTGACAATCATGGCCGAAGTTCCAGAAACGCACGTTTTGGCAGTTGCCAGCCATGTAAGAGAGCGAGAGTGACAGAGTCTAACGGCCATGGACGATGACTGACGGCAAGCAAAGGTAGCATACGGGTAAGAAGCCCCTCGACAGCGACATGAGCGAGCAGACGTCTTATATGCCGATAGCTATGTAGGCAACACCATGGCCACATTCGTCATGCAGGCCCTCGGCTGTGAGGTGTCGGCCATCAACACGGTCCAATTCAGTGCGCATCTCGCAAACAACACCGACGCGACAGGAAGCATTGCACGTCTAACACACGACCAGGCAATCATACAGGATACAAGCAGTTCAAGGGACGAAAAACTCCTGCTGAAGAGGTGGCCGACCTTTACGAGGGCCTCAAGCAGTCGCGCCTCAACGATTTCGATGTGCTGCTATCTGGCTACTGTCCCAGTGCTGGTGTCGTCGAGCAGGTTGGCAAAATAGCACGCGAGACCAGATTCGCATGCACCACGAAGCCTGGTGCCTTCTTTTGGGGTAAGTCGAACAGAAAGACATTGATCATGCACAGAAGCTGATGAGCATAGTGCTCGACCCTGTCATGGGCGACGAGGGCAAGATCTACGTCAGTGAAGAAGTAGTGCCGGCATACAAGAACCTGATGAAAGATGCCGATCTCATCTTGCCCAACCAATTCGAAGCCGAGTACGTCTCGACTGCAAGCGATTCGTCTATGCATAGACGTCCAACTGACCCGCTCTAGGCTTCTCTCAGGTGTTACCATCACAGACTTCAAGTCTCTCGCCGAGGCTGTCCGTGAACTACACCGCTCGCACCGTGTACCGCACATCATCATCACATCTGTCCGTCTACCCCACGACAATGAGCAAGGAGAAGAGCCCGAGCTCTCAATCGTAGGATCTACCGCCGACTCAGACTTCAATCCTCGCTTGTTCCGTCTGAAAGTGCCTGCGTTCCCCGTCTTCTTCTCTGGAACAGGCGATATGTTTGCCGCGTTGATGGTAGCAAGGTTGCGCGAAGCATGCCTTGCCGCCGATCTTCTGACAACTGCACATTGGCAATCGCCAGACGAGGTTCCGGCGACCGAGCTCCCTTTGGCAAAGGCTGCCGAGAAGGTGCTTGCAAGCATGCACTTGGTGCTCAAGAAGACGATGGACTCGCGTCAGCAAGAACTTGAGAAGATGGAGGGTACCGAACAACTCAATTCTGGCATTGGTGAAGAGGCAGACAAGGACAACGAACGCGACAAGTACCTGCGCTTGACAAAAGCGGCCGAGGTCAGGGTGGTGAGAAACTGGAAGGACTTGGTATATCCTCCAGACATCGAGGCTTTCAAGGCACATGCTGTTAACATCGAGCTTGATTGACACGGTGTATCAACAAGACCGGGCGAGATTGAGGTTGGCACTGATCGGAGAATTGGAAAAAGTGCTGTGCACCAAACTTTATTCTTGTTCTTGAAGACTTGACTTTTTGCTTGTTCTTTTGCATCATGACCATTCCACATACCCCTAATCATTTCAAACATGACACCGCTGGTATTCCAGCTATTCCCTGTACGCCAGTCCCTATGCTACACTGTTGCCCGTGATGCGTCTAAAGGCCGTTAATAGAGGCGCCTCCGTTGGCAGGAAGGTTGACAGGAGGGATCATGTTGGCAAAGCCGCCGGTCGAACCAAAGCCGCCTGCTCCACGAACGCTGTCAGGAAGCTGCTCGACCACGAGAACCTCGGGTGTGTAGATCTGGCCGAGTTAGTCGTGTAAATTCAGGTAGTGGACAGTGTCACTTCTTACCCTCTCAATGATCAGCTGTGCAATTCTGTCGCCCTCGTTAATAGCGAAGTCGGTCTCGCCAAGGTTGAAGAGTAGAACCTTGACCGGACCGCGGTAATCAGCGTCAATGACACCGGCACCAACATCGATCGAGTGCTTCGCGGCAAGTCCGGAGCGAGGAGCTACTCTACCGTCTGTATATCCTGTCAGGGGAGCTGTAGAGACAAATGGCAGGTCATTAGAACATACACGTGTCGGCAGGAACAGCGATTGAGATGTCAGTGTCGGCAAGCACCTTTCCTCTGGCAGGCACGGTGGTGCTCTTTGATGCATAGAGATCATAGCCGGCAGCAAACTCACTGCCACGTGTAGGAGCGCGTGCCGTCGCTGAGAGGAGCTTGATTTGGAGGGCTGGCGGCGGAGGTTCGAGGTTCATGTGAGGGAGGGAGGTAGCTGTAGCAGACATGTCTAGTTGCTGGTGCTTGTGCGGAGGAGATTCTGGAGTTGGAGTGGCAGCTGGGTCATTCAGCATAGCTGTAGACGAGTCAGCACCAGAAGATCAGTCAAGCTACAGAGGTATACACTCACAAGCAACCGAGAGGCTTGGTGCGGGCTCAATGTGCTTGACACGCTTGGGAGAGGGCGAGGCAGGCGGCGAAGGTGCTTCTCTTTCGATGGCAGGGGTTTGAATTTGCTCCATGGTGGTTGTGGAATTGATGAAGGACAACGCGCTGGAACGCGTTCTGGCTTTCGGCGTCAAAGTGCTTTATCTCAGCTTGCACAACTCTTGCATCGCTTGCACGTGAGCTTGTACAACTTTCATACCGCTTTTCCCTCCATCTACCGAGCTGCTGGGCTCATGAACAGACACCTTGACCTGTGTTTCAGTCCAGTCTTCTAGAAACATGTCAAGTCATGACCAAGGCCCTGGATTTACTTGCAACCAGAGCAGAGCGCGACCCAAACACTCCTCCTTAATCATGTCTGAGGACCCTTGGCTGCACCCTCACGCTAAGGGTTTATGCTTGAACACTTTCCACCAACTTTATTTCTGACCGCTGCAATATTTATCTGAGCAGTGTGCGAGATTGCAGATGCGCCCTGATGCCTGACTCATCACAAAAAGTGCCCAAAACCTGTCGCCTGAAGAACCAAACTTGAACGGCCGTCGATGATGATGATGAATGATGGTCGTGTGGCTGAACCAGGTTGATCATTCGTCAGCTCTTCCTGTTCTCCGAGCTGCGCAGACCCTGTCGACCTCTCCGCCAACTCTCCAAGTTGCTTGGTCAACTCTGGTTATCTAACGGCCGAGAAGAACTGTCATGCCTAAAACACGTCACCACTACTATCCATAATATCTGCAGCAGCGATATGTCCGGCCGTGCCTTCCTTAATTCAGCTTGCTATGGACTGTAGGGCTGATGCCCGACGCCGGAGGCATAAACATTCCCCGCCATCTCCCACTAGGGACCTGTCATGCCGAGTTCCGACCACCTGGTGAGCATTGCTTATGGAATCTCTGTCAGGTTTCCCTCTTGTCTGCTGTTTTGGAATCACACTAGCTCAATCGATCAAGTCCTTTGTGCCCAACGCTCATGTTTCGTAAACACTGCCAGGCGGCGTGGTGGCTGAGTGCAGTGCCTTGGAGTCCTTGTTATTCTGGGCTTACGACTACGCCGTGACGCTCGTCATGCATGGCGTCGATTTTAGTTTTGGATCTGCACTTTTTGACCGAGACACTAGTTTCTGCTAAGGTGCTTGACTCTCCGCAGTGCCGTGTACATCAATACATATATCTGCCTGACCATCTGCTGCGGTCAGCGCCTTTTCCGCAGCATTCCTATCTCCAACGAGCAATCATACAAATTCAGCACATCTCCGCTACATCTCAGGCTCAGACGACCAATCCATTCTACCATCACAAACAATCGCCAACACTACAACGAACATGTCTTCAACATCCTCAATACACTCCATCTTTTCCGACGATGAGCTCCCGACATATGAAGAGATTGCACTGCCTCCCAATGTCACTATCGAAGAGCGAGAGATTTCTTCCGATGACGAAGACGACGACGACTACTACTACAACGACCAATCCGAGCACAAGAGCACCACCATCAAGCAAAGCACAAAAACATTCGCCAGTCTGAAATCATTCCTCTCAGGCTCGGTCTCAGTTGCTCCTTCGGCCGAGTTTCAGAAATCCACCGTCACATTTGATCAAACCGCCGCGCCGACTCGTCCCAAGACGGACCGCAAACCGTCGTTCAAACGTGAGTACACATCGAGTCGCCAGCAAACACCTTGACACAGTACTAATCCCTCAATGTTAGTCGCTCCTATTCAAACATCAACTTTGCAATCGCGCAGAATGGCCATGCGCTCGACGTTACAAATGGGCAACACCGTCTAAGGACGTCATATTCGACTTGAACAGGCTTTTCTGATGATTATTATGACCGACACGAATCTGGGTTTGAGCATATGCAGGACATGGTTGCTTCGGTGTACTTTTTGTTGTTTTTCGTCCAGTTGTTTTTCAGATACCCAAGCATGGCAGGAACCGGCATTGTTCTTTATTCGCGCGAGCTCTGTTTTCTTGGCGAGTTTCCAGGTCTTGGAACAGGATGGTCAATCTCTGGATGAGTCTAGGAGGTCTGCATGTGGATGTAGACTGGGAGGAATACTTTCGAGTCTGTGTTTAGCTTAGTACCGTTTGTCTATATGTACAACAGGCTAGTAGCCATCTCCGATCAATGTTCTGGCAGTTTCATGTATGTGCAGTGTTGATCAATTATAAGCACAGAGTCTGACGGCATTGTTCACCGCTGTCTGCTCTCGAAGCCGTTCTCCAAAATATCGATTAGTTCGTCCAAGCTGTGGAAGGGAGTCAGGTCAGCGGATTGACGGTTGGGACTATCATAGATTTTGACACGTACCGGCTGATGACTATGTCAGTTCTGGGGTCCTTCTCGAGATCTTCTTTGCCTTCGCTTCTGAGTAACACAGTGGCGGCACCAGCATCGTGACCAGCAACGATATCGTCGATACTATCGCCAACCATGATCAGAGGGATTGGTCTTTTCGAAGTAGGTCGGCCCTCTTCCGACACATCTGACTCGCTGATGATGCCCCATTGCTTCGCGATATGCAAAATTCCAGCCGGTGATGGTTTAGCAGGGCGAAAGTCTCTTGTGACAATAGGTGCGAACGCATTGATGTGGCCTGGCAAATGGTTGCTCAACAGGTGTTCCACGGGCGTGTTGAAGTTTCTTGTGCAGATTCCTTTCAGGATGCCATTGGTATCCAGATGTTCCATCAACGTGACGAGTCCGGCTTGCGGGACTTGTTTCGCCATGGCCTCTCGCTCAACATCTTCGATAATCTGGTGAGCCTTTTTCTGTTCATCTCCGGACAGGCTGTATACGTGGTCCAGGATGTCCTCTCCTTTTGTGATTCCCAATTTGTTCCTCATCTCGGTGAACATGTAATTCTGCGGTTCGCAAAGAGTTCCATCAACATCGAAAACAATGCCTTTCAGCACCATGTTGCCGTCGATGGCGTCATGACCTTTGCCTTTGCTCAGAGGCGCAAACTGTCTTGTGGGATGTGAACTTGCCATCGCCAGTGTTCTGACGCTGTTGCTTGAGAAAATCTTAGCGGAACCGATTGTTGAGCGAAGGAAGATATTCATGAGATGCGAGTATTGTAGTTGGAAGGAAGAAGTTCGGCCAAAGCTTCAATGTTGGAGGTGAAGCGTCCACGGACGCCAATCGTCGACATCATGTCAACAACCCGACAATTCTTTTTCAACGACAGTATGATCGCTGTAAATTTCTCAGAATCACCTCACAAACGTCTAAGTCTAGCGCCTCGGACAGAGACTCAGGAACCTATCAAACTCAGGTATCTGGCCGAGGGCAACGCAAATATTGTTTACTCGTTCACGACAACTGCCAAAGATGCACTTCCTGATGGCGTCCGGCGTAAGCTCTTGCGACTGAGAAAAGAAAAGTCGTTCATTCAATCTACCAAGTCTCAGCTTTCAACGTTTCAACAAGAATTCGTTCCGTTGTTTCGGCCTGAGAACCTTATAGAGCAGACTCTGGTCGCGGTAGACGAAGCACTCATCAGGCGTCTCAATCAGGAACTTGAAGAACACGAGAACGGTGAGCTTCGGCAAGCTTTACGACACAGCGACCGATTGGCGACCGATGGCTATGGTTTGCTGATGACTGACATGACTGCTCGTCACGGCAAGTATCTGTTCGAAATCAAGCCTAAGTGGTTATTACAGTCGCCTGATGCGCCTAATGATTTCAAGAGGTGCAGGACTTGTGCGTTGAGATTGCAAAGGGCTCATGCATCGGCTGGAAGTGCCGTGATACCGAAGCCGGGCGGATTCTGTCCTCTTAGTCTGGTTGACGAGGATATTGAAGAAAGACAAAGAGCTTTCCAGAGCATCATCGACGCGCAGGCTGGTGATATGTCAAAATCCTCCTGTATGTTTTCAATGATGAGTGGATCTAAACTTCTATCATTCATGCCTTGCTTGTTACATACAAGATTTCTCAGAGCATTCATTGACTCGATACTAGTGAGAGAAGTTGTCAACTTCTTGGCTGAGAAGGGGTATCAAGTTTTAGAAACTCTTCGCAAGCACCAAGCACATTTTGATAAGCACGGATTGCTAAACTCCAACCCGTGAGTCCGAGACGTCTCTCCGAGGAATCTTTCTAATGACTAGCAGGGACACATTATCGGACGACTACTCGAAAGCCATGACACTTCGCGACTGCGTTCTGTTCGTCAAAGGTTCGATAGACGCATTCGAAAAAACAGCAGATATCCGTCTAGCCGACCTGGACTTCAAGCATGCTCACCCAGATAAGGTAGCAAAGTGGACGAGTACGGAGAAAACACTTGTAGACCAAGGCTGGTACACGAACGTTGAGATTGATGGGAGAATTGACTCAACGTGTTTGCTTACTCGGCGATCACTTTCAACCATCTAGGCACTACTTTGAGATATGACAATTCTTTGTCCTATCTGCAGTACCACAAAGGGCTTCGGGCAATCGGGGCGCGGCGTATGTGAGTACTTGAATGCATGTACCCGCTTCTAGCGCGCGGCGTCTAGTCCTATCCATTTGTATGACAGGAGTATATGTATATTTCATCTTGCCATCTGATACTCACGTCATCTCTGTTACCTTCAACTCTTGATTGAAGACTGGCTAACTGCTTACCAATGAACAGTTAGTTGGTGGCCAAGACACCTCTATCGCAGGACTCAACGTCGGCACCGAGTCGAGACTTTTGGGTGCCCTTACGGATTCTGTGGTGTTCGAAGTCGTGTAGCTTTGCGAACAGATTCACCGAGGATAAAGCTTGTGCCTTGAAGTCGGCGTTCCTGAATCGGAACTGATGCGGGTGGCCATTTCCCAGTGCTTAACGTCGTCTGGAAGGGCGATGGCGAGCGTAAACGAGACACGCTGATCATAGCTCACGAGCGAGGTCCATGACAGTGGATCACTGCTGGTTGCCCATCGGAATGACGTGACTTCGAGGATCACCGCGCTTCAGTGTTATAGCATCGATTCTGCCGAAAGCCTGTGAAACAGAATGGCTATTGTCGACTTCAGTGCTCACAGACTTGCGTTCGACTCGGTGTCTTGAGAGATGAGGTGCGATATACTGCAGATCATGCGATTAGTCCTGCAGAGAAGGTGTCCACAGTTCATGGTTTTGGCTCTCCGAGTAGATTCGCTGTACTGATGGAGTGCTATATTCTCAGCGTTAACCATTTCGTGGGCTCGCGTTGTAATTTTCTCAGGAGCTGAGGAGACAACACTGTAGCGGAGTATGGACACACGAATATAATAGAACTTTCAAGAACGCGAACATACCATACCTGATAATCCTGCAAACACTTAGCTGATGTAGAGAACCATCGGTCGAGGTCGGGTAAAGACAGCGACCTGAACCCTCTGCTGCCGAGGAGGGGAACGTATGCACGACGAGTGTTTCTTGTGGTTAGTTGTAGTGCGAAGTGCGGGACACTCTCTGAACATCACCCATATATAGAGGATCGGTGAAGGTTACTACAAACTGGCAGCTCTGCGGTTCCATCCTTTCAAGCGAGAGAATGCCTTGACAGCATGTAGGTCTGAGGCATCCGACCCATGTGTAACGAGAATGTTCCACAACACAACTATGGAACCGAGCGGCTTGATGCCCTCCGGTTCTGCACCTCCAACCATGATGCTTTGGATTGTAGCCTCTGCTCCTTCAACATATCCGGATTAGAAAGAGCTTGTACTAAACTCGGCAGCGGATGGGGCGTAGATGAGTCCTGCGATCGCTGGATCGATTAGATATCCTCCTTGCGGAACACTGTATGCAGCATCGTCGCTACAGAAGCTGAACGAGCAAAGCCCGTGCGATGCATTGAAGGTCATGGCCAGGTGGTCGAGCCGAGAACAGTGGTTAATCACCAGGGTCCCAGAGGCATCGATACGTATGAGGTGCCAGAAACTTGTCGCCGCTACAGGACCATAGGCAGACCTATTTTGCTACTGTTGGGTGTCAAGGTACTTCACAGTACAATCGGCGGATATATCCTCTTGTCAGTCGTTTGCAGGGTTTGACGCAATTTCTTGGACGTAGAGAGGGAGGACCGATTGGGCTGACTTGTGGCTGGCTGGGCACATCATGTTGTATCAACCGGACGTGTCGGAGCCTTTCTGCCTGAAAATCCACCTCACTATATTTTGATACGTTGCGGCAGGGCGGAGAGCGATTCCACATGCACCTGCCTTGCTCGTTCATTTGGTCATGGGATAAGTACCACTTGCTGCAACTTGCTTGTTGCCGGGTCTCGTCGTCCGGTAAATTGAACACTTAGTGTTCTACTTGAAGTCGTCTGAGCGGTTGAATATACTGTTGGTATTTTGTCACCTGCCTTAGAACTGCAGACTCGACCCACTCCCGACTTCGTACTCGTTCCCTCTGGATTGTTTCTTGGTGAGTGTATCGCCAAGCACTTGGTCATTGATGCTGAGCCCTGTCATCCACAGCCTTCTGCTCCTGCCGGCGGACAGAAAAGGACATGATCGTCACTAGCCTGGCCATTTGTTGTCGGTATAAAGTTCCAATTGCTGCCAACCTTCGCAACACATCAACTACTTATCTGTCTCCTGCCTCAGTTCGTACACACCTAAATTTGTTCGCAATCATAACCGTGGCCTCGTCACAAGATATTGATACATACCCAATCTCGACACTATACACTCTCACACCCATCATGACAACTTTCGCGCAACATCCAAACAATGCCACCCTGAACATACCTCGTTCCGTTATGCAAGAATCGAATGCCCAGCCATACATGCCAGCTCAAACCAGTGAACAGCAGATGCTTGGTCGTCAGCGTTCAACACCACGCATGCAGCCATACCTCGACCAAGATCGACAATATCAGCAGTCTGGATATGTACAGCAAGCAGACCGGCTGTCTGGGTACGACCAACGTTCCACCTACCTAGCTGCGTCTTCGTATGGGCCAGCAACGGCTGGGTCGGACAACACTCAACAGCTTCGACCTTCTCTGCATCAGAGGCACAGCGAATCGAGTTTCCGTTCTGCGCGTTCCCACAAGTCGACACGCTCAACAAAGTCGCACCAATCACACCACTCAGCGAGATCGACGCATTCGCCTCGATCGCATCATTCTCACCACGGCATGGATCGTGAGCTCAAGAGTCGCAAGAAGGAGAAGGATATAGACGCTAGGCCGACGATGGGAGATAGCGTGATGCTTGTGGTTAACCACTTCCGAGATCTGCTGTCTAGCGATAGACATTAATCGTGTTGGCAGAGACGAGGGCGTTGACGAGTACGATTTATGACGGGCGTTTGGAGAGTGCTAGATTGTTATCGAATCATACCTACGCGTACCTATATTCTTTGTCTCCGGCTCGGACAATTGTATAGACCCTCTGCTTCCCGTTGCTCGTGTTGTAGATGTGAAAGTTGGGTGTCTGCTTCGAGCAGTACGTGTTTTCCAGAATAGCATGGCTGAGCGCCTTTGCAGCAGTGACAGGACGAGCACTGCGAGTTAATGTCAGGAAGCAGTGTTGTCGCGGAGCGTGCACGGACCGTTTTTGCACTTTCCCTTTGTACCAAAAGCTGGATCTCAAACTGGGCAGTTACGGCTGCCGGAATCTGCAATCGTTTACAGTTTAGCTGCGTACGTGATTTTCGGCAGGGGCCTACAACTCACAAGATCTTGGTCGCTCCTCCCTTTTGTTTATAAGCCTCCGACCCCCACCCACTTTGTTCCACCTCAGCCTTTCAGTCCCTCTCCAATACCAAATCATCAACCAAGTCGTCAGACATCATCTATTCCATCAACACAACTTCTTCTAACTCCACAACTCAAACATCATGTCTGGACGTAAGTTGTTATATTGCCCTCTCCTTTCTGTCGCCATCACATTGTCGCCGTCGCCTCCGCCGTCGCTTTGCATAGCCGCAACGCGTCGTCGCGTTGGCCTCTGTCCGCCCCACTCCACCACATCATCGCAACATCTCTTACACCTTTACTAACATTGCTATCACAGGTGGTAAGGGTGGCAAGGGTCTCGGAAAGGGTGGTGCCAAGCGTCACCGCAAGATCTTGCGCGACAACATCCAGGGTATCACCAAGCCCGCTATCCGTCGTCTCGCTCGTCGTGGTGGTGTCAAGCGTATCTCTGCCAGTAAGCTCACCTCACTCTTCTCGTCCCAGTTACGTGTTACTGACCCTCTGCAGTGATCTACGAGGAGACCCGTGGTGTCCTCAAGACCTTCCTCGAGGGTGTGATCCGTGACGCTGTTACCTACACCGAGCACGCCAAGCGCAAGACCGTCACCTCTCTCGACGTTGTCTACGCCCTCAAACGCCAGGGCAGAACCCTCTACGGTTTCGGTGGTTAAACGCTGCCGACCAACCTGGACATGGTTACCGCCTCTGGTTCTCTTCTTTTCACGAACTTCTTTGCTTGCTACTACCACTTTGCTTTTCACACTCAAACGGCGCAGGGATATGTGAGCATGCCATCGTTGCAGCCACTGGGACACGGTTTATGGAGTTATCACGGGTACACGGGTCATGAGCAAAGGAACATGCTCTTCTTCAGATGAAGGAATGTCTATCAAATCAAACGAATCAAACGTGAATGGCGCATAGCCTTCATGAATTATCAACTTCAACACATGGCGTGCCAATTCTCCCTTGTCTGCATTTTTATTTTGTACAATTCGCCAGTCGCCGCGAAGCAATCTGATCTGCTCTTTGAGCTTTCGTGCTAAGTGAAAGCATAGTCGCTTCATCTTGATTCTCCAACCAATTCCATAACGCCTTTTTGCCATGCAATCCCAGTGAGTATACCCTCTTTCTTCCCAATCGTACACAGTAGACGCAGAACACGAATTACGAAATTCAGGCAGCGGTACCCTCCTTGTTGATGTCCTGTCCTGGCCTGTACTTAGGCTCCATGAGACCGATCTGTTGCGAAACACTCGTTAGCAGATCCTCTTTCCGGAATCGTTTCCCTTCCTGATTGTCTCTTCTGGACCCTCGCAACTCTCTGCTCGTATCTCCTTCTCTTTCATATTTTCATCATCTGCCGGCGGGAAAGAACTGACCATGCTGAGCAACCTCCAAGCGGGTTCACTCGGTTGAGCACCAACACCCAACCAGTACTTTGCGCGGTGAATGTCGAGCTTGATGTCCTTGAACTTCTTGGCCGTCTCGTTGCCATCGGTAGGGGTTTTCGGGATGGGATCGTATGTGCCGAGGACTTCGAGAGGTTTGCTGCCGCGTGCGGTTCTGTGTGTTGGGGTTCCCCGTCAGATATGATTTCCTTCTTCTTCTTCTTCGGTGTTTCTTTTTTCTGCATGACGGAATGCTAGGATGGACTGGAGGGGATTCCGCAATGTTCGAGGGAAGAGAGTGTTTCGGCTTGGGCGCGCGGAGGGTTTTGAGCGTACCGGGCATGGGCGACGACGATGTTGTAGAAGGGCGCATGGCGCTTGCCGAAGCGCGCGAGACGGATTTTGAGGACCATGGCAAAATGCGTCTGATGTGTTATTTGTGGTTGTATCGCGGAGACTGTCTATCGCCGCTGCAAAAGATGATGGCTTTCGCGATGAGGGAACGAACGCCAAGAACAGCCATGCGCCGGTGGTTGCGGCCGTCAACCTTCACTTCAGGCTTGCTTCACATTCCTGTCACTCTGTCACTCTGCCTTTCACTCTCACTTGCTGCCTTTCACTTTCAATCTCAATCAGTCACGTGATCAACTTCTAAGTCAGATGACAACCCCTGGTCTTGATTGTCGAATCTATGTTACATCATGTGATCTGCTGGTATACAAGTACATCCTGAGCTGCCTTGTTCCGACAGGATATGAAGATCGTTCAACCCATGCTACCCCCTGACTGTTGAGCAAAGATAAGTAAATCTGCAACTTTGTTTTGCTTACGAGCGTACGCACTTACTGCCTCTAAGCTCCGTAGCCATTGCTTCAATTCTTGCATGTATGTTGTTGAAAGCCTCGTGGTGGTTTTTGCAGACGGCCTCAACTTTGCTTTGCCGTTGTACGATGCCTCTCAACTCATTAGGGACGCCGTATGCTTGACGGAACTGAGATTCCATCTGCCTATACATCTCGTCTGTGGTCACGGAATTCAGCCGCACCTCATGCCTTTGTAGGAGGTCGATATGTGTCTCAACAGTCCTACTGATGTAGTCCAGCTGAGGCTTTAAGTCCTCTGGGACCCTTTCCAGGGTTACTCGTTTGACTTCGTCAACGGCAGTCTGCAACTCCTTCATAATGCTTGAGTTTAGCTCGTCGATCCTCTCACTCAGAGCCCTCTTTTCAAGGCTCTCCTTTTCGTTGGTAGTCTGCATCTCGTTCACCTTGGCGTGCATTTTGTCCAAGTCTGTTCGTAATTCATCGAGCTGTTCGAAGATCAGCGAATCCTCTCCCTTAGCATCTTCTTTGAGTTCTGCCACTGAATGTTCGGCTGCTTTGAGTCTACTCTCGATGTTTCCAAGGAAAGGGTTGGGAGGCTGGAGGGCTGGAGAAACAGATGGGCGAACGGCTTGATCCTTGAGCTCCTGCAGATCCTTCTGAGCAGCAAGCAAAGTTTTCGAATAGTCTTTGAGCTTAGAATCGACATCAGTATCGAGCTTCTGCTGCAATGATTCGACTTTTTGTCTGTAGAAATCAAGACTTTGAGTCTGCTCTTCGTGACTTGCTTTGCTTTTGTAGACATAGTCGTCAAATGCTTTGTGTCTTGTTTTGCTCTTATCGATTTCGGTTTCCAGAGCCGAGCAACGGGTCCTGAAGCTCAGTCGATCCTTAGTCGTCAAGTCTTCTAGAGACTTGTATTTTTCGCATGTGGAATCGATAGTCTTGGTCGTCTTTCGGCTAATGTTCTCGAGATCATCTAGGCGATTTTCGAGCCGTTTCTTAGCCCGCATCTCGCGGTCAAGATCGTTCTCCACTCTCTTTAATGCTTTGTTCATCTCATTGTTCTGTTCACGCAATTGCTCCATCTCGTGTGCGTCTGCACGGTTTGCGCGAAATTGGTCTTTTAGTCTGTTGAACTCGGAGCGGGACACGCAATCCTGATGCTGATGAGAGGCTGGACCTGCTTGGAAGTGTGCCTTAAAAGCATCTAACAATGATGCCGTAGCCTCTGCTGTCTGGGCCTCAGTTGTCTCAAGGTCTTTTCGAGCCTGATTTAGTCGAGTGGTTTTCTGAATTCCAAGAGCAGGAAAGTCCTTGTGTCTCGGAAGCATGTTCTCGTAGTCTGTTTCAACATTTTTGCAATGCTGACTGCTCTGAGCGTGTTTGAAAACGGCCGTTACGAAGGCCTCGAGGACCTTTGGAATGGCTTCCATGTTATTGGGTGTGAGTGGTTGGTTTGGTTGTTTGGACTGTGAGAATGATGACCGTCTGGAACTCGAGTTCGAGACTCGACCGCCGTTGCTCATGGATTGGTAGGTCGTGGCATCATCACAGCGGGCGATCTTTCGACCCGATGGGTTTAGATCTGGCGAGTATGGGTGCGATCGTTTCCGGTTGTCGCCAACCATGTTGCAAAGGTCAAGCTGATCGAGGTCAGTATGATAGGTTGTGCGAAGGACTGACTCGAGGGCGTTTGGATGGGAAGTCGCACTTCTTATGCAAGATTGAGTTGGAAGGTCGAAATTGAGTAGAATAGTAAGGATGCGAGGCAACTTGAGTGAATCTGATTATAGAGTGAAGTGAAAAGTGAGAGCGAACTTACTGTAGCAATAGAAATTGACGAGACTCAAAGTGATTAAAGGCGTTTGTCAACTGATATTTATGATAGTAGGCCGTGGCATGGATGGAGCCAAAAGGCGGGGCCAAAACGGGAAATGTTGGTTTGACGCGCAGGGAGGAAGTTCAAGCACGCGGCCGGTGTTGCACAACAGACGATCGAGACCGGATAGGGTGATTGAGAGAAGAGACTTGGGCAGAGAGAATGGTGTAGGCGTGTGCAATTACTCGATGAGGTTGGCCGATGGATTGGAAAAGCAGTACGAATACTTAGGTATTGCGAAGGGTCTTGATGGGGCTTGGAACGCTGGACTGTGTGATAGAATGCCCGTGACTGAGTTTGCGTGTGCAGCAAGTGTACTGGCAATTGTTGAATTGCTCGTTCCTCGAGTGCAAGAAGCAGGTGAAGGCAGTGTAGGCAGCAAAGGCAGTAAAGCGTGGCGCGTAGATTGATGCGAGTCGATTCGCGTCGGCTTGAGCCGCGCTGAGATGCGAAAGGTGCCGAGTGCTGCAACAAGACCAACCTGTCGCATCCCATCTCAATCGCATCCACACCTTCAATCGCCCTTCCGCATCTAACCGCGCCCGTCCATCTACTGCTCCATCTCCGACTTCAGCTATACGTACATATTCTCCTTCGCGGCACGAACCCATAGACGCAGTTGCAATGGCGGCGCAAATCTCGACCATCGCCGAATCCAAAGAGGTCCGCGGCCTCAACCTCATCGCCGCCCACTCCCATGTTCGCGGTCTAGGTGTCCAGCCAGACACTCTAGCTCCCAAGCCTGCCGCCGAGGGTCTGGTCGGCCAGCAGAAGGCCCGCAAGGCTGCTGCTGTTATTCTGCAGATGGCTCGCGAGGGCAAGATTGCAGGCAGAGCTGTACTTATCGCCGGTCCCCCTTCTACCGGAAAGACTGCTATCGCCATCGGAATGAGCAAAGGTCTGGGCGAGGATGTTCCATTCACCATGCTGGCTAGCAGTGAGATCTTTTCGCTCGAGATGAGCAAGACCGAAGCCCTGGAGCAGGCTTTCCGCAAGAGCATAGGAGTCCGCATCAAGGAAGAGTCTGAGGTCATTGAGGGAGAGGTTGTCGAGATTCAGATCGATCGCAGTGTCACTGGCGGCAACAAGCAGGGAAAGCTCACCATCAAGACAACCGACATGGAGACTCTGTACGACATGGGCACCAAGATGATCGACAGCATGACCAAGGAGAAGGTCCAGGCCGGCGACATCATCTCCATCGACAAGGCTTCCGGTCGCATCACCAAGCTCGGACGCTCCTACACACGCTCGCGCGACTACGACGCCATGGGCCCCGACACAAAGTTTGTCCAATGTCCTGACGGCGAGCTCCAGGTTCGCCGTGAAGTCGTACACACCGTCTCCCTCCATGAGATTGATGTCATCAACTCGCGAACCCAAGGCTTCTTGGCTCTGTTCAGTGGTGATACCGGTGAGATCAGATCCGAGGTCCGCGAGCAGATCAACACAAAGGTCGCCGAGTGGAGGGAGGAGGGCAAGGCCGAGATTGTGCCTGGTGTCTTGTTCATCGATGAAGTCCACATGCTCGATGCTGAGTGCTTCTCCTTCATCAACCGCGCCCTCGAAGACGAACTAGCACCCATTGTCATCATGGCCAGCAATCGCGGTCAAACACGCATCCGTGGTACCAGCCACATAAGCCCTCATGGTCTGCCGCTGGACTTCCTGGACCGCCTCGTCATCATCAGCACACAAGCATACTCGCCCGACGAGATTAGAGAAATCCTGAGCATTCGCGCACAAGAAGAGGAGGTCGATGTGTCGGCCGACGCTCTTGCTCTTCTCACAAAGATTGGCCAGGAGACTGGGCTGAGATATGCCAGCAACCTCATCACCACCTCACACCTACTGGCACAAAAGCGCAAGGCAAGAGAGATTGAGGTCTTGGATGTTCAGAGGAGTTTCGAGCTGTTCTACGACCCCAACCGTAGCATGAAGTTTGTCGCCGAGTTCGAAAAGAGATTCATTGGTGACGAAGGCGGTGTCGAGCTGGGTGGCATGAACGGAAACCCGGATGCCATGGAGATTACTGCCTAGATTAGTGCGCAGGACACGGTCCAGACGAGTGCATGTAAAGGGCGTTAAAGGAGTCACAAAAAGAATCGGAATACCAAGGCTAGCAGGGCAATGTAACGGAGGTTTATGATAGATGGCAAGAAGCGTTGGCTTCAGCATATCTGACTTTGGAATTTGAGCGTGCAGATGTCATAAGGTCGTGTCTATTAAATGCTGTATGTGCTGGTGCATGGTCTCGTCTAGTTCAGACTCTGAGAAGGAGATGGCAGTCATTCGTCATATGTACATGCCTAGAGTTTCCCTGGCAGGTTGAATGAAAGCGATACTTTACAGCTGAAGGCGGTAGAGTTGCATCCCTGGTTTGTTTCGCCTGTCGCAAAACACCATCCCCAAGTATCAAATCTCCGTAGCCGGAGGGAAGACGGCACAGAAAAGGCATGCTGGAAACAAGAGTCAAGCAAGGGAAGGAATTCAAAGGCTCAGCCTGTCAGCACTGAGGCGATCAGCACTCGTGTCACGGCGTACCATGCTGAGCTTGTAGAATCTCTCTTCGCCTGCAGCGGTCCTGCCGCCAATATACCACTTCTCAGCTCCAAGGACGTCTCTGTAGCCCATACCGCCTTCGGAGCTACTGTCTGACCCTCTGCGATTGCGCCTAGCCTCTGAAGCTGTGGGATAACTGGGCGGTGGACGGTTCGGAGGGCCATATACAGGCATGCCTGCCGAATTTAGACCCAGTCCGGGAGAAGGCGGAGATCTTGGACCATGGGTGAGTGGTGAGACATTGTGTTGTAGAGGAGATAATGCTGAGTGAAGGGGTGTAGGCTGGACGGGAGTGGTAGTGGGTTGATTGGAAGATGGCGTCTTTGAATTGATGGCACGAGGAGCCGAAGCGGAGGTCGAAGAAGATTGAGAAGGATTTGTTGCCGAAGTCGAAGACCAGACAGTCTGGGAGTGTGTGGAAGCTGCAGCTACGGCGGCTGAGGAAGTGGTCGAGATGGATGCATTTGACTTTGGTAAGGCGGCAGAGTGGGCACGGAAAGTAGCCCAGAAGTTTGAGAAGAATGGGCGGTTACTGCTCATGGCTGGCACACTGGGACCGTCAGGTCATTTCTGCTCCCGGATGCGAGTCGAAGAGGTGGATGGTAGGCGGCGATGTGGACAGGGACGACTGCGCGCCCGTTGAGTCCTGCGTCGACGGCAACGTCTCTGCTGCAGCAAGAGGTAGATGAGAGCAAGCGGGCGGGCTGCTCATGTACTGTATGTATGAGCAAAGGATTACCAAGTGCGGGCAGAAACGGATCTAAGGTGCATCGACAATCGACATGGCCTTGTTGCAGGATGAGGGGTGCCCCGGATTTTGTCGGCTTCCGTTTTCGTTCTCCCGCTCGCTATGACAGCCTCTGAATAATAATATGCCATGGCTGGCAGACATGGCCTATAACAATTGGCTCCATGGCAACTCCTTACGGCCGGCATATCGTGAGGGGTGCTTGATGGCAATTCGACGACAAGACATGCAGAAGAGCCATCCACTGACCGCGCTTCGACTCTCCACCCACACACACCAAGGTGTTTTCTTTTTCAAAGCCACTTTCGCTCGCTCCACCGAGCCGGCCCGCTCAAACAACCGACTCCTTCGTCTTGTTAAAGCTTCTTGCTCCTTGATACATCCATCGCAAACGTCAAAACTCCCGTGCAGCAAAAGGAGATATAAAAAGGAGAGCCAACTCCCCAAAGCTCCACACCCGTAAGGCCAAGCTTTCTTTGGGCCTGTTCATGGTTCGCCGATCGACATGACGATTGCTCGTTGTGGTCCCCCTTCAACTGTTGTGCAGCTGTTTCACGCGTCCTTTGCTTTCAGCAGCGCCAACCCTTGAAACCATGTCGTAAAATACGGGTCTGAGTGGCTGCAAGACCATTCGTCTGAATAGGAGTCATGCGCGCCCGCTGTGGTCCACCGTCATGCTCATCGTCACCGCCCGCCTGAACCCTGTTTTGATACTGCTTGTCTCCTTGGTTCGCGTCAGTCTCACATTCCTTGGTGGCGCGGCGCGTACTTCCTTCCTTGAGTATATATATTTTCTTGAAACCACCTCTTTCACCTGTTTTTCAACCTTTTCGCTCGCTGCGCAAGTAAACCTTCACCTCAGTACATCCATCTTATCCACTACACCTCTCAACCATCATCCACATATATCAACATGAACTTCGTCCTTCCTATTCGCATCGCGCAGCTCATCCTGGCAATATTGGTCCTTGGAACAGCCGCCTATGGTAAGTCCGCTTCTTGCTCTGTCAGCCGTCGCGTCGCATCGTATCGCTGACCACTGCCTGCTTCTAGCCACCAAAGGTTACACTGGCTCGCAATCTGAGATCAACTTCCTGGTCTTCAGTTCGATCTGGACGCTCCTCGCCTTGATCTATCTCAGCCTCACATCGTGGAAGCTCGAGCGCTTTGCACACCCGTGGATCATCTGTGGTGTGGAGAGCTTGACAATGCTCTTCTGGTTCGCTGGCTTCATCGCTGCCGCAGTCTTCCTCAGTCATCTCCACGGCTGTGCTGGCAGAGCTTGCAATTCTGCTAGGGCCGCAACTGTCTTTGCTGCATTTGAGTGTAAGTTTTGTTTTCCCCTGGGCATCTCAATCCGCCTTGTTGACAAGGTCATGCAGGGGTCTTGTTTGCCGTTACAACAGCCTTGGCCGCCATGGGCGTACTCGGAAGAGGTCGTGCCACCAAAGGGCCCAACACTATGGGCGCCTAAAAGCTTCACCTCTGACGATCTCGTATGATGATGATGCTCTGTGTCACGGTTGATTTGGTTTGGTTCGAGGCGGCGTTGTTCTACGGCTGGGAAAGAAGGAGATACCCTGGGAGCTTTGGCAAGACTTCGGAAGTAATATGGTCAGTCTCGGGAGCGATATGGGCTAGATCGGCAAGGGGTGATGGCCTCTTTCACATGCAAGGCGTTTCCGATCAAGCCACACCCTTGTGGCGGTGCAATTTCAGGGTCGCTCAATGACGCCGATTAATCAGCATCGAAGGCGCGCGAAACACACCAAGGCGAGTGCTCTTTGTCACAACGCAGTTGATACCAAAATACAAGTTAATATTCCTCACACTCTTCGTCACTCTTCACTGCATCTCTCGTGCAATCATGGCTGCAGGAGTTGAACGTGTGCCTTCGCCTGAAGCGCCACTAGAAGACGAAGCAGACAGTCTCGCTCTGACAGTGCAATACCACGGCCAACCTATAACTCTCACTCTCTCCACCGGAGCCACCATCCAGGACCTCTCCACTCTCGTCGCCGAAGACCTGCAGATCCCTCCTTCGAATCAAAAGTTCCTCATCTCGCCGAAACCAGGTCTCCTCCGCCCCCCCTTCAAAGACCCAACTCTACGCCTCGACTCCCTACCACAAAAAGCAAAGATCACACTCCTAGGCAGCACAACCCAAGAAGTCGCCGATGTCGAAACCGCAATTGCATCTCTGAAGCAAAAGCAACAAGCCCGTCGAGCAGCCCTGAATGCCGGTCGCAAAGTCCAAGCAAACCGCCATCGCGACTGGAAGACTGTGACTGAAGAAGCAACATACACATTCGCCACATTACGTCCGCTGCCACAACTGCATCAGCCGGAAAAGTCGTTACGGTTCTTGGAGCGTCTGCGCGATGATCCAGGCATCAAGGCTGCCATGCGCAAACACAAGTTCAGTGTTGGATTGCTGACAGAGATGGATCCCGCCGAGCACACTACACACGAGTCACGCACGCTGGGCCTGAACCGAAACAGAGGAGAGGTTATTGAGTTGCGTCTGAGGACAGATGCATACGATGGATACAGAGACTACAAGGTCATCAGAAAGACCTTGTGCCACGAACTCGCGCACAACGTGGTCGGCCCGCATAACGCAGAGTTCCATGCTCTCTGGAACCAGATTGAGAAAGAGGTTGAGAAGAACGATTGGTCAAGAGGTGGCCACTCGCTTGGCCAGGAAGAGTTCTATAACCCTGGCGACGACTATGTCGACGACAATGATCACTGCGATGCCGGTGGTTGGGAAGGCGGCTCTTACGTTTTGGGCGGAAGCACTTCAGACAACCAGACCTCTGTCGAACCTCTCACGCGGCGAGAAGCTATGGCTAGAGCAGCTGAAGAGAGAGCAAAGAAACAGAAGAGCGTGCAGAAGGCTACTGAGCACGATGCCGACGCACCCGCGAGCTGATTCTGATATACGATACTTTCATTTGGTTTTGTTCAATAGCGTAGCATAGTATAATGACGAAGCACGATTAACGTTTTTCAGTGAATAAGTATCAATTGTGTATTTGGACCTTGCTATAGAAGCTTACCGTAGGGCTTGTACGAGACCTTGCATGCCAGGCTCTAGCCTCTGTCATGCCTTATTGATAACCCGAAATTACAAGGAATGTTGCGAGCCAACCTCAGAGTTCAACAACAGATGTTTGCTTTGTATTGAGCATCATCTGTCGCCGAGTGGCTGGTACACCGTAGGAGCGCAGACGTGCAAAGCTCACCTGAAGGATCTCTTAGATCAAATAGACGACATTGACCAGCAGCATTGCGTGTTACTTGAGGTACATCAAGCCTGTCAGCAGTTAGCTCCATCTTAAACAAAGACCCACCTGATCCCAAGAGTCGTGGTAGCGATTCTGGCCAGTTGCCGCAAGTCCCTTGTTGAGACGGTCAGACGAACAAGGAGGGCGCTCAGCATGGTGTTCACAGATGTATCGAATTGGCGATTTAAAGACTCGAAGTCCAAGGTCGAGCGACGTGGCGATGGAGAGCGCCGCGAGCTGACTGAAAGTTATGGAGTGTCGCACGTTATTATGTTGAATTGCTCATTTAGTTGAAGCAATTTGATGGAACCGCACCACGGGATGTGTAACTGTATTGGAAAAAAAAGTCGGACTGCCGAACTAGGAAATCCACTGGAAAAGACGCTCGAGAACCGTAAAGATGTATAACGTGCGCGTGTCTCTGGGGTGTGTCGCCAAAATAGTTGCAGAAGCACGTCTCAAGATTTCTGATTCTTTTCTTGCCGTACGACGAGCTGAAGCCGAAAAGACCCGAGATATTAATCTGCTGATGCGCCCCGAACGAACCGTGAATAGCGTGGAAGAGCGGCAAGAAGATGACGAGAAAGGTGAAGAGGTACATGATGGTGGTTGGGTATAATAACCGATGGGCCGTCATGTCAAAGTGTGCTTTTTGAATTCCCCCTGGTCATTAGTAGCGCTCTAGCGGCGTTCGTATCTGTCAGCACCGCGCTCCTCGCCGTAGGCACGACGGCCGCCAGAAGCAGCAGCGTCGGCAGCGGGAGCTGCAGGGTCAGCATAGCTAGAAGGAGCATCAGCGCGGGCACTACCACGATCGTAGCCGTATCCGCCGCGTCTGTCATCGTCACCGCCAGAAGCACCGCCGCGTCCAGCGTAGCGATCTTCACGGCCGCCGCCGTAGCCGCGAGAGCCACCACCGTAGTCGTCACGGTCGCGACGGCTGTACGAACCGCGGTCCTCGTAGCGATCGTAGTCGCGACCACCACCGTAGCGGTCATCGCCATAGCGATCGCCACCACCGTAGCGTCCACCGCCAGATCTGCCACCATACTCTTCACGTCTGCCGAAGCCGCGGCGGTCGTTGTAGCGGTCACCACCACCACCGAAGCGACCAGGAGGACGGCGATCGTCGGCTGGAGATAAAGTCAGTTGAAGAACGTACGTGTTGAGGATGTGATTGCTTACTTCTCTTGGGAGGGCCGAAGTACTTGCCAGGGGTAGGGGTTCTGGGTCTGGAGCGACGAGCCTTCTCAATGCTCAGAGTGCGGCCCTCGTAGACCTCGCCCTGGAGACCAGACTTGGCAGCGTCGGCCTGCTCGCCAGTGACCATGTTGACGAAACCGAAGCCGCGCGACTCGCGAGTGTGAGGGTCGCGCATAATGCTGCAAGTCTCGACATCACCGTACTTCTCGAACAGGCGACGGACCTCCTCCTCAGTCAGACGGGGGTGGATGCCGGTAACGAAAAGGTTGGAGCCGGGGTTGGCAGCTTCTTCCTCGTCCTCACGGATCTGCTGGGCGGTGCTGGATTGGTTGTCAATGACATGTTGTAGATGGATGGTTGGAGTGTTTGGTGACGTACCGGTCATCACGGGCAGCGGCAGGCGAGGCGCTACGAAGTCTGCTGTCGCCGTCACGATCGGGGCGGGGAGAGCGCGAGCGCTCACGGGGGTATTGGGGCTCGTCTGGATTGGATTAGTTGGATGGTAGTTGATGTAGCGAGTCAGATGTAGATACCGTCGTAGTCGCGGTTCTCGTATTCCATTTTTGCGGTGATTAGATGGAGGGGTGAAAGGGAGAAGAGGAGATGAGTTCAATGGAAAGAAACAAGGAAGGGATGGATGGATGGATGCGATGGAAGTCGCAAAGGATGAGTGAGGAAAGGGATAGACGATGGTCGCGCCGTGCAGCTTCACGCTGTTTGCGCCTTCCTCAGGCTCGGCGCGTACTGCAAGCTTGGGCCCCTCCAGTTGGCCACAATTCGTGACGGTTCTCACTCGACCAAGATATCTGTCAATCATCCAAGCTGTATGATGCAGATTGTGTCTGTCAGTTTGCTGTGTTTGCACCAACAAGTCCTAAGGTGAGTTCGCCGTGCATTCACTGCTACGCTTCACTTCAACAACTCCGACATGATGACGCCGCTCGCCATGACTCCAGTCTTGCCCAAGACGAGGCTGACTCTCAACAGCAGTCGACACCCTTTGCCTCATCCTTGAGGAATCGAGTCACCATGGCCTCGAACGGCCCTTACTACCAGCCTGTCCAGGCCCATGACCAACCAGTATCCGATGAGATGCGCCTTGCTCAAGGCATCCTGGACTACACCGCCTCGGCCCCTCAAGCATCCATGTATCCTGAACCCAACTCGGAATATCACCATGCTCAGCAGCTGGCCTCGGATCAGGACGTCGAGGATCATGCTCAGCTACAAGGTCTCGTCGAGGCTGCCACCAGCGCTGCTGCCCAAGAACAAATCCGCCAACGCAACCAACAGCTCCACTTTGCCCACTCGGACCAAGATCTAGCTTCCCTACTGCGCGATCCATCTGCTCGATTGTCAACCTCAAAGCGCAAGCGTACCCACTCTCCCGATAACGACGACCCGGCTTCTGCGAGCGACTCTTCTAAGCGTCAACGACACTCGGAAGACAACCGTCACCACTCTCCGCACCTCGATGCTCGAGCTGCTGGCGTCCATTCCGCCGCCGCTCTGTTCCGACCCGCTTCCGACTCATCCAAGAAGTACACTCGACCTCCCATGTCCAAACTTTTCACATCGCTCGAGTTGTCTCCGGAAAACTTCCTATACCTTCAGGCTGCTGCCAAGCAATACATGCTCAACTCCGACTATCCCGATCGACAGGCATGTGTAGGCAACAGAGGCAGAGGCGATAACGAGATGGTCAAGGCTAGAATGTACCAGTGCGTGCGTGAGTTCCTCGAGGCCGAGGGTTGGGGAGAAAAATACTTCGGCGAGAATGCACCACCACCAAACGATGGAGAAGTCGACGCGGCACCTCAACCACGCCGCTACATCTGGCCGCGTGACAGGGACCGAATCATCGCTCTTTGCACCCCCCTGCTGCGTCGCATGGTCACCAACGAGCGCCAGAGACAGTACGCTATAGAGACACGCAAGGGCGGCAAGCCCGACAAGAACTCCCAGGACCCCACCGATCCTCAGATTCAGCATGCAGCTCCGGATCAGGACGCCGTCTCCAACCCCGCTCATGACAGCCACTCAGAACCATACGACTCGCGTCTGGATACTACTCCGGCATACCACCTCTATCTCATCGCTCCCGAGTCTGGTCAACTAGTGCGAGACCGCATCTCTTTCACCATGGAGGAGGAATTTAGCTGGCAGTGGCTGGTTGACACACTGGTTAGCAATTGGTGTAGTGCCTTGCAGATTGTCCAACCTCCGCCCGATATTGCAGCTAGCATACTCGAGCGCTTCACCATCAAAGTACTCACTTCATCTGGTTTGACTACCGTTTCTGGCGAGGGTGAATGGCAGTTGGCTGTTCAAGACATCCATCAGACCATCTGGCTGGATAACATTGTCAAAGTCGTGGCAGAAGGCCCTGCTACACCCTGAGAAGAGAAGCAACGAGTAATGTGTTCAGAAATGGTTATACACCCTTGTACATAGTCTCGGTCTTGCTTGCCTTCGCTTTTATGAATTGTAGACGTGGTATTACAGAACATGACAATACTGTGCAATGCAAACAGAGTCTCGTCGTCCGAAAACATAAGTTCAACGTAGAATTGAAGTCGTTCATTGTCACAAAGCAGCTCGATACGAGCAAAGCGAAGGACTGCATACCAGTCTCGATATCCATTTTGCTGCGGGGTTTCGGTGATATGGATTCCATGTTTCCTGAGTAGAGCACATACAGCATCGGTTGTCTTACCGTTGCTTTTGAGATGTTGTGCTTCGTCACAAACCATGCGGTGCCTTTGGATGGCAAGTGAACATCCCTTGGGTATGACTTCCTTGGTATCTGAGCAAAGAACGGCGAGGAGGATATACACAGCTAAGCAGTAGCAGTATCACACATAACTCTTCTTGTTTAAAGGTACATACAGATGCAGCTGTGACAATGCACAAAGGTTCAAAGAAACAAGATAGTATCCGTTGAAAAGCAACCTGCTCCCAGCTCTCATTGGGCATGTCTGCTGTCCGGAAAGTATCATGTCTATCTACGGCATCTAGACCTCTATATGAAGAAGGGAGATACAGGGGGAGTATGCTGAAGTCTGCACATCCTCGCCTCCTCCTACGATGAGTGTAATTATTGAAATGCATAGTTCTTTCAGCAGACAGGAGGCATCCACTGAGAGCCATAGTCACATCACAGATCACAAACGCAGATTGAGATCAGAGTGTATTGGTTTTCTTTCATTTGGGTAGTTCTCTCCTAAGCCATCATATTACAACAAGCATCTATCGATATCCAAAAAGTTTTTATAAGTCCATCTGTTCGGACCGTAAGAAGAATAGAAAAAAGAAGTGAAGAAGGGGAAAAAAAGCAAAGCCAAGGAAATAGTCATGTCGTAAAGTTCGTTTGCGTCGGTCATCATCAGTGTGGTTTGTTTCTCCCAGAAAACTCCGAGGAAAGCAGACAGCAAGAGAGCAATAGAAAAACGCTGTCCTCCTGCTCCGTCCCGATGACCGGAAAATGAGATTCGTAAAAGATTCGCTTTTTTTCTTCTCATCAATCATATCGTGGTGTTCCCCTCAGCTGATGAGGGGGTTCGTAAAAAATGAAATGCGTATTAACAGCTCGTGGTCAAACGACTTAGAGCATTTGGCCGGCAATGTCACGGATGGCCCATCGCCAAGAGTCGTCAGATCGACGGCAGTCACCATGCACGGGGAACCAGGATTCGCATCTGCGGCGCCACATGTTCTCCTCATCACGTTGACGACGGATGAACTCGGGACCCAGGTCGAACTCTTCGCCAACCAGCCATTCATCACCACCCGTAGTTTGTGTGCCATCAGGGGCTGATGTAGGACCTTCCTTGAGATCTTCGATGGCAGCGAAGGGATCTTCTTCGTCCTCGGTGACGCTAGGGCTGTTGTTCCTAGAATCTCCGGCACGTAGCTTGAGCCAACACATGCGACGAGGGTCAAAGACCATACCGCCAACAACCTTGATGTTCTGATTGGAATAGTCGGAAGCGAGCGGGGTGATAAGGGCAGGCCTTGGTGGCGAAGGCGGCAAGGGTCGTGCAGTCATGTAAGAAGTCTGTTGTGCATCATGGGAGGTCGGAGTAGGGGTTGGCAGGAGCGGACCGAGCTCGAAAGGAGCTAGACTGTTCTCATTGCCTTCCCAACGAAGAGTCTGAGGGTTGAAGGTCATACCCTTCTCAACGATTGGCTTACCGACATTGGTGGTGCTGGGAGCGATGAGCTGAGGACGCTTGGCCTTAATCCTTGAGGCACTGGGGCTGGTATGGGGGCTGCGGGCAGCAATCTGGGCCTTCCAATTGGTGCTGACAGGCATGAGCGGACCCTCACTCTTGGGACGGCCGGTTCCTGCAGCCCTGAGGCGTGATTCGCGTGCAATACGGCTTGCTGCAGTGTCGCGAAGGTAACGCGGGGTGTTGCTCTGGTCCTGGAAACTCTTCATGGGCATGGGGCTGCGAGGTGTCACGGGAGCGGGTGTCTGCATGCGCTCCGGCAAGGGAATCTTGGTAGATCCGGCAACATCGATCCTGCTCGGAATGTTGCGGACAGACTTGGGTGCGCCTCTGGCAGAGGGTTGCTTGAGATACCTGGACTCCTTGGTCGACGAGGTGGGCAGGTCATCGAAGAGGTCCAGTTCCTGTCTCTTATACACA
>Ga0268251_10000138_pt1 | contig 30065 bp, 36 predicted proteins | sample AgamicAsMae_FD_200527 | JGI IMG/M metagenome (GOLD analysis project Ga0268251, IMG submission 200527) | Agave microbial communities from Guanajuato, Mexico - As.Ma.e (v2) (version 2) | ecosystem: Host-associated > Plants > Phyllosphere > Phylloplane/Leaf | place: Guanajuato, Mexico | collected...
GATAAATGCGAGCCCATTATCACTTAATGTGAGTCGGTGGCATTTTTCATTTGCAGTTAATGTGAGCCGAAATCTGCGCTGATTGCGAGTCGGAGGGATTTCGATTGCGAGCCCTTACATGTAGCCATTAAACAATGGCTCAACACTCATTCTAAAACTGTTACAGTCTTTGCGTTCCCGATAGGTACGTAACATAGGACAAAAGAAATTGATGTTTTTTCTGTCGAGGCTTAATTGCGCCTTGTACAAATTTCCCTTGCCCGGTTGGTAGCAAAGCAGATACCACGCTTCCATGATAAGTGTCTCGCATTAGAGGTATGGATAATTTTGCAAGCTCCGCCATTTCTTGACCGTGGGATAAGTGGCCAAGAAAGAAAGGCGTTCACAATGAACATTACCTTACTGATATTTGTACCTGCAGTTTGATTAGAAGAGGCGTGCTCACTCTTCCCCGAAGGAACAAAGTTCAGTAAAGCCAGACTGGTTGGTTGCCTTTATGGCTCAGTCATATTGTGTTGCTTTATAACCTCAATATTTAACGCTGTAAACATCCTGCAAAACAGTGTAATAACACTGCCCTGTGGATAACATGCAGAGCAATCAGAATAAATGATCGTTGTTTTTGCTCACCTCGATCATTTCTCCTGCGTTAGATCCAATGAGCAGAATAAAAGATCGTGGCGGTGTTTGTTTTTCGATCAGATGGCGTTTACAAAAAAGTTGATTAAGTGAGCGTTTTTTGAGCATTTAAGGGGGTTATTAGGATTAATACGCATTGACAGTATGAGTGTGGCGGTAAGCGTTGTGCTAAAAAATGGTGTGAAGGAGATCACATCGCGTTGACAAGAAAACGAGATCTTAGAAGATCTTAGGATTTGCAACTTAGAAAAGATGGGGTAATATCAGCGGCAGAAGAGGTGAACGAAGCCTCAGAAAGTGAAAACCCTCTGTTCTACTGTCGCTTTGACCGGCCGTCGTAGAACAAGAGGGTATCGATAGGTATAACCTAGGAAGAATTATATCTTATGTGTTGCCCATTTCAACTCATTTTAACCGCGCCAGTCATAAGTGCAGGGTGCGGTGGCTAACTCTCCAACTCTGGTCTCGCAATATCTGCAGGTCCGGAACCCGAATCCTGAATTTACGCCACGTGAAGGCAAGAAAACTTTGCCGTTCTGCCGTAAGCTGATGGAAAAATCTGCTGACTTTACGTCCCGTTTTGATTTTTCTATGCACGTCGCATTTATGCGCTCCTTAGGGCTTCGTCGCAGGATGCCGCCAGTGCTTCGCCGGCGCGCCATAGATGCGTTACTCCAGGGATTATGTTTTCACTACGATCCGCTGGCCAACCGTGTTCAGCGTTCAATTACAAACCTTGCCATTGAGTGCGGTCTGGCCACCGAATCTAAAAAGGGTAACCTATCCATTACCCGGGCTACCCGGGCGCTGCGCTTTATGGCGGAACTGGGGCTCATCACGTATCAGACTGAATATGATCCGCAGATCGGTTGCAATATTCCTACGGACATAACGTTCACGCCGGCGCTGTTCTCTGCTCTTGATGTTTCAGATGTTGCTGTTGCAGCTGCGAGGCGCAGTCGCGTTGAATGGGAAAATAAGCAGCGTGAAAAGCAGAATAAGCCACGGCTGGAAATGGATGAGTTAATCGCCAAAGCATGGCGTTATGTTCGCGAACGTTTCCGTAGCTACCAGTCGGAACGTAAGCTGCACGGCCTGAAACGTGCGCGTGCTCGCAAGGACGTTACCCGCACCCGCCGTGATATTGAATCGATCGTGAAGCAACAGCTGACGCGTGAAATCGCTGAGGGACGGTTCACCGGTAATCATGATGCAGTTCGCAGAGAAGTATCGCGGCGTGTCAAAGAGCGAATGCTAATGTCCCGCGGTAATAATCACACCCGCCTGACCACCATCACTTGAGCCTTACCTATATGCTATCCGGCTGCCGCCGGAGGGTTACTCACGTCAGTCAAAAACCATCGTACATTTAATGTACATTCCGATATGCACGGGGCCGGAACCCGGCCATTCCGTATCATCAAAACCGACAAATTTTGCACCTAGGATGATGCCACAGCACGCAAAAATGAATTATCCCCACATAACTGCAAGGGACCCTTCTATTAAGTTAAACTCGATATGGTCCTAAAGCGCTAAACGCTCCTGTTTTAAAGTGCGTAGATCCTTTTAAACCCCTGCTCTGTACTCTCTGTTAAAGACATATAAATACTTCATATAAAAATATAACCTGTTCGTCGTCTGCCCTGTGGACAGACTCAAGAATGACTTCACTTGCAGCGACCTCCGGTCGCGCCGCTCAGATTTCAAAGCTACCTCCCACCGCAAAGCGGCGGGCCCCAGACGGCCCAGTTACAACATACTATTTGTCTTTTTGAATTGCGCAGGTGCAAATCTGTAATTTCTGAGCCGGGACCCACCACTGAAAAGCGAGGCTGCCCCGGGCCGAAGGCCCGGAACAACGTCGCTTTTAATGATGGATGTTGTAACTAGTCATCTACGCTGCTGGAGGTTATATCGCGAGAGGTAAGAAAGTAGTGCGCTCGTAAGCGCCTAACGGCGCTAACGCGGAGATACAGCCCGTCAGCGGGTAAACCCTCGACGTGCTCACTCCGACCGCTTACAGAGGCTCCTGCTTTGCTGTAAGCGGGTATGGCTTTACAGGGTGAAGGGATGGATAGGCGGAATCTATTAACGCAGCAGCCGGCTACGCCGGTTACCGGCGCCTTTGGCCATCACTTTCCATGTGGCTCTTTCAGGCGCCTTCCATGCGCTGACGCGCATCAGAGAACCCTGTCTCCGGCTTCAAGGTTACGAACATCTTCCATGAGACAGGTGATAAACAGGTAGCTGTCGATCGCCAGCTTACGTGCGCACTCTATATTCTGGATAAGCCTGAATGTAACCAGCTGCCGGGATCTGGACAGTTCCAGAGTTGGCGGAGTCGGTCCGCGCCAGTCATGTGAGGTAATCAGTTTTTTCAGCTGTTTCTCGGCATAAGCGGTTACGCAAGGCCCGAACAGTGGATGGCAAACGACTTCATGATTTTTATGTTCGAGATGCTCCCAGGAACATACCACATCAAATCTTTTGTAACTGACAGAACGCCAGATGGTAATGCAGGGCACATTATTGCTGCGACAGTAGAAGTTGTAGTCATCAATGTCTTCTTTGAGCAACGTGGCCACTTCCAGATAGTACCGAGTTTCGTGATTCAGGAGCGTCATTTTCCGGTTCTTATGTTGGCTGATACACAGGATTTTTGCCGCCGTTTCCGGCTCCACGCAAAAGAATATTCCTAATATTGTAAACCTTCGAACTGTCAATTAAGTAGCTGATATTGCTAAGAATTATTGAGCATAATTTTGCTCATTTTTCAGTCCAAACCATAGTTAACCCTTTGAAAATAGACTATAATTTGAGAAGTTGTTGTCTTTTATCCGGTACTTAATCATTCTGTACTTTACTCGTGCAGAAGATCCCAGCAGAGGTAAAGCCATGGCCGATACCACCATCATCATCAAAAAACGTCGGCGCATTATTGTTGAGCCGAAAGAGCTTAAGGTTAAAGCTCCGGCCGAACCTGTTGAGGTAGGGAAAGTGGACGTTCAAAAACTTCATTGCCCCCCAGGAATGCGGGAGGATATTCCGGCAAAATTGCGCGGGAGCGCAAGACGGAATTACAAGAAAAATTCGAGGACCCAGGAAAGGCTCAGTCAGTTCTGGCCGCTGTTGTTTTCTGAGTACAAGCCGCTGGCCCTCAAGATAGGTGAAGCAATGGTGAATGACGCCAGAGAGCGGAATTTGCCTATCACTGACGTTCAGATCAAGCAGTATCTGGTTAGATACACCCAGAGTGCACGCTATGTCATGTCAGTTGTGGAAGGAACTCACCGTTTCAACCTTAACGGTGAGCCGGTGGGCCTAATCAGCGATGAACACAGGGAACGCGCCAGGGAAAAGATTAAGAAGCTGAGAAAATCGAAGTAACCGTTCGACTTGTTCACCAGACTTAAAACCTATACAGAGAGAGAGCCGTGAGAAAGCCATCGCAGGTCTACAACCTGCCAATTCCTGACAACGACTTTAAAATGGCGGCTGTCATGCTGCGTGATAAGGCGAATTTTGAGTCTCAAAATATCTGGGTTTACCTGGGAGCTGATAACAGGAACTCCAGATATGCAAAGGTTGGAATTACGATGGGCGATTTGCGGTCACGCTCATACAGCTCAGCTAATCCCAATTATTTTGTGTTCTGCGCCTTTCAGTGCTATCACAACACGACGAAAGAACAGCTCAAACTGATTGAAGAGTGCGCTCTTAAGTACCTTGACAAGGTATTCTGCTCGGATAACGGCCTGCCAAATCGGGCGCGTCACTTTGAGTCTCAATGTCTGTCAGAATGTTATTACGATATTAATTTCGAAGACTTTTTTATGTGCCTACATGATTATTTGATGGATCATCAAGTCAGATTTTTTATGACTGATCAATATGAAGATCACTCAGCGTCAATGTACGGCGATGCGCTTTATTGTGAATTTAATCCACGCCTGACACACGAGCAGAAAAGCCATTTTCTGAGGCTTATCGTACGCTGATCCGGATATCTAGCGGGCGTGTCGCAAACCATCATTCCCCCTTTCAATGCTCTGTAAGGCGTAGCTGATATTCAGACCGGTCATATTAGTATTCAGTGCCTTCATCATACCCGCACTGGTGTATCTGACATTGTCTTTAAGGCTTCCTTGGTAGCCTTTTGAAGTGACAACCTGCAGCTGCTCAGGTGCACGTAGCGCGTCCCTTCCCGCGAGCAGGTCTGATTCAACGGCACGCAGGTACAGCGGGGAGGCTGCCACCACGAATCGATCGTCAGGCCTCTCCTGCATCAGCGTACTCAGGGAGGTACACCGTCGTTCCGCAGGCGGTCGCGTTGTCAGCCGTTCCCAGTGAGTGCGATGGCAGAACGGCATCGAGGAGAACGTCGCTTCATACGGGACCACCGGGTCTGATACGTGCAGTAGCCCCAGGCCAGCTGAAATCACCCACATTTCGGCACCGTTCCGCGCCGCAGCCGCAGCAGCCCTGCTCCAGTGCTGGCCCGTATACAGCTCGCCGGCGGTCATTGGGGGCGATCCGCGACGGGCCTGCGCCAGCCTTTCCAGCCAGAGCCCGTAAGCTCTCTCCACGTCACGTTCATCCGGAAAGACCGCATCACCTGCAGGTACGGTTTTACGGCTCGTGCAGGTCACAATCAAATGGACGTTGCCTGTGCTCATGACGGCGTCCCCGCGCTGTCGTCGTTCCAGACGATAACCGTGGCCAGATGTTCTGCCACCTCCTGCCCCGTGTAACCGGCCAGGATCGCCAGCGCCCGGTCGCCTGCGTCACGGGAGAGCGGACTCCGGAACCCGAATCCGTCCGTCATCAGGAGCCACTGCAGACGTTCAGTCCAGCTCTCCCCGGGTTTACGGACCGGCGAAAACACAATCGCCGTCAGCTGTTCGCGGTTGCAGTACAGCAGGCGCTGCTCCAGTTCGTCCAGCAGGCTGTTCAGTTCGCGCCGGTCAAATTCTTCCTGGCCCATCAGCGGCCAGTGGATGCGGTTCCACTGCAGCTCCTGTGCCTGGTCGCCCGTGAACCCCGCGCGGGCCAGCAGGTCGGCCAGCGCGGCCTCCGTGTCATCCTCATACCCGGCAGCCGTGAGCGGGAACGCCTCCGGGCTTTCGCGCAGAACGTGCAGCAGGCGCGCCGGTGCCGGCAGCATCCGCAGGGACGCTTCAGGCCTGACCACGGCGAGACGAATATCCTCAGTCAGCCCGGTGATCCCCAGCGCCTGCAGCGCGGTGTCCAGCTGGCGGTACCAGGTGCCGGTCAGGTCCGCCGGCGCGGTACCGTCCGGTGAACCCTCCTCCGGCGCGGCGCTCTCATTGATCTGCACCCGGACCGCAATCCCCGCCTCATGGCAGGCCTGCAGCCAGGCGGCGACCTGCAGGGGATCGCCTTCCAGGCGCGTCACCTGCCCGGCCGCACTCCACAGCTGCAGGCAGGTGGTGCCGTCAAGACGGATAACGTAGTCTCCGCGGCATGCCAGGTGCCAGCGGTCGTCCAGCGCCACCGGCCGATCGTCAGCTTCCTCTGTCTGGCTGTGCGGGACCAGGGGCAGAACCCGGACCTCCGTCGCGCGCTGCTCCGCCAGGACGCGCGCCTGTTCGTCAGCCAGAAGCGGGGCGGCCAGCGCACGGCCGGCGTCCGTCAGCTCAACGGCCAGCTGCATGTTTTGCGCGCGCAGGGTACGCAGCCAGCCCGCGGCTTCCATCCGCCGGCAGGAGGAGCGCAGGTTCGGCCCGTATACCGGGGCGTCCCCGCCTTGCTCCAGCACCCGCTCAATATCCCGCGTGGCCACCGGTCCCGGACGTTTCGCATCAACAGCGGCCAGCACAATCAGTACACGCCGCTGTAGCGGCGACGGGCGACGGGCGTTAGCAGTTGTCACGATACTTCGCCCTCGTTCTCAATGTAGGCATTCAGACGCAGCCAGTCTGCCTCGATGCGCTTCGTATCAGGAATGCCGTGATAACCACGCAGGGCGAGACTGTGCCAGAACATCAGTATGTTATCGGCCATAATCTTCTCATGGACATAAAACTCACCGGTCCTGCTGAGATTACGTTTTTTTATCTGCTTTTCCGTTTCCTCCAACAGCTGCTCATAGCTGAGTGAAAAATTCACGTCTTTCTCATCCATCCTGCACGCTCCGTCTGATAATGTCCGGTTAAGTGTAAAATCATACTCAGTATGATTTTACACTTAGTGTATAAACATCATATCAGATATGATTATATAATTAATGATAAATATCACACTCAGTATGATTTTATGCGGTTGGTTTGATTATCATATTTATTGCCGGTTTCCCACCGCGCAGATCCGGTTTCTGGCTGAACCGGAAGACTGGGCAGCTATCTCGGTTGTCCTGCAGTTATATGGTTGTCGTATGAATGCGCGAAAAGGCCGCGCCGGCGGTCACTGGGGGAGGCGCTGATCGCGCAGCTGCTGCAGGACAAAGTACTGAATTTTAGCGGCCAAACGGTGGAATAAAAATGACCGGGCGACACGGTATAACGGCACTTTTACTGTACTGACTGCCTTGCTTCTTTTACCGGCAGCACTGGCCGGAAAACCTTAGCATCTGCCTGCACACCGGCTTTTATTCACCGGACTTAATTTCCCGGATACTCTTCAAATCAAGGCGGTTTGCACTCCAGACGCCGCTTCCGGTCGCAGCGCCGGTGTCCTTTCTGAAGCGCAGGCCGCACTCACTGACCCACTGGGTGTCCGTTTCCCGCAGCCTGACCTCGCGGGGCCGGTAGCATTCTGTAATGATCCCCACGTGCGTCATTGGCCGCCGTTTTTTCTGCCCGGTGACCTGAGTGGCCGTATCTGACGCACCGGCAACTGTTCCGGCGCGGTACTGAGGAGGGATCTCCGTGGAGACCAGCAGGGGCATACTGTCAGGTGCCCTGCCCTTTCCTGACGCAGCGAGCAGATCGTCCGCCACCTCCTTCAGCCAGGCATACAGGTTATACGCCTGGTCCGGAATGCCGTCGAACGTCAGTTCACGCGTGCTGAGTGTCCCGCCGTGGGCCCGGACCTTCTGAATAAATCCCGCAATCTGCCCGCCGTACTCAATGGGCTCCGCCACAATCCGGTCGTGATACCCGTCAAACTGATCCAGCGTCAGGTCGATGTACTCCCCGTCCAGGGCGACAATGACGTGGCCGTGTCTGTCAGGACCGTCATCCCACTGCATGCCGATAATATAGGGATGCAGTTTGCTGCCGTCTTCCGTCAGATATTCCGCCAGCGTCTGGCTGGCCAGCTCGCAGCAGCCGTCCGGGAAATCCTTCAGTACGTCACGCCAGACGGACGGTACCGGCTCGCCGGACCGTTCACGGGCAGCCAGCTCCAGCGCACGACGGAAGGCCTCCACGCGGGCCCGGGTGTCCGCATTCATTTCTTCACCTTCCCGTCCTGGCGGGCCAGGGCCAGCAGTTCGCTCTGAAGCTGACGGCCGTCCTCCCGGGCTTCCTTCAGCTCCGCTTTCGTGTCCTGCAGCTGCGCCGCCAGGTGTTCGCCGGTGGCGGTCAGGCGGGCCACCTGCTCACGCAGCGGCAGCGCCTCCGCGCGCAGCTCGCGCACCTCCTGCAGCAGGCGGTCACGTTCGGCCACCACCTCGCGCAGCACCGCCAGCTCGCTTTCCAGGGCGGCCACCGTCGCCAGGGCCTCGTCCCGCTCCTGGTCGGCCCGGGCAATGTCGTCGTCGGCCTGCTCGCGCGCCGCCAGGGCTCCGGCTTCAGCCTGTTTCACCGCGGCCTGCCACAGCAGCCCCAGCTGGCCGGTCAGCAGCTGCGCCAGCTCCGGCGGCAGGGGCGCGGCCTGCTCAGCGGCCTGCTCGCGCCGGCGGGCGCGGAACGCGCGCATCACCGGGGAGATGTGGGACAGGGAGCCGCCGCCGAGGTGCTGACGGACCTGCTCGTTGGTCGGGTTCGGGGTGCCGGCGGCGATGAGGGCGGCTGCGGCGTCTTCAATGCGGCGGACGGTGTCCGGGGAGAGGGTGGTCATGGTCTGGCTCCGGTTTTTCAGGGAATGGCGTCATCGTACGCCCGGTGTAAAAAATACACAATACACAAAATACATTTAATACATACCATACAGTTAATACATACCATATATACAATACAGTATGTACATACACGCCTTCTCTTTTTCCGGTCAGATCCGAAAACCCCTGGTTCCGGATCTTCCTGAACCGCCCTGGCGCGCAGCGGCCGCCGCAGGCCATATCTTGTGGTCACTGCCGCTTTCTTGTAGAGGCGAGATACCATATATTGTGTTTGGCTTTTCTCCTCCCCTTCACATGCTCCACACCGGAAAACGCCGCTTTGCTTATTCAGTGTGCGTGGTACACTTCCGGAAAGTATCAAATACGCAAAAAATCGGATCACCGCGAAACGGCCATCCGGTAATTTAATAGAGTGGTTATATGGGTGCTAATTATCAGACCTGAAATGATGACGGCAGGGGAAAATCATCCGGGTGACAGATTCAGGGTTGGGTGCAGTCGATTGTGCTGCGCGTCATAATTACCAATGGTGACTATTTCAGTGAGAGGGAAATGAAATGCTTATCAAGAAAATTATAAATGTGGGCATTATTGTGTCCCTGACTGTCGCGGGAGTTAATCTTTATCGCTACCTGCAGGAACGCGATGACGGTAAGGGCATTGTTTCCTGCTCCCTGCCGACGGGCAACATTGAGATCATTCCCCGCGACGGTCGCCTGAATGCGGTGAACACGGAAACCGGTATGAAGCTCGGGGTCCCTGAGCGCTGGCCGGACGGGCAGATTATGATCACGGCGAACGGTGGCCGGATGATTAACGCCACAGCCTGTCTTGGTCAGCACAGCAGCTGGTTTGCGGTGAAGGAGCCTGCTACTCAGGCCCGGTAGCGGGGCGGGATTTCTTATTAAAGGAAAGGCTATGTGTGATTTATGCAGGGCGGACGGGAATTACTTCCATACGCCGGAATGCGTGTATGGCCAGCTGGTCAGTGAGTACCCCGTGATGTGGCTGCGGGACTCGACCCGGATCGGCGCCTGCTACACGCTGCGTGAACTGCTGTCGCCGGAAGGGATGGTGCTGGCCATACAGAACGCACCTCCCGTGACGGGATGGCGGCTGCGTATGCGGTATAACGAGGCCATAGATGAAGAGATCGACCCGCAGCGCGGGGACTGTACCGAGCTGCCCTCCAGGACGGACGCCCTGCTTGCCTTCCGGTCGCTGCAGGATAACACCGCGTCAGCTTAGACGATCGGACCACGCAACAACCCCTAACCCCGTTAACAGGAAACAAGATGAACAGAACCGATGATGAACCACAGACAGAAGCGGACGTGATGGCCACCGCTTTCAGCACCATGCGAAAGTACGGCAGTAATATCATCAACGTTACGCAGTTTATGGATACTAATGCTTACGTGAAATCCGATCCGCGGATGCCGAGAACGCGGCTGCGCCGCTACCTGGGCCAGTACGGCCTGCGCGGTGAGGCGCTGAGCAGGGAGGTCAGACGTATCGTCGCTGGCCCTGAGCGACCGGATAACACGCTGAAAGCCGGAATCTTCTATACGTGGCCCTATGGCTGGGAGCCTGCGGATTTCACGCCAATGATGAGGCGCATTTTCAAGGGAAAGCGCACCCGCCATGTGATGTTGTTTGATGAACTGCCTCAGCTGTTTGGCAAATTAGGATAAGCCGGAATGAACCATGACCTGGTGGCTGCCCGTGCGGCAGAAGAGATCATTGAACTGCTGATGCTGTGCCAGCAGTTGCAGTCAGAAAAGGATGGCCGGGAACGGCCGGCACCCGGAACATATTCCCGCGATGAGGATGATTTTGCCGATCGCATCCGTTCCGCATGCGGGCACGCCCTGCAGCTGCGCCGGCTGCTGCCGGTAGCGACGACTCTCAGCGCCATCGGCGCCGAGATGGAACGCCGGGGAGAAATCAGTGTGCTCCCGGGCGAGGATTACGCGCAGAAAGCAATGGCACGACTTACAGAGCAATACCTGTCCGACAGGGACAATAAGCAATGATGCCGGCAATACCAGGCCAGGGCGTTTCTTTTTCGGCCGCGCAGCTGCCGGTGGCCATCGACTACCCTGCCGCACTTGCCCTGCGTCAGATGGCGCTCGTTCAGGACGAACTGCCGAAATATCTGCTGGCGCCGGAAGTGAGTGCCCTGCTCCACTATGTACCCGATCTCCACCGCAAGATGTTGCTGGCAACCCTCTGGAACACCGGCGCGCGCATTAACGAGGCGCTGGCGCTGACCCGGAGTGATTTTTCTCTGGCGCCGCCCTACCCGTTCGTGCAACTGGCCACACTCAAGCAGCGGGCGGAGAAAGCGGCACGAACGGCCGGCCGCTCGCCTGCCGGCAGTCAGGCGCATCGCCTGGTTCCGCTTTCCGATGCGAACTATGTCGGTCAGCTGGAGATGATGGTGGCCACGCTGAAAATACCTCTTGAACGACGCAACAAGCGAAGCGGCAGAACCGAGAAGGCGCGTATCTGGGAGATCACCGATCGGACGGTCCGCACCTGGCTCAGCGAAGCGGTTGAAGCGGCAGCGGCCGACGGGGTGACGTTCTCCGTGCCGGTGACACCGCACACGTTCCGTCATTCCTACGCCATGCACATGCTGTATGCCGGTATACCACTCAAGGTGCTACAGAGTTTAATGGGACATAAGAGCATCAGCTCGACGGAGGTGTATACGAAGGTGTTTGCGCTCGATGTGGCGGCACGGCACAGGGTACAGTTCCAGATGCCTGGCGATGAGGCAGTGGCGCTGTTAAAAAAAATCTAAGAAAGCTGAAAGTATCTAACACCTCAATCTGATGTTGTTTTAATATTAAAACAACATCAAACGGAGATTGCTTTGATTGTTTTTTGATGTTACCTACTCGCTTATTTTCTTCTTGCCCGCAATTTGCAAACCATAGTCCAGTATGTTGATGCAAGACATATTTATGAATGCAGCGCGCGATTGCCCGTTCTCTGCAGCAGCCTCGTCAATACGCTGAATCAGTTCAGGGTCCATTGTGATTGTGATCTGCTGTTTTTTTCCTTTTACCACTCCCTTCGAAGCGGGAACTTTTGCATCAGGTGCTGAGTTTATAAAGTTCTCTACTGCATCATTCTTTGAAACGGGTGGTTGAGTTTTGGGTTTTTTTTGGATTGCCATTTCATATCACCTAAACATTATTTTAATATCATTTTGATTGCATTTGACTATTTAAATAGCATTGATATGAGAGCATCTAACTCTTGCACTGCAATCTTTTCATGCGAACGTAATTTCAGCTCACTTACGGTTCTCCCACTGCCCGCAGCATTGGCATAAACTTTTCTTTGATAGATGATTTTGTCTAGGATTGGGATGTCCTCTTTGTACTCTTCCATCATTTCCAGCATATCTCTGTTGTCGGAGGATCTGGCTTGAGTATCTGCTTTGTTCAAAAGCGAATAACAGACCAAGCCATCTCTGATACTTCGCGCTTCTTTGATTAGATCGGCGTTGGCATCCATGGCCCAGGCTTCGAAACTTCCAGGCGCTGAAGGAACTAAAAGGACGTCTGTGATTGTCAGAGCAGCTCTCATTGCAGTGGAATCACGGCCTCCACATTCGATGATGATATCGTCAAAGTTATCTTTCTGTTGGAGAACCTGGCTCCTTAACACCGGGCCTTCTGGGTAATGCGAGCAAGCAATACCCGGTTCAACCCCGTCTTCTGAACGAACCAGGATAGCTGTTTGAGAAGACCCTTGTTTATCACCATCAACTAACCATACTTTTCTGCCTTGCCGAGCTCTTGCAACTGCGATGTTAACCGCGAGAGTAGATTTACCTACTCCTCCTTTCGTATTGGCAATCGTTAGTATCATTTTCATCTCTTTTTAATATTAAAAAACTATCAACATAGTAGTAAGTGTATCTCATCTAAGTCAAGTCTTGGATGAGTAAAACTAACAGTATGATGATACCTTTATGATTGTATTTTAATATTAAAACCATATCACAATGATTGCTATGTGATGGTAAGCATGATTTTATGCAGTACTTGTACAGCATGTACTGAAGTATGGGTTATACCTCAGCCGCGCTTAACGAAAGAAATGGCCCCGGGAAGCAAAAAGTGGATCGTAGTGGGAAGTCTTTGCAGATTCGGTGTGTCGAAGTGGGGCAGGGTGAGGCAATTTGGGATAAAGGTGTGTTGAAGCGGGATAGCTTCTCACTTGTATCCAAAAGGTGTGTTGAAGTGGGAATGTACGGCAGTGAAAAAAGCACTTAACGAGTAATCCTCCCGTTACAACACACCTATTAAGACGTTTAAGAGGAGGATTCCCGCTACAACACACCTATCAAGACGTTTGATAATAGGCCTCCCGTTTCAACACACCTTAATCGAGTCGCTTTCCCGTATTGACACACCTTATACAGCTGATCCTGGTTTCAGATTTGCGGAGCGACTGTGTATCAGAACGAAAGTCTCTTTACCTTTTTTTGTGATGCTGTGGTCAAGATACCCAATATCCTGTAACTGCTTAAGGGCCAGTTTAATGATACGGTTCTGTTCCTTTACTGGAGAGAGCAGTGAGAGCCTGTCACGTATTCGTTTGAAAGATATAGGGACTGGGTTCGTAGGCAGGCTTTCGATGAAAGTATACAGGGCCTGTGCAGCTTCCTTGCGAGTTAAAGCGTTTATAGGCTTATGTCGAAGCAATACAGTGTAATCAGTCTGGTAGAGTTCCCATAGACGCTGATCAGCTTCAAGTTCCACTTGGTCGTTTGCAAAATCCAATTCACCAGTCTTAAGCAAACCTGTCACGGAAACTTTTTGAAGGCCCTCTGACCCGCTGCGGTTAAAGGTAATGGTCTTCCCACGTATCCTGGTTAAAGCTTCTGAAATACTTTTCCTAAGACGGGAATCGAATCTCTTAGACTCAAAGCGACACATTCCTGCAAACTCATGAAAAGTAAGTTTAATGCTGTTCGTTTTTAAACCGTACTTACTAAAAGCTTCAATGATACCTACCCATACCTTGAAGTCGATGGCCATACTCAACCGTTCGCCGGTAATACGAATATCGTCGTAGCCCTCTCGCCTTGAGAATTCCAAATCCTTGAGAACAGAGGTCGCATCGATTGATGTTCTGGCTCCTTTTGCAGGTCTGCTTGAGGGAACAAAAACATTTAATCTCATCAGGGCTACAGGCTGAACTGTTGCCTTACTGGTTACTGTGAGCTTATTGTTAACACTTTCACAATCTGGACCTATAACCTCTCCGATAAAAACATTTTCATTCATATAGTTATATCCATTCCAGTATATGATCGATATGTGCCTGAATTATTTATGCGTTCCCGTTTCGACACACCATTTTTCCCGATTCTACCCACCCTTTCCCCGTTTTGACACACCTTTTTCCCGCTTCGAAACACCTTTCTCCCACTACGACACACCAGAAAACGCTAAGAAGCCCGTAGACAAAGGCTTTGCAGCAAAAGGGATCAGTTTGGATCTATTCGGGTAACTTAGGATAAGTTATTGGATCTACTCAAAGGATATGTGGATAACTCATTATAGAATCTATACAACTTAAGAGCGTAAGTGTAGCGGCTCGCAATCGAAATCCCTCCGACTCGCAATCAGCGCAAATTTCGGCTCACATTAAATGCAAATGAAAAATGCTCCCGGCTCACATTAAGCGATAATCGGCTCACAATCAGCCAGACGGACTCGCAATGCATTTCGCCGGGCTCACAATAACTGCAAATGAAACTGGCGCTGACAAAATCTATACATCCGGGCTGATTTGCCTGCTGATTTCCGTCAGTCAGGCGACAACCCTTACCGTCAACCAGGCTGGCTTCGCCAAAGGTATCAGACATCAGCCTGGTAACAATTACCAGCCCGGACGAAGACGTGATTTGTGTCACGGATCAGAAAATTCGTTCGCGGGCCTGAATCCCCTGAAAGAAGCCACCATGCCTGACCACTGATTTCAACCGGGCATTTTATGCCATAAACACAAAAGATGAGAATGCGTCTCATCTGTTGACATAGGAAAACGGCAGGAGTAACGTACTTAATGCTGTATGGATATACAGTTAACGAATTTAATATTTTGTTTTATATTAAAAAAGGAGTTTTCTATGAGTGGTGGAGACGGACGCGGTCCGGGTAATTCCGGCCTGGGGCACAATGGTGGTCAGGCCAGTGGAAATGTGAACGGTACGTCAGGTAAAGGCGGCCCTTCATCTGGTGGTGGTACGGATCCAAACAGCGGGCCGGGCTGGGGTACGACGCATACGCCTAACGGGGATATTCATAACTACAACCCGGGTGAGTTTGGTGGCGGTGGAAATAAACCCGGTGGTAATGGCGGTAACAGCGGCAATCATAGCGGTAGCTCTGGTGGCGGACAGTCTTCGGCCACCGCGATGGCCTTCGGTCTGCCTGCCCTGGCCACTCCGGGGGCTGAGGGACTGGCTTTAACCGTTTCCGGCGATGCGCTGTCGGCCGCAGTCGCTGATGTGCTGGCCGCCCTGAAAGGTCCGTTTAAATTTGGTCTGTGGGGGATAGCGATCTACGGTGTGCTGCCTTCTGAGATTGCAAAAGATGATCCGAACATGATGTCAAAAATCGTGACGTCATTGCCGGCAGACACGGTAACGGAGACGCCGGTCAGCTCCCTGCCGCTGGACCAGGCGACGGTCAGCGTCACTAAACGTGTGGCGGATATGGTGAAGGACGAGCGGCAGCATATTGCGGTTGTCGCGGGTCTGCCGATGAGTGTTCCTGTGGTGGATGCGAAACCGACAAAACGTCCGGGTGTATTCAGTGTATCGATCCCGGGTCTCCCGTCTCTGCAGGTGAGTGTACCGAAAGATGTTCCGGCCGTGAAAGCCCCACCAAAGGGCATTGTTGCTGAAAAAGGTGATTCACGTCCGGCTGGTTTTACGGCCGGTGGTAACTCCCGTGAGGCCGTTATCCGTTTCCCGAAAGAGACCGGACAGAAGCCGGTTTATGTGTCGGTGACGGATGTGCTTACGCCTGCGCAGGTAAAGCAGCGTCAGGAAGAAGAGAAACGTCGCCAGCAGGAATGGGATGCACGTCATCCGGTGGAAGTGGCTGAGCGTGAGTATGAGAAGGCAAAAGCAGAGCTGGATGCGGAAGATGTAAGCATCAAAAACAGACAGGCAGAGCTGGGCGGGCTTAGAAATACACAGGAAGGGCTGGCACTGGCCTCACCGGAGCAGCACCATTACAGCCAGCCATTTGCAGGAACCTTTGGCCCACGAAGGTTTGATGTGGAGACCCGGGAAGACCTGGATATCCTGTTAGGGAAAGACGGTGATAAAGCGCTTGCTGTTTTAATTATGGCAAGAGAAGACTGGTTCTCTGGCATGACGGACGTCTCGCTGGCTAATAAAGTCCATGCAAGTATGAACTCATTATATAAGGCTGCGGAAGAGGCCCGGGGTAAATTAATCCGCACCCGCGATGATATTGCGGCAAAAGAGCAGCAGCTGAACGGTGCGATGGAAAGTCGCAAACAGAAGGAGAAAAAGGCTAAAGATGCGGAAAATAAATTAAATGAGGAAAAGGAAAAAAATAAAGGGAAAGTTCCTGAACTGAAAATTGATATAAAAATCAAAGACCAGATGGGAGAGCGGGGGTGGACCGAACAGGAAGTCAGAGACGTTGTTGCGAAAGGCGCGACAGGAAAATCTTTTGATAAACGGAGTCCAAAGAAAACCCCCCCTGATTATTTGGGGCGTAACGATCCTGCGTCAGTGTACGGTGAGCCAGGAAAATATGTGGTGATTAATGATCGTACAGGGGAAGTAGTTCAAGTTAGTGGAAAAAATAAACCTGGCTGGATTGATGATTCACGTATTCAATGGGGTAAATAAAATGAGTGATAAAGGATTTACATATAACGATATTTTTGATGATAGTAGTGTTTTTTTCAAAAATAAAGGTAGTTCAACAATGGTTCTTACTGCAAGGGCTGCAATTGGAGTATGCCAGGAAGCTGCGAAGAGAAAATTATGGATCTCTGGTATTGATGGTGGGCACTGGATGAACCCTGGATTTAGGATTGATAGTTCAGCTTCATGGACATACAACAAGCCTGATGATTACCTCTCAAAACTTTCAGAGAACAGTAAGCTGGCGATAGAAAATATAAAATCTGATGAGGCGGAAGGCTATACGGCATTTCTTGTCACGGTTAGTAATAAATAACTTTATAATATCTCTTGGTTATTCAGAGATGGTTTTTTTGCTAAAGGATTAGCTGAAAATATGAATGTCAGTTGTTCAAGGATGAACGGCTGGCATTCGCTCACGACAGGGAAATGTTATGAAAAAAAGAGCCTGTACATAAATTTGTGTAATTGCCTGATTTTGATATGTTCAATTCAACATCAAAAGCAGGTTACTTTATGGACGAAAAACAATTACAGGCTCTTGCTAATGAACTGGCCAAAAATCTCAAACCCCCTGAAGATCTCAGCCAGTTCGATCGCCTGCTGAAAAAATCAGCGTTGAGGCGGCTCTTAACGCCGAAATGTCCCACCTTTCAGGACTCACGCTAAGTGAAACCGAAATTTACGCCAGTACACGCGCCACCTGTCTAATTCGGGTGTACCCAAAATGAACAATCCGGTGAGACAGTTTTTCTGTCTCATTTGGGTTGTTTTTGCCTCATCCTGGTGTTACGTTTTCCTCATCTAGAATTAAACGAGACAGTTTTCATCACTATGGCACTTTACGGCTATGCCCGCGTTTCAACCAGTGACCAGGATCTTACCCTGCAGACACAAATTCTCCGCGCTGCTGGTTGTGAAATTATTCGTGCAGAAAAAGCCAGCGGAAGCAGCCGGACCGGAAGGAGCGAGTTGCAGGTATTACTGGAGTTCCTGCGCCCCGGTGATACGCTGATGGTGACTCGCGTGGATCGCCTGGCCCGCAGCATTAAGGACCTGCAGGATATCGTGTATGCCCTGAATCAGCAGGGCGTAACGCTCAGGGCAACGGAACAGCCCGTGGACACGCGCTCGGCAGCAGGTAAAGCCTTTCTCGATATGCTGGGTGTTTTCGCTGAGTTTGAAATCAACCTGCGACGGGAGCGCCAGATGGAAGGGATTGCCGCGGCGAAAGCGCGGGGTGTGTACCGCGGAAGAAAGTCCTCAATAGATCCTGCAGAGGTCTGGCGCCTGTACACCACGGAGAAAATGGGGGCCACGGCCATCGCCCGTCTGCTAGGGATCGGGAGGGCGTCAGTGTACCGGGTTCTGGAAAATTATGAGCAGCCGGTGTAGCGCTATCCCGGCTGATTCCCTGTTGCAACTACGGCAGCGGCTCGATCGCCTGCCGCCAAAAAGCCCTGAACGTGCCACTCAGATCGCTGCTGCCGCCGAGTTGTATGGCATTTCGGTCACAACGGTCTATCGCGCCCTTCGTCTGGTCCTCAGACCACGCACACCTCACCGCCGCGATCATGGTCAGCCACGGATACTCCCCCCGTCTGAACTGGAACATTACTGTGAACTGGTTGCCGCGCTAAAACTGCGAACGACGAATAAATCCGGTCGCCATCTGTCAACCGGGCGGGCAATACAGCTGCTGGAAGAGCACGGCGTGGAGACCGCTCAGGGATTGATAAAAAGTCCCAGGGGCTTACTTCGTAAGCAGACCGTCAATCGATGGCTTTCCCGCTGGCGTCTCGACCAGCCCCGCCTGCTACGGGAGCCTCCGGCGGTGAGGTTTCAGGCTGAAAACAGCAATGACTGCTGGCAGTTTGATATGTCACCATCCGACCTCAAACATATCGAGCGGCCTGACTGGGTTGACCCCACCCGTGGCGAACCCACGCTGATGCTGTTCAGCGTGGTGGATGACCGGAGCGGTGTTGCTTACCAGGAATACCGGTGTGTGTACGGTGAGGATGCGGAATCAGCGCTGCGTTTTCTCTTTAATGCCATGGCACCAAAAGCCAGATCTGATTTTCCTTTCCAGGGCCGCCCGAAAATGCTGTACCTCGATAACGGACCGGTGGCCAAAAGCCATGTCTTCCAGAATGTGATGCAGTCTCTGAAAGTTGACTGGCTGACGCATACGCCGGCAGGCAAGGATGGCACCCGGACGACGGCACGCTCCAAAGGGAAAGTTGAACGTCCTTTCCGGACCGTCAAGGAAGCGCATGAAACCCTGTACCATTTCCATAAACCGGAGACGGAGCTGCAGGCCAACGAATGGCTCTGGAACTATCTGAGCCGTTATAACGCGCAGCGTCACCGCAGCGAGAAACACTCCCGACTGGAGGACTGGCTGACAAATATCCCCCGGGACGGCGTGAGAGATATGTGCAACTGGGAACAATACTGTCGGTTTGCCCGGGAACCTGAGTCCCGCAGGGTGGGTGTTGATGCACGGGTAACGATAGACGGCACCGCATGGGAAGTCGAACCGGATATGGCGGGCGAAACCGTCATTCTGCTGTGGGGGCTATTTGACGAAGAGATGTATGTGGAGTTTTCCGGTGAAACATGGGGGCCTTATTATCCCGTGTCGGGGCCTGTACCGCTGCACCGTTACCGCACGTTCAGGCGTGGTAAAGCGACTGAACGGGCCGATCGTATCCATGCGCTGGCCAGACAACTGAACATCCCCATCAGCGCATTGTCCGGCAGCGATCTCCGGGTGGTCAGTGATGACACTCAGCAGCGCATTGATGCGTTGCCGCATCAGCCCTTTGATACCCGAAAATTCGAATACCACTTTCCCACTGTTATTGCGGCAAAACTGGCAATTGCCGACGATCTGGCCATACCGCTGGCCAGAATGTCGGATGAAGACCGGGCGTTTATCGACAGTATTCTGACTGAGACGCTTAACCGTAGTGAAGTACTCGCCCGCATCAGAGACTATTTTCGTAAAAGACAATCAGGAGAAGATCATGCGGGTTGAAGTGATGGAGCATTATGGACTGACGCAGTCGATTGAACAGGCCGGGTATTATGAAACTGCCCACCATAAGCAGCTGATGAAAGACATTAAAGGGGCAATACGCGAAGGACGACTGATAGCCGTCTGTGGTGTGGTGGGAAGCGGTAAAACCGTCACTCTGCGACGCCTGCAGCAGCAACTGCTGGATGAAAATAAAATCATTGTCGCCCGTTCACTGTCGGTGGACAAACAGAGTGTCCGGCTCGCCACGCTGATTAACGCCCTGTTTTATGACCTGGCACAGGATAAGCAGGTGCAGATCCCCAAACAGGGTGAACGCCGCGAGCGCGAGCTGCAGGAGCTGGTTAAAAAAGGCAAACGCCCGGTGGCACTGTTTGTTGATGAGGCGCATGACCTGAACGGTAATACCCTGACGGGGCTCAAACGGCTTATGGAAGTGGTTGAAGACGGCGGTGGTCGGCTGTCTGTCGTGCTGGCCGGTCACCCAAAACTGCGTAATGACCTGCGTCGTCCGACGATGGAGGAAATTGGTTATCGTACCGATATTTTTACGCTGGACGGGATCACCGGCAGTCAGCGCGAATATATCCGGTGGTTGCTGAAGACCAGCACCGGTAAGGGTAAGCCGGAAGATATTCTGACGACCGAAGCCGTTGACCTGCTGGCCATGAAGCTGCGAACACCGCTGCAGGTCCAGTTGCACCTGACGCTGGCAATGGAAGCAGGATACCAGACGGGTGAAAAACCGATTACCGCCACGCTGGTTGAATCCGTTCTGTCACGTCAGCTGGATGATCTGGAACCGACGCTCACGCGGCATGGCTACCGGCTGAAAGATATGGTGGAGCAGTTCAATGCAAAACCTGCTGAAATCAGGGCATTATTTAACAATCAGTTAGACCCTGCCCGCACGGCCGAGCTACGCGACAGAATGCTGGCGGTCGGCCTGCCGATATGACGATGTTGATTTGCAGTTATTGTGAGCCCGGTGAAATGGATTGCGAGCCGGGCAGGATAAATGCGAGCCCATTATCACTTAATGTGAGCCGGTGGCGTTTTTCATTTGCAGTTAATGTGAGCCGAAATCTGCGCTGATTGCGAGTCGGAGGGGTTTCGATTGCGAGCCGTTACAATTACGTTTTACCTGAATCCTGAAACTAACGAAGCGGACCGCTTTGTCTGCCAGAAAACGGACGAAACGCCTCAGGGGGACAGGGGGCGTTTATGGCGCGCCGCGCTGCTTACCGGCTTTGCATTTGGCAAGCAGGATGAACGGCTGCCGTTCCTCTTCAGCGAGCTGCTTAACCGCGATACGTCATTTGATGACCTGCTGCAGCTGCTTAAAGCCGTTTACCCACGAGAAACCGAGGCTCTGCTGCAGGGCAGGGCGCGAGAGGCTGTAACCGCAGCCCCTCAGTCTCAAGAGCAGATGAGCGATTCGGTATCGTCTGATGACGAAACCCGAAATAATGCCCGGAGCATGTTCGGCGGGACGGGAAACAATGTCTGATCTGCGGGAACACGGAAAGCTTGTCCGCCAGTTCCTCAAAGCGGCTCGTGAGCTCGAATCCCTGAATTTGATCGATGGCCTGGATAACATGACCCTGGGTCAGCTGCGTGAGGAGCTCACGCGTCGTTCTTCGCCTGGCGCAGGCTATAAGCAGCAGTATCCGCGCCACGGCGCGAAATGGGACGAGGAGGAGAAACAACGCCTGATCGCCCTGGCCGAGGCGGGCATACTCGATGTTGACGAGTTTGCAAGGGAGTATCAGCGACGCCCGGAATCTGTTCTTGCCTATATGGTTCGCCTTGGACTGCTCGACAAGGATCACGATCTCCGTTAAGTCTCCATCACTGACGGCGTAATAAGCCGCCTAAACCCGTCTTCCTGTTTAACCAGCTATCTCTGAGTTGCTACCCCCGCACCGCTTAATCGTCGCATCGTGCCGGAAAAATTCAAGCCACCGACCGCGGCGCCCGTTCGCATTCCTTCCCTCTGGTCAGTCATTTGCGCTGCGGCCTTGCGCCGGAGCGTGATTTTTTCCTTAAGGCACGTTGCGTCGTGTGCGGTATGGCGGAAGCACAACGCAGACCGCCGGCTAAAAAGGAACGCCAGAATGAGCCAACTGACACTTAACCTGCATGCGCACAATATCTCCCATCATCCAAAGCACGCCGGTAAAAGCGGCTATGAGCATTATCGCCGTGAGTTTATAACCCTCTTCCGGGACACTGCGCGGTATCACAACCGTTATGAAGTATTCCGCGATTTCGCGGAAATGGGCGCCCTGGCCGTACAGAACGTGTTTCTGCGATCTGAGGCTCTGGAAGATGAATACCTGAACCTGGCGCGCCGCTATAAAAAAGATGATCTCCTTAACATGTCCCGATTGCTGGGGTGTATGGCGGCAGCTCTGGATTGCCAGCCTGGGGACTTTCTGGGGCAGATCTTCTCCGAACTCGAGATAGCTTCGGCGGAAATGGGCCAGTTTTTTACCCCGTACTACTTATCCAGCCTGATGGCACGCCTGACGACGGATGAACTGTTCGGCCAGCTGGATAGTGCGCCGTTCATAACGTTTCATGAGCCAGCGGTTGGCGCCGGCAGCATGGTCATCGCCTTTGCTGAAGCAATGTTTGAAAAAGGCCTTAATCCTCAGAAACAACTATTTGTCAGCTGCAACGATATTTCCCCCGTCGCGGTGCACATGTGCTATCTGCAGCTCTCCTACCTGGGTATCCCGGCGGAAGTAAGCATTGCGAATACGCTGACCCTTAAAACGCAGAGAACTTACCGGACTCCCTTGTGGTATCTGGGCGGCTGGCGTGATCGGCTTGAACTCTGGTCAACCTTAAACAACATGCGAGCGTTGCTCGGGGACTAAGAAGGACCGGGGCGCCGGCCCCGGTCTTAATCTGGCCAGACTGACGGTCTGGCCGTAAAGGATGCCCGCTGAAGCGGGCCTGTTCCGGATAAAAAACGTTCTGTGTCCTCTTTCTCTGCACTCGTTATCTCCTGCCATCGCTAAGACGGTTGCACCGTGCCGGCATAAGTCAAGCCGCCGTCTGCTGCACCCGTTCGCGCGTTCTCCCTATGGTCGATCGCTTGCGCTGCGGCTTTGCATCCGGGGCATGACTTTTGCCTGGAGGCACGTTGCTGTCCGTCGCTCATGGCGGGAGACAACGACCAGCCTCCTAAAAGGAGGACGCCAGAAGAAAAAATTTATTCGTCCAGAAGGAGAAAATAATGACCGATCGTCAGATTATTACCAACCTGCTGCAGTCGCTCACTAACAGACTGCTGGTTTCTTCCCCTGAGTTTGCCGCAGCGCTTTCGCATTTTGACATTGTCACCACCTATCAGGGGGTGAAAGGCGATCCTGACTGGGCGGGTCTCTTCGGCCGTGAGGGTTGTTTCTATGTGGATGTATTTTCCGGGAGCCATCCAAAGGGACTGCGTTACGACTTTAACTGCCCTGAAGATGCTTCCGCCTTTGCTGCCGGCGTCCGGGACGGAGAGGTGATCCTGTGAATCTTTATTCCCTTCTGACGGCGGCCCGGGGCCGCCAGATCCTGGCAAAAAACAACTGGCCGGCGCTCGGTATGGATATCCCGGAATGCGGCAAGCAAATAACGCTGAAAGGTACTGTAAGCGCGGCTGTTCTGATCGAGCTGGTACCACACTTGGCAGAACGTGGGCGGCTTGCTAAGGGCGCTGTGAAGTCCCTGCAGGCGCTTTGCCGTGAAAACGACATTACGGCTGAGGTTTACGTGCAGATCGGTTACATCGAGATTTCTGTAGACGTAAAAGTGGCTGGCATTCCTGAACCGGAGAAGATTTGCCAGGACTATCTGACATTAGCGCTGCAGGACGAGCTGTGGGTTATGGGCGACACATTTAGGCGTGATGCCGAAACTATCCTGCAACAGACAGGCGCGCGCTACGACGGCGCCCATATTTTTGAACGCGAAACACGGCATTTCATTGTCGCAGCAGAAGCCTGGTACGACATACCGGCATCGATGTATCCCGGAGAGCAACTACTGCAGGCATGGCTTACTGAGATCCTCGTTTACGGAGCGGAGGTAATGACGATAGGCCTTGTTGTATGGCGCCAGTTCGGCATGCTGCGTGTATGTGAGCACCGTTTACCGCAGGTCTGCGTAGTCCGCCCGGACACACCTGTCAGACACTGGCTGAACCGCGAACATGTAGCAGAACTGATGCAGAAAGCACGCAAACATATCGCGAATGAACGAGAAATCACCGCAAGTTTTGGCAGGCGTAAATTTTAAAATGCAGCCTCCCGGGAAACCGGGAGGTATGAGGGGAGATATATTTTGATGCAACCGATCCCGATTGTTTCCGGCGTGATATTCCGCGAGCCACCGGCAGAGCAGCTGATCTTTTCCCGCTCAGTCTCAGATGATGATCTGTGCGCCTTCTGCAGGCATCTATGGTACAGCCCCGGGCATGACAGCGTATGTCAGAACCATACTGCCGGACACTGGCCTGGACTGGAAGATGCAAACGGTTATTTTCAAACCTGCCCGCGTTTTGCGCCGGCTGAATAATGCAGCGCCCTGGCGGGCGCATTTTTTAAAGCCCTACGGGCTAATCCTCGTCCTTCTGGCGTTTCCTTCCTGCATGGCCGGACATTCCGGCCGCAACGCACGCTGAGCCGGTGCGTAGACGTATCAACAGCCCCTTACTCCCCCGGTCACCGCGTCTTCAACGCGGCGCTGCGGCCTCACTCGGGTTATTGACACGTCTCCTTGTACCCCGTCTCGCGAGGTTGTTACGGCCATCACTTCCCGGCCGGTTCAAGGGGAAGGTAACACCAGAAGGAAACTCAATATGCTGTACCACACGCTTACCGATGCACTGATCCATACCCTGGCTAAAGAAGAACTGTCTGCACGCAGCTGGCCGCATCTTCAACTGGACTACAGTCTCCACCATAGCCTGGGCGATGGCGTAATCTTTACCGGCTACCTGTCAGCAGAAGATCTCCATCGCATCATCCCACAGCTGCATGCGGAAGGCCTGTTGAGTAAGTCGCGTGCGGACGAACTGCAGAAGGCTGTCATCAGATGGGGCGCCAGTATCAGACTGACGCACAACGGGCGCTGGTATCCCTATACCGGTGAAGCGGTGATTACAGCATCAGGTTTTCCCGATACTGCCTCTTCGCATGAGCAGGATCTCATTGCCGCCCTGGACAAGCAGTACCGGGCTGTTTGCCAGAGTGTGAAAGTGCGCGGCTATAAGGTAACGGAGGCGACGCACCCGGAACATTTTGAAGAAGAGCTGTTCTGCCGCCGCACGCAATACATTGAGCTGAATGCCGTAGCTCTCGACCCTGCAGAGTTCGGTTATAGCGATGTAGAGGACGAGGTGCTGAAAGAGTTTCTGAAACTGATTTTTGAGCAGCGCGCCCGGGTACTGACCCTGCGTTTTAATGTGAAGTGCAATGGCACGATCATGGCGCAATGCTGGACTAGTGGCGTTGTTATTCGCCCCGATGAGCCGGTCAGAAAATGGGTACCGCTTGATGAGATTAATTATCTTGCCGGTGAGGCCCGTGCGGAAATACGCGCCCAGGCCCAGGCGTTTAGCAGTTTCCTGTCAGCAGCCTGATTGCAGGGGCCAGACTCCAGGCCCCGTTCAGCACCTGCCGTCAGCTACCTGCATTGAGCAGGAAGCTGACGGTACAGAAAGGATGCGCCCTGACGGCCGCACATTGATCGCCGTACCGGCGAAAAACACATTTTGTCTCTCACTCCGGTCGGGCTGACGCCGTGACCAGACCTTAGCCCGGGCCACGGCCTCCACAAGGGAAGCTGACGCCGTCACCTTCACCCGTTCGCAGACTTTCCTGTGCATTCAGCCAGGAAAGTCTTTGCGCTGCGGCTTTGGTGTCGCCCTTGTTGCACCCGTTTTGAAGCCCGGTCTGGTTCGTGGTCACGGCGACAGCCGTATCCACTGACCAATATGGGAGATATACACATGCCTAACTGGTGTGCAAACCGAATCGAAATCACTGCGCCTCTCAGCCTGCAGGGCGACATAGAAGCATGGATTAACGGAACGTTATTCCCGTTCCATAAGCGAGCTATTCAGCAGAGCCTGCGGATGTTTATTGCTGGCGTGGCAGGACGTCTTAAGCCTGCGGTAGAAGTGGACTATCCAGCATATCCGGAGCTGGTATCAAACGGGTGTGAGGAGTCACTGGCAGGACGTGCATTCAGTGAGTGGACAGAGATGCTTAAAGCAGATATCCCCCTCAGTGAAGAAAACTGCGAGACGATTGACCGGTGCTACAGGGCGTGCGGGCTGGAAGAACTGAAGTGGGAGAGTCTGACCTTAACGGAAAAAACGCGAGTGGAGGGAATGATCCGCGCAAAAAGCTATGACTGGGGCGGATATTACATGAGAGGGGGAAGCCCGGAGGATATCTTTAACGGGCTTTGTGAGGAACCGGAGGGCGATACGCTTGATTTGCGAATGCTGCTGCCTACTCGCCTCGCAGCTGAAATAAACGGGTTTAACGGAAAGCTACTTGAAGGCGTATCCAGTACCTTTCACTTCTACTCGATCCAGTACGGCACGAAGTGGCCTGCAGCAAACCGTTATGAAATGTGGGCAGGGGAGGGCATCCTGCAGATCGATACCGATACCGCATGGGCACCACCTGAAGAGAGCGTAATGGAAGCCCTTTCGGCGCGCTGGAACTGCACAGTAAAGCACTGGTATAGCGAGGCCGGTTGCGATTTTTGCGGGTACCGGGAGTATGAGACTGGCGCTATGGTTGAGCTTATTGATGACAGTTTATGGTATGCGGAAGAGGACGAAGATGGTTACTCTGACGTGATCGGGCCTGAGTGGCTGGTAAACAACATTACACACTTTGGTGGTTAAATATTGAACATATCAGGGCGTGGCAGTAAATATGCGCCCTGCACCGATTTATCCACAGCATGTCCGGGTTATTGCCTACTGGTAGTGTGAATAACGCTGCCAGTACGGCAGAAAAACCTTCTGCAGGTTTCACCTGCAGTGGCAGGGTGACCGCGCCTGCGGCGCAGTTCCCCGGCCCACCAATAAATTATTTTGAGGATCTGGTAAGCATCAGAGCAAGTTCAAAACTAAGGGTTTGAAATTTCATTGTGCTTAAAAAGTGCAATTTCTGCACTTTATTCAAGGTGACTTTGGGCACGCTTCGGCTCCCCGTCGGGGCCGGGTCGTCGCCTGCACTTCGCGTGATGGCCAGTATGTCCATCGCGCTACGCGGAGCCGCAGGCGTCTCCGTCCTGCCGGATAGCAAGCGATGCCTGAACTACGGCGCCTGCAGCTGCCGTGCCGGCAGCGCCGCTTTCACTGGCCGCCGGTGGCGGCCGCTGAGGAAAGCCGGTGAACCGGCTTCTCCCGGCATCTCCTTCCTCTGCATTCAGCGGTGTTCACTTTTGCTGTGACTGACGCTGCCCCGTCCTGGTCCATAAACAAGGTAAGGCTAAAGCCCGCTGCACTCACCCGTTCGCACTCACTCCCTTTGGTCGCTCGCTTGCGCTGCGGCTTCCTGCATCGCCCTTGTTTCTGGCCCGGGCGGCCGGGGCGGTCATGTGTCACAGCAACGTGCTCCCCGCCTTCCGGAACCGGAAAAAGGGGACGCCAGAAAGAAGCCGAAGGAGGCCACGATGACAAACCAGACCCACGAATTTTTCTTTGAGTTCCCGGCTATTCAATGCCAGCAGGGTGGACGCGTGCAGTACATGTTGTGCGCACCGATGAACATGCTGAAGCGTATTATGGCATTTGATGACGCCGGTGATGTGATGTCCCGTTCCCAGCGCGAGGTTCATCTGGGCCGCGCTAAAAAGATCAATCGCTACCTGACGACCGGCTATGACCAGAAAACGGACTACATCGTGCCGACGTTGGTTGGTAACATCGACGGGGTGGTTCGCTTTGAAGAGGCGACGGGAGTTAAGGGCGGTCTGGGAACGCTTTTCATCTCGATGGATGCGGATATCCGTTTGTTTGACGGGCAGACCCGTTCTCGCGGCATCATTGATTATATCAGCGCGCGTAAAGATTCTCCGGATACCATCACACTACTGCTCACTGTGGGACTTCCTCTTGAGACGCGCCAGCAGTTTTTCTCCGATATCAATAACAATGCCAGCAAACCGGCAACGGCTATTTCTATGGCCTACAACCACAAAGATCCTCTTAACGCTCTGGTTCGCCAGATTGTCAGTGACACACCTGCGCTACGCGGCCGCGTAGACTATGAGCATAACGTTGTGCCAGCCAAAAGCGATCTGCTAATCAGTTTTAAGGCGCTTCACGATGCGACCCGCAAAATGTTTGGTCTGCGGGCAGGTGATGAAATTACCGATGCGCTGCGCAATGACGCATTGCGCCTCTGGAAAGCGTGGAGCGTTGCGCTGCACTGGGAATGGCTGGCAGAGAATATCGGTCCTGCAATGTATCGCACGCGTCATATCGGTACGCACGGCGTTATGATCAACGCCATCGGCATCGCAACTGCCATGATGCTTGAAAATCATGATGCCGGAGCCATTGCCGAAATGCTCAATCATAGGACAACAGCCTGTATTGAAGCTCTTCAGCCTTTTGCCCACGCGGAGTGGTACGGCGTATGTGTTGATCCGGAGACCGATACCATCAAATGCGATACACCGGCCCAGAACCGCGCTGCCGAAAAGCTACTGAACGTGTTTGGCATGAGTACGGAACATCCTCACGCCTGGTTGCGCCCTTCTTTTGATGAGGACGTCAGCGATGAACAGGTCGCAGAGATGGCTGAAAAAATCGCAAAAGTGGCAGAGGAAAAAAAGCTCGATCTGGCAATGCTGAAAACCGCACTACCGGAACGCCTTGCCCTGTCAGAGACGCCAATGAAACCCGTATTTGCCAACATGCGCCGTCTGCGGGCGTGGATGAGCGAACAGTTCCCACTGCCCGAGCAACAGTAAACAGGAAGGAGGCCGCCCGAACGGGCGGCAGTATCCCGAACCACCTGTCTCTGGTGCCACTTAATCCCGAACGTCAGGCTGCAATACAGGCGATCGATGATGTGGAGAACGGGGCCTGTGAACGGTGGTTCAGCTTATATCCCTATGCCTCGGCCTTTTTCCGTCGCCTGACGGGACGCGGAAAGGTTTCCGGAAAAGCACTTCGCGCTGTCACCGGCATTATCTGGGACCCCCGCGAGAGGCTGGCAACACTGAGTGACTATGAAATGGCGTTTGATACCCTGATCAGGACGCGGGGGCAATACTGCCCCACGCCTTTATGCAGTTCGATACGACACTGGTTGTTCCCGGAAGTGGAATTTCAGCAGATGGAGCGTGCTCGGCAGCGGGCCAGTCTCAGCGGCCATAAGTACAGTGTGAAAACACGTCGCCAGTGGGAACGGCAGCGCGAGCAGGCAGCAATACAGTATCACCGTGTTGTGCAGCTGGCCGTCATTGACCTTAACTTCCAGAGTCCTGACACATTCTGTCAGTGGAATAAGCGGCATCAGGAGCTGGAAGAGGCTGAATGGCTGGGCATGTTCTGGCACTGGCAGGCTCGCTTTCCTTCCCTGCGGGAGCTGGACTGGCTGCGCTACAGCCACGATAGCATAGCCGCAATCGTCCTGAATCTGGCAGCGATTGTCAGGGAAACCCCCGAAGTGATCCGGGCGCAGGAAAGGCTTTATGTGCCGAATAAACTGGAGTATGCAGGTCGCTGAATTACCGTGGTTTTCAACGGTTATTCCTGGTCATAATGGTACTAATGGCGGTATAATGACCGTGGCGCTTGAGGCTTTTTGCCTCATGATGTTTCAGTGGTTTGGGTGTCGTGTGGCAGAAAGACAAAAGCCCCAGTTAATTTTCATTAACCGAGGCCCCTGCATGATTCGACACCATCAGGATAGCCTCTTACCGTGCCTAGTGCAAGGAGAAGCAAGCCATGAAATTGCCGCAACAACCTGTAATCTGGTGTGTACTGATAGTGTGTCTCACACTGCTGATATTCACGCTCCTGACCCGGTCCCGCCTGTGCGAGCTCCGGCTAAAGGATGGAAACAGGGAGGTTGCTGCAACTCTGGCTTACGAATCTGGTAAGTAGGAACCTGGAGCGGGGGGGTAACCCCCCGCTTTTCAGGCTGATAGTGTTGCGTTCTGCACCTGAAGCGCCTTTTTGAAGGGACTGTCTGAGCAATCGGGCAGTCCCTTTTACTTTTCCTGACCTCCGATTTTGAGCCCAGCGCTCGCAGCTGCCGTGCCGGCAGCGCCGCTTTCACTGGCCGCCGGTGGCGGCCGCTGAGGAAAGCCGGTGAACCGGCTTCTCCCGGCATCTCCTTCCTCTGCATTCAGCGGTGTTCACTTTTGCTGTGACT
>Ga0268251_10000139_pt1 | contig 29917 bp, 26 predicted proteins | sample AgamicAsMae_FD_200527 | JGI IMG/M metagenome (GOLD analysis project Ga0268251, IMG submission 200527) | Agave microbial communities from Guanajuato, Mexico - As.Ma.e (v2) (version 2) | ecosystem: Host-associated > Plants > Phyllosphere > Phylloplane/Leaf | place: Guanajuato, Mexico | collected...
ATCCAGTCCTCATCGGCCCCGGGAATCTCTTCCACCACAGGCCGAAGGTCAGCCGCCAGGTGCCTGAGCATCGCTGCAGCATGCTTCAGTGCTGTATTCATGGCATGAATGGCCCTTGCAAGACTCATCGCCACGGGTTCGCCGGGAGCATAGTTTATGCTGTCCTGGGTACCACTCAGTATCTGAGCGGCCGTACGGTCCATCCAGGCGGCCAGGTTATTGCGCGTCACCCGCTCCTCAGCCAGTAGCGACTTTTTATATCTCTGGAATTTGGTATTTTCCGCTGCGAGCGCATGTGATTTGCTGAACATCAGTCCCATGAGTACGTTTTTTGTCTGCGTGTGATGCTCACCGCTGACCGGCAACGTGATATTTTCATTAAGCCTTTTTACTGCCTCTCCGGCGAGGGCATTAAGCTGCTCGCTGGTCTTCTCTTCGACCCTCGCCGTCCAGTCTTTTGCGCCGACCCGCCCGGCCAGGCTCAGCGCATTGAGAGTGATACAAACGGTCGCGGTCATTTTATTGGCGAGGTTCAGAGCATCCTTTAATACAGGCGATGCCTTCGCCGGAAGCGTTAAGGTTGTTAAATGTTGCAGATATTTTGCCGCTTCGGTTTTTACCTGCTGCAACCCGGGCGTCATATCGGCAGACGATATTTGCTGCAGTATTCCCTTTATCTGACGGAGCGCATCGTGGTCCAGCCCTTTTCTGTTATAGCCCTTGCGGTGATACTCCAGAAATTCCTCAAGTCTTTTATGGAATTCATTATGAATAAATCGCGTCAAAACCTCATCATGCGAGGAAGAGGACGCAGACTGCATTTCACTATTTTTACTCGATGAAGAAGGAATACTTCCGCCAGAATTAACCGATGGTAGACTAAAAAGGTATTCCGGAAGAAGCTGGGGTGGCTCTCCGCTATCACCTTCAATAAGAAACTCTACATCTTCATACAAAAAAGGAGCCACATTTTCATTGTCGTAGTCTGACAATACAGATAATTCTTTATATATACTGGTGTATGGCATAGTAGCATCCTCAACATTTCATTGACGTTAACCTTCATTTTTAAAATGAACAGGGTTAATTGAAGATCTCCGGTAGCAGTTCCGCAACCAATGGCACCCGACCAGCGCAAGATGCCGAAAGATCGTCGGATTTCAGAAAAACAACATACCCCAAACAAATTATGCACAAGGAAATTGAACAATAAATCAATGATTAGCAAAAAACCACAAAGTACTAAGTGGAATTTATCAGACTACAAAAATCAATTTTGAAAAACAATCAATTGCTTTATTCACGTCGGTTTGCACATTCACCACATGAAAACAGAAACCAGAATCTTTAACTATAAAAAAAATTAGCAGTATAAAAATCGACCATATAAATCAAGTGGCAAAAACCTTTACCTGTTTTGATGCTCATATCTTCATTTCATCAAAAACAAAATATTTAAACAGCAAAACCTAATTTCATTTTGACCAGAGCACCCCTTTAGAAATAGCGTCATGGTTCAGCGCCCCATATCAAAATATCCGCTGGCAGCTTGGGTGAAAGTAAAAAGGTGTCTCTATTGCGAATTGAGACTCCGGACATATCTCGGGACGAGATGCTATCTGGATGCGCAAGCGCACCGATAAAAAAAATCAATTTTGCTTCCTCCACTGAGAATCCCTTTCATCAGTAACCGTATCGGGGTATTTTATGCGCGCACGCAAGATATCAGGTCTGATGGCTCCGGTAGCGCAATAACTGCACCGGAGGCGGGGAATCGACATCCTGTAATTACGTCATTTTGACTGACTGCGATCTGTGCGTTGTAATGAATTGAATCAGCAGCTTTTTTTTACCGTCCTGGTAAGTAGCAAAAAGCAGACTTTGACGGATGACCTTTTTAACTTGCTTAGCTGGAGTGCGTTTTGAACATATTTTCGGTTTCCCGTGCCGCGTTAGCGCTGGCGTTTGGCGTTACGCTGACGGCCTGTAGCTCAACCCCGCCCGATCAACTGCCCTCGGACCAGACCGCACCGGGCACCTCAGCTCGCCCGGTACTTACCACCGGGGAAGCAGATAACTTTATAGCGGCCCGCTACTTCTCCGATTCCAACCCGTCTGCAGCAGCGTGGAAACCTTTCCCGATTCGCCTGCCGACGAAAGCGGACTTCGTGGTCGGCCCTGCAGGCGGTGAAGGTGTGACCCACACCACCGTTCAGGCCGCCGTTGATGCCGCGATTATGCGCCACAGCAGCACCCGTCTCTATATTCAGATCCTGCCTGGCGAATATGAAGGCACCGTCTATATTCCGGCAGCACCGGGCAGCCTGACCCTTTACGGTGCGGGCGCACAGTCTGCAGATACTAAACTGAGCCTGGCTATCGATTCCGAAATAGACCCGACCAGCTGGCGTCGTCTGGTCAACCCGGCCGGGAAATATATGCCTGGCAAACCGGCCTGGTATATGTTCGATAACTGCCAGAGCAAGCGCACCGCCACCGTTGGCGTCATGTGTTCTGCGGTTGTCTGGTCGCAGAACAAGGGTCTGCAACTGCAAAACCTGACCATCGCCAACAACCTCGGCGACAGTGTCGATGCCGGTAACCATCAGGCCGTCGCCCTGCGCAGCGATGGCGATCAAGTGCAGATCGATAAGGTGAATATCCTGGGTCGTCAGAACACCTTCTTCGTGACTAACAGCGGCGTTGAAAACCGTCTGCAGAACAATCTTCAGACCCGTACGCTGGTCACCAACAGCTACGTTGAAGGCGATGTGGATCTGGTTGCCGGTCGCGGCGCGGTGGTATTCGACAATACCGATTTCCGCGTGGTGAACTCCCGCACCCAGCAGGAAGGCTATGTGTTTGCGCCTGCCACTCAGTCCAATATCTATTACGGCTTCCTCGCCGTAAACAGCCGCTTTAACGCGTCCGGCAACGGCGTGGCTCAACTGGGCCGTTCTCTGGATGTAGACCAGGCCACCAGTGGCCAGGTTGTGATCCGCGACAGCGTGATTGGCGAAAGCTTTAATACTGCTGCCCCCTGGGCTGCTGCCGCAGCGTCACAGCGTCCGTTCGCGGGCAACACGGGCGTGCAGGATGATAAAGGCAATATTCAGCGTAACCTGAACGACACCAACTTCAACCGCATGTGGGAATACAATAATCGCGGCGTAGGTAGCAAAATGGTCGTTGAGCCGAAGAAATAAGGCTTGCGCTGAACGAAAAACCTCGCCGCGGCGAGGTTTTTTTATGGCTGACCGATTAGTCGGCGTTAACCACCACCCACATCGGTCCCTGGCCCACCGCATAGCGGCCTTTCTCGCTCAGCAGGCCCTGCTCACCGGTGATTTCGTACACCGCAATATGGTGGGACTTCTGACCGGCGGCAATCAGGAATTTACCACTGTGGTCGATATTAAAACCGCGCGGCTGAGTCTCGGTCGGCTGGAAACCTTCGGGGGTCAGCACGCTACCATCTTCCGATACGCTGAAGATGGCGATCAGGCTTGAGGTACGGTCGCAGGCGTACAGGTGACGGCCATCCGGCGTGATATGGATATCCGCAGCCCAGCGGGTATCGGCAAAATCGGCAGGCATCATATCAAGGCTCTGCACACATTCGATTTTACCGTTCGGCGCATTCAGCGCCCAGACATCGACGGAGCTGTTCAACTCGTTAACGCAGTAAGCAAACGGCTGATTCGGGTGGAACGCCATATGGCGCGGGCCGGCACCTTCTACCGTGGTCACTTCGGCCGGGTTTTGCGCGCTCAGTTTGCCATCGTCGCCGAGGGTGAACAGGCAGATGCGATCCTGTTTTAGCGCGGGCACCCACAGTGTGCGGTTGTCCGGGGAGATATTGGCGGAGTGGCACCCTTCCAGGCCTTCAACAACCTCAACGCTTTCGACCGGCAGGCCGTCTTCAAGGCGGATAACGCTAACGCTGGCGCCGTTATAAGAGCCGCTAAACACAAAGCGCCCTTCACGGTCGGTAGAGATATGCGTCGGGCTGCCCGGCAGTGCAGCTTCACCGGCAAAGCTCAGCGCGCCATCTTCCGCCGCGATGCGGTAAGCCAGCACGCGGAATTCAGGACGTACACCAACGTAGAGATAACGTTTATCCGGACTGATGGTCATCGGCTGTACCTGCCCCGGAACATCAACCACCTGCACCAGGGTCAGCGTACCCTGCGGGTTCAGACGCCAGACGTGTATCTGCTGACTTTCCGGGCTGGCGGTATAAACGGTCTGTTTCATGAATTCTCCTTTTTCGCTGCAAGCGGATGCAAATTTAAGCCTGCCTGTTTATCGGTGCAGGCAACCTGATAGAGGGAACGGGTGTACCAGGATAATCTTTTTTGGCGCGAAATGCGCAATTATTGCCGTATCGTTTTCGCACCTGCCCGCGCGGTGTACCATACAGGGCAATGAATGACTCAACATAAACCAGGAATACAACGCCCATGACCTCGCGAGTGATCGCCCTTGATTTAGACGGTACGCTACTGACGCCGCAAAAAACCCTCTTGCCCGCCTCTCTCGAAGCCCTGACCCATGCCAGAGAAGCGGGGTATCAACCGATCATCGTAACGGGACGCCATCACGTTGCCATCCATCCTTTTTATCAGGCGCTGGGGCTGGATACACCTGCAATTTGCTGTAATGGGACCTACTTGTATGATTATCAGGCAAAAAAGGTGCTGGAGTCGAATCCACTGCCTGCGGGAGCCGCCCTGGACGTGATCGCCCTGCTGGAAGAACATCAAATCCACGGTCTGATGTACGTGGATGACGCTATGCTTTATGAGCGCCCGACCGGCCACGTGATCCGCACCCGGAACTGGGCGCAGAGTCTGCCTGCAGAGCAGCGCCCGGTCTTTACTCAGGTGGCATCGCTGACCCGGGCGGTACAGGATGTTGATGCGGTGTGGAAGTTTGCCCTGACCGACGAGGATATCCCAAAACTGCAGGCGTTTGGCAAACATGTGGAAGCCAGCCTCGGTCTTGCGTGTGAATGGTCCTGGCACGATCAGGTTGACGTTGCGAAGCAGGGCAACAGCAAGGGCTATCGCCTTAAGCGCTGGGTGGAGTCTCAGGGTCTGACCATGCAGGACGTGGTGGCCTTTGGCGATAACTACAACGATATCAGTATGCTGGAAACCGCCGGGATCGGCGTGGCAATGGGCAATGCCGATGACGCGGTAAAAGCCCGCGCCAACGTGGTGATTGGTGATAACACGACCGACAGCATCGCCCGATTTATCTACAGCCAGCTGCTGTAATCAGGTGGTGATAGAGACGCTCTTAATCTGCGCATAGAGCCACTGGCCCGGTTTGACACCCAGTTCATCCCTGGCCCAGGGGCTGATACGCGCCCACAGAATGCGGTTCCCCACCTCCAGTTTAATCTCAATCTGACCGTCGTTTTCAATACAGTCGGTGACTCTGGCACGCAGAATATTACGAATGCTGGACTGAACCGGCGGCTGCAGTATCAGCGAAACATCGGTGGCCTGAATGCGGATCCGCAGGGTTGATTGCAGCGGACGCTCCAGCTTATTGACCCACAGATGCTGATCGCCCAGCGCCAGCGCGGTCATCGCATAGTGCGGATGGTGCTCCATCACGCTCACCTTCAGTACGCTGCTCTGCTGATCCTGCGGTAGCCACGGATTCATTACGCTGCTGCCCCATACATCTTCGAGGCTGCCAAAGGCTTTTACACTGCCCTCTTCCAGCACCAGCACTTTATCCGCGAGATGGAGAATTTCATCCAGCGAGTGGCTGACGTAGAGCATCGGAATACTGACTTCATGCACCAGGCGCTGCAAGTAAGGCAGCAATTCTCGCTTGCGCGGAATATCCAGTGAGGCCAGCGGCTCATCCAGCAGCAGCAGTTCCGGTGCGGTCAGCAGCGCCCGACCGATCGCTACACGCTGTTTTTCACCACCGGAGAGACTGCCCGGCAGACGGTCCAGCAGGGCTTCGATACCCAGCAATTTCACCAGCTTATCAAACTGAGGCTGCATGGTCTTCGCCATACCGTAACGCAGATTGCCGCGCACGCTATAGTGCGGGAATAGCCGCGCGTCCTGGAAAACATAGCCAATGCGGCGTTTTTCCGGCAGCAGGAAGATCCCCTGCTCCGCGTCGCTCAGCACGCGTCCGTTCAGCACGACACGCCCTTTTTCCGGCCGTGTCAGGCCGCAAATGGCATTAATAAGAGACGTTTTCCCCGCGCCCGAGACGCCAAAGATCGCGGTGGTATCATCGGCAGGCAGGGTTTCATTCACGGTCAGCCGGTGGCTGCCAAGGGTCTGGGTAAAATCGAGTTCAAGCATCGGTTATTTCCCCATCCGTTCGCGGCTCAGACGCGCCAGCCATTCGGAAACCATCAGCGACACCAGCGCCAGCACAATGGAAATAACGCACAGTCGCGCCGCCGCACTTTCGCCACCCGGCATCTGGATCAGCGTATACATCGCGGAGGGAATGGTACGGGTTTCACCCGGAATATTAGAAACAAAAGTAATGGTCGCGCCAAACTCGCCCAGCGAACGGGCGAAGGCCAGCACCGTGCCGACAATTATGCCCGGCAGGGTCAGCGGCAGCGTAATGGTAAGAAACACCCGCCAGCGTCCGGCCCCCAGGGTTCTTGCGGCCTGTTCAAGCTTAAGATCGACCCCTTCCAGAGCCAGGCGAATCGCCCGCACCATCAGCGGAAATGACATCACCGCGGCAGCCAGTACCGCGCCGCGCCAGCTAAAGGCGAGGGTAAAACCAAACCAGTCGTACAGCCAGGCCCCGATAATGCCTTTACGCCCCATCACCACCAGCAGCAGGTAACCCACCACCACCGGCGGCAGCACCAGCGGCAGATGCAGCAGGCTATCGAGCAAAGATTTGCCCGGGAAGGTGCAGCGCACCAGTACCCAGGCAAAGAAGATCCCAAACGGCAAACTTATCAGTACAGCCAGGGAAGAAACTTTGAGGCTCAGCAGTACAGCCTGCCATTCAGGATCCGTCAGTATCATTAGCGCGTAGTAAATCCGTAACGTTTAAATATTTCCGAAGCCTCTGGCCCTTTCAGATAATCATAAAAAGCGCTGACGTCTGCATTTTTATGACCGTCGATAATAGCCATCGGGTATTCGACTTTTTTATGTGAATCTTCAGGGAAGGTACCGACAACTTTAACCCCTTTGCTGGCAACGGCATCGGAGCCATAGACTACGCCCAGCGGCGCTTCGCTACGCTCTACCAGAGCCAACGCACCGCGGACATCTTCCGCCGGGGCCAGTTTGCCTGACAGCGTATCCCATGCGCCTAATTTTTGCAGCGCTTCTTTCATATAAATACCGGCCGGAACGTGTTGCGGATCGCCGACAGCCAGGCGGCCGCCGTCAAGGAGACGCGTCCAGTCGGTCCGGTCATTAATGGCGAAATCACCCTGAGCGCTGCTTTTCGGTGCGACAACCACCAGGCTGTTGCCGAGCAGCGTAGCGCGAGTAGCGGTATCAACGCTTTTCTTCTCTGCAACGTAATCCATCCACTTCTGGTCGGCAGAGATAAACAGGTCCGCAGGCGCACCGGCTTCAATCTGGCGGGCCAGCGTTGAAGACGAAGCAAAGGAAGAGACCACTTCAACGTTTTTCTCTTTCTTATAGGCAGTCGCAATATCCTGCATCGCGTTGGTCAGCGACGCGGCAGCAAATACCGTAATTTTATCCTGCGCCAGCGCCTGACCAGCAACGGAAAAAGCCAGCGTTGTGCCAGCGATTAACTTTAACCATGAACGTGCCATCGATGTAACCCCTTATATTATGTACCGTTATGTAATGGTAAATATAACGATACTTAGCGGGTTTTCCCAGCGCTAAATGGTACTCTTTCAGAGGTATACAACGGCAAAACTGACCAGGACTTGAGAGGAGAAATAAAGAATCATTGCGGAATATGAAACGATCCCCGCATTCAGGCGGGGATCAAAATTAACCGTCAAGCCGCAATGGAGCGCGCTTTCTGGCTGCGGGACCAGATTCGGTGCGATGAGAGTGCAGTAAGAAATGCCTGCATAAAGGCACTGTCCGCACTCTGACTTTCCACCACGCCCTCCTCCTGCTCACCATCGCCCAGATCGAACGGGGCTTTAAAACGTCGGGCCTTACCACTTAGCCCAATTGCTTTAAGATGCTTATAGGCTTCCAGCAGGAAATAGCGGGCGGCACCGTTGCTCCACAGCACGTCGATATTCCCGTCAGGCACAATCGCGCCATCAAAGGTCAAGGATGGCAGGCCACTGAAGGTCGCATCAACCGGCAGCAGAGAACCGTCATCCGCCCTCACCCCCCCCATATGGGCCGCCAGCAGTTTGGCGTGTACCCCTTGTGCCTTAAGCTGCTGCAAAATAGTCAGCACATCGGCTGCCCTGACGCCTTCACTAATCAGTAGCGCAACCTGACGACCTTTGATGTTGCCGTCTGGTACCGCATACAGGCTCAGGCTCTCCGCTTTTTTCAGGCCGTTAATCTCACCCGGTGGTGTTCTCTTCAGCTGTTCATCCGCCAGATCAATGCCGAGCTGCTCCGCCACGCCCTTCGCCAGAACGACGTCAATATGCGTCAGTTGGTCAACCACCCGTTCGCGAATATATCCGCGCGCCACCTTGCCGAGTTCAAACGCAAAGGCATCAACAATATGCTGCTGTTCGAACGGCGTCTGGCTCAGCCAGAACAGGCGCGGCTGCGAGTAGTAGTCGGCAAAAGACGGGCTACGCTCGCGAACTTTATGCCCCTCCACTCGCTCCTGATAGCTTTCGAAGCCGCCGCCTTCAGCCGCCGGCGACGTTTCGCGCGGCCAGTTATCATTGATGGAGTTGGGTTCGTAGTTGGCCGGATTGGTATCAATATCCATACGGTGCATTCCCTGGCGCTGGAAATTGTGCCAGGGACAGACCGGCCGGTTAATCGGGATCTCATGGAAGTTTGGCCCTCCAAGGCGGCTAATCTGGGTATCCGTATAAGAGAAAAGCCGCCCCTGAAGTAGAGGGTCGTTAGTAAAATCGATACCGGGAATAATATGCCCCGGATGGAAGGCGACCTGCTCCGTCTCGGCGAAGAAGTTGTCCGGATTGCGGTTGAGTACCATCTTGCCGACCCGCAGCACCGGCACCAGCTCTTCCGGAATAAGCTTGGTGGCATCCAGCAAATCGAAATCGAATTTGAACTCATCCTCTTGCGGAATCAGCTGTAAGCCGAGCTCAAATTCAGGGTAATCACCCGCCTCAATCGCCTCCCACAGATCGCGACGGTGGAAATCCGGATCGCGGCCGGTAAGCTTCTGCGATTCATCCCACAGCAGTGAGGCTTTACCGGCAACCGGCTTCCAGTGGAAGCGCACAAAGGTCGCTTTGCCTTCCGCATTGATCATCCGGAAAGTGTGAATACCAAAACCTTCCATCGTCCTGTAGCTGCGGGGAATACCGCGATCGGACATAGCCCATATCACGTTGTGCAGGGTTTCCGGCTGAAGCGAGACATAGTCCCAGAAAGTGTCGTGAGCACTCTGGCCCTGAGGCATTTCATTATGCGGCTCGGGCTTCACGGCATGGACAAAATCGGGGAACTTGTGCGCATCCTGAATAAAGAAGATGGGCGTATTATTGCCGACCAGATCGAAGACCCCTTCTTCGGTATAGAACTTGGTGGCAAAACCACGGATATCGCGCACGGTATCGGCTGAACCCGCTCCACCCTGCACGGTCGAGAAGCGCACGAATACCGGAGTGACCTGTTCCGGATCGCTGAGAAAGCCCGCTTTAGTCACATCCTTCAGGGAATGGTAAGGCTGAAAATAGCCGTGGGCCGCCGAGCCGCGCGCATGGACGATACGTTCCGGGATCCGCTCGTGGTCAAAGTGCGTGATCTTCTCACGCATAATAAAATCTTCCAGCAGCGTCGGTCCCCGCGTTCCACCGCGCAGGGAGTTCTGGTCGTTAGCGATACGTGTACCCTGATTGGTGGTCAGATGCGCCCCCGTCCCGTTTTTACGATTGCTCTCCAGCTGATCCAACTTGGCACTGTGAGCCTCGGGGGATTTCAGGCTACCGGGCGCTGTTGGCTGTTTGCCGGGTGGCGTTGGTTTGGCCGACGGCGAGTGCGAACCGTCTGTCGGTGCCAGCGATTCCAGCCCCGGCTGAGCGGATTCAGGTCCGGATATCGTCGCGCGATGGTTGCATTCTTCGTTATTTTGTTCTTTCGACATTACGTTTTGCTCCTGTAAAGGTTGCTTTAACGTAAATAACTATAGAACAAGCAGAGGTATGTGCAGGCAGAAGGGGACAGAGAGCAAAACGCCCGGGAAACCGGGCGTTTTTAGAAATCAGCGGTGCTGTTCGGAGCGGGGACGATCTTTATGACCGATAGAGGAGAAGATGTTGAAGACTTCACCCAGGCCGTAAATCAGCCCCAGAATAATGGCCATCACCACGGGAACCATAACGACAGCAAAAACCAGACTTTTCAGCAACTCAAACATGGTCAACTCCAGACATTGTGACCGGGTTATTGTAACCAGATCCGCAGAAAAAACATGCCCTTTTGTGCGATAAGCTGTTCGTCGCCCCCGCTTTACGCCACAATAGCCGTTATGTGTTTTGTTTTCCAGGAATGTCATCTATGCAGGCTGAAATCCTTCTGACCCTGAAACTCCAGCAGCGCCTGTTCGCCGACCCACGCCGCATTGCCCTGCTTAAGCAGGTAGCGCTGACAGGCTCCATTAGCCAGGGCGCGAAGAACGCCAGCATTAGCTATAAAAGCGCCTGGGATGCCATTAACGAGATGAACCAGCTTAGCGAGCAGACGCTGGTCGATCGCGCCACCGGCGGTAAAGGCGGCGGCGGCGCGGTGTTAACCCGTTACGGCCAGCGGCTTATCCAGCTCTACGATCTGCTGGCGCAGATCCAGCAAAAAGCCTTCGACGTGCTGAGCGATGACGATGCACTTCCGCTCGACAGTCTGCTGGCCGCCATTTCCCGCTTCTCACTGCAGACCAGCGCCCGCAACCAGTGGTTCGGTACCGTCACCGCCCGCGACCACCAGCAGGTGCAGGAGCATATCGATGTCCTGCTGGCCGACGGCGAAACGCGGCTGAAAGTGTCGATTACCGCCCGCAGCGGTGAGCGACTGGGATTACGGGAAGGCACCGAGGTGCTGGTCCTGCTGAAAGCGCCCTGGGTTACCCTCACCCGCGACCCGCAGCAGGCGCAGGTGGCGGATAACCAACTTGCGGGGCGTATTCGCCATATCGAGCACGGCAGCCAGCAGAGTGAAATTCTGCTGACCCTGGCCGACGGTCAGACCCTCTGCGCCACGCTGCCGCGTGAACAGGCGACGACTTTCAGCGTAGGCGATGACGCTATCGCCTGTTTTAATGCTGATCGGATAATTCTCGCCACCCTGCGTTAACGCCAACGCGGGGTAAAATTTACCCTGGTTTGTTTCCGTATACTTAATTTGTGCTAAAATTTTACACAACTATGCAAAGAACTGGCACGCCTGACGAATTTGAGTAACTTCAATTTCACTCCAGTTTCAAACAATGAAATTCAATTCGCAGGCGTCATATCCGCAACAATATGTGCACAAACCGAAAACCATAAATATCCTGTGAGGTTCTATTGTGACGCTACCACGTATTATACATCGAATATGGCTGGGTTCGGAACCAACCAATGAGATGCTGCTTAATATTATTGAGTCTCGTCAGAGCATACATGGCAGTGTTGAACTATGGCTTTGGACAAATAAATGCTCGCGACCGAAATTGTCATTTAATAATATCAAATTATGCAATCTTGATTCACTTTGGCTAAATCTGGCAGCTATTTACCCTCAGGCACATATTCTGCACTCTGCATTTGAACGCGAATCCCATGGCCATTTTTACAATTATGCATCGGCAAGCGATATCGCCCGACTGGCTATTCTTTATTGTTATGGAGGTCTCTATCTTGATATGGATGTCTCATTTCTTGATGGAAAAAATCATTTCTTTAATGATGCAAAATTTCTCGGTCAACGACTTGGAGTAATGGTAACGCCCCATAACAAGGTAGGTAATGGCGTGCTCGCTTCGATACCGTCTGGCGTAGCGGTCAGAAAATGCCTTGATAAAATAGTGCAGTTATATTCAACAGGTAAATCGGCAGAGCAATCGTGGGAAGAAAAGCGCCGATTTGGATTTATGAGAATATTTTACACGATTTTGATAACTGGCCCAAACGTCATAGCAAGCACGCTTCTGCCTGCAGAACTATTATTGCCGATTACAGCAAATTATTATTTCAAGCACATTGATGCCTCAGGACGTTCTTATACCACCGTCCCCATTTTTGGCCGCAGCCATTCACAGCCCTGAGATAAATTCTGGCGCATCAGTGTACATTGACATTGTGGCTAACACCCGGTATCCCTGTTGTACTTGCTGCAATAAGTGGGATACACAATGTTATCATTGCGAATTTCGCAAGGCACGTTTCGCCTGAGCGACACAAAAATACTGAAACTCGACGCGCTACGGCTGACCGCCGGTGAGAGTTGGGCCTTTGTCGGCACCAACGGCAGCGGTAAATCGGCTCTTGCCCGCGCCCTGGCGGGTGAGTTGCCGCTGCTGGAAGGTTCGCTACAGAGCGATTTCACCCGCATCACGCGCCTCTCTTTCGAACAGCTACAGAAGCTGGTCAGCGACGAGTGGCAGCGGAACAATACGGATCTGCTTAGCCCTGACGAAGAGGATACCGGCCGCAGCACGGCGGAAATTATTCAGGACGAGGTAAAAGATCCGGCCCGCTGCGCGCATCTCGCCGCGCAGTTCGGTATCAGTGCCCTGCTCTCAAGGCGCTTTAAATATCTCTCCACCGGCGAAACCCGCAAAACCCTGCTGTGCCAGGCTCTGATGACCGCTCCGGATCTGCTGATCCTTGATGAGCCTTTTGATGGTCTGGACGTTGCTTCGCGCCAGCAGCTGGCGGAATTGCTCGCCGAACTGCACGCGGGCGGTTTAACCCTGGTGCTGGTCCTTAATCGTTTTGATGAGATCCCCGATTTTGTCCAGTTCGCGGGCGTGCTGGCCGACGGTTCCCTGACGGAAACCGGCGAGCGGGAAGCGCTTCTCCGGCAGGCGCTGATTGCCCAGCTGGCGCACGGCGAAAAGCTCGGCGCGATTACGCTGCCGGAACCGGATGTCCCCGCAGCCCGCCACGGACTCGATGCCAGCCAGCCGCTGATCCAGCTCAATGACGGCGTGGTGTCATACAACGACCAGCCGATCATTCACCACCTCAGTTGGGCGGTAAATTCGGGCGAACACTGGCAAATTGTCGGCCCTAACGGTGCCGGAAAATCGACCCTGTTAAGCCTGGTGACCGGCGATCATCCCCAGGGTTACAGTAACGATCTGACCCTCTTTGGCCGCCGTCGCGGCAGCGGCGAGACGATTTGGGATATTAAAAAGCATATCGGCTACGTCAGCAGTAGCCTGCATCTGGATTACCGGGTCAGTACCACGGTGCGCAATGTGATCCTCTCCGGCTACTTCGATTCCATCGGCATTTACCAGGCCATCTCTGATAAACAGCACAAGCTGGTTCAGCAGTGGCTGGATATTCTGGGTCTCGATAATCGTACGGCCGATTCCCCGTTCCATAGCCTGTCATGGGGACAGCAGCGGCTGGCGTTGATCGTCCGTGCGCTGGTGAAACACCCGACGCTGTTGATCCTTGATGAGCCGCTGCAGGGGCTGGATCCGCTGAATCGCCAGCTTATCCGCCGCTTTGTTGACGTGCTGATTAGCGAAGGGGAAACCCAGCTGCTGTTCGTTTCTCACCATGCGCAGGATGCGCCGGATTGTATTACCCATCGCCTGACATTTATTCCCGCCGATAATATCTATCGCTACGAGATCAATCCCAAATAATAGGGAATACGCAGGGATGCGTAATGATGCTCTAATGTGCCGGTTTTGGCATTTAAAAAATATAAAGCACCGCAGGCCATCCCCTCTATTTCAGAGGCCGATGGCCAATTTTATTTAGGCAAGCGAAAATAGCCCGCCAAAGGACACCGGGTGAATTTACTTTATAGGATGAATATGAATAAGCTACTCTGCTTTACACGTTATTTCTCTCTGCTTCTGATCGCCCTTATTACCTTTTCCACAACCGTTCGCGCTGACACGCCTTCTCCTGAAGAGTTCAGGATGGAGCGGGCAATGGAGGCGATGCGCCGGGTCAGCGTTACCGGTCCCGACACGGTAAAACCCGGCAATCAAGCCACGATTAAGCTGCCGGCTGATTACACATACGTGCCACCGAAAGAGGCCGGTCAGTTTATGAAGCTGATTGGTAATAACGTTGATTCATCGTTCTGGGGTCTGATTTTCCATGACAATATGTCCGGTTTTATGTCGCTTGAATATATCAATTCTGGCTATATCAAGGATGACGACGCGAAAGACTGGGATGCTGCTGAACTGCTCGATAATCTGCAGAAAGGGAGCAAAGAAGTGAATAAATCCCGCGCTGAACAGGGCATCGCCCCCATTGAAGTATCAGGCTGGGTTGAGAAACCGCATTATCTGCAGCCGACCCATCGTCTGGTCTGGTCCGCTGCTATCCGCGATATTGGCAGCAACGTGCCGGAAGCGGAACAGGGCGTGAACTACAACACCTATCAGATGGGTCGCGAAGGCTACCTCTCTCTGAACCTGGTCACCGACCACGGCACCGTTGAGAGCGAAAAATCGCTGGCCAACCAGCTTCTCGGCGCCGTGTCCTTTAATGAGGGCAAAGGCTATGGCGACTTTAACGCCTCTACCGATAAAGTCGCCGAGTATGGTCTGGCGGCACTGATCGGCGGGATCGCCGCGAAAAAACTGGGCCTGCTGGCGCTGATTGGCGTAACGCTGCTGAAGTTCTGGAAGCTGGGTCTGATTGGCGTTGCGGCAGTCGGTATGGGCGCGAAGAAAATTTTCTCCCGTAAAAAACCGCAGCAGCCTGACGCTGACGCATCAAACTGCTGTTTCTGCTGCTGAAGGGCGCATCACTGGGCAAGTTTATGCTCTCCGGCGGCACCATGCTGCTGGCGCTCTCGTATTCCGGCTTTCTGCTCAACCTGTTAAATCTTATCCCCGTTCCGCCTCTCGACGGTGGCCGTGTTACCGCTGCCATTTCACGCAAGATCTGGTATCCGGGAATTCCGATTCTGCTCGGCTTCTTTTACCTGCATCCCAGCCCGCTTCTGCTGCTAGTTGCGTGCTGGCGTGCACTCAGCTCTGGGCGCGCCGCAACGAGGGAAGCGAGTACAGCAGCACCCTGACAGCGGCAACACGCGCAGAGTAGGCTCTGCTCTACTTCGGGCTGCTGGCCTGGCTTTCACTGATGACGTATAGCCTTCACGAACAGCTGGCCGCCTTCCGCTGAGCGAAGCCGCGTCACACCTCGCTTTTAAGATTAATCACAGCCCTAACGGAGACCCGCACCAGCGGCGGTTCTGCGCTTTTCTGCGCCCTTTTCACGGGTGGAAAAAAATCAGTGTAAACGATTCCACTATTTTATCCCATGTCACACTTTTCCCATCTCTGATATGCTATTTTTAGTTCATAACATAAGCGTAATGGAGCGAATTATGAGGGTGTTAGTTACCGGTGGTAGCGGTTACATAGGAAGTCATACCTGCGTGCAACTGCAGCAGCAGGGCCACGATGTGATTATTCTCGACAATCTGTGCAACAGTAAGCGCAGCGTGTTACCGGTTATCGACCGTCTTGGCGGCAAGCAGGCCCTGTTCGTTGAAGGCGATATCCGCAACGAAGCCCTGATGACGGAAATCCTCCACGATCACGCTATCGATGCGGTGATCCACTTTGCCGGGCTGAAGGCCGTCGGCGAGTCCGTCAGCAAGCCGCTGGAGTATTACGACAATAACGTTAACGGCACCCTGCACCTGGTCTCCGCCATGCGGGCCGCTGGCGTGAAGAACTTTATTTTCAGCTCCTCTGCGACCGTCTACGGCGACCAGCCGCAGATCCCTTATGTTGAAAGTTTCCCGACCGGCACGCCGCAAAGCCCGTACGGCAAAAGCAAGCTGATGGTTGAGCAGATCCTCGCCGACCTGCAGGCCGCCCAGCCGGACTGGAGCATCGCCCTGCTCCGCTACTTCAACCCGGTCGGCGCCCACGCTTCCGGCGATATGGGTGAAGACCCGCAGGGGATCCCGAATAACTTGATGCCCTATATCGCCCAGGTGGCGGTAGGCCGCCGAGATTCGCTGGCCGTATTTGGCAACGACTACCCCACAGACGACGGTACCGGCGTGCGTGACTATATCCACGTCATGGATCTCGCCGACGGCCACGTCGCCGCCATGCAGCAGCTGGCCGGTAAAGCGGGCGTGCATATTTATAACCTCGGTGCCGGCGTCGGCAGCAGCGTGCTGGATGTGATCAACGCCTTCAGCAAAGCCTGCGGCAAGCCGGTTAACTACCACTTCGCGCCCCGTCGCGCGGGCGATCTTCCGGCTTACTGGGCCGACGCCAGCAAAGCTGATAAAGAGCTGAACTGGCGCGTCACCCGCACGCTGGATGAGATGGCGCAGGATACCTGGCACTGGCAGTCACGCCATCCGCAGGGTTATCCGGACTAACGCTTGTCGTAAGGAACCTTCATGGAGCAATTCAACCCTGTTGATCATCCGCATCGTCGCTACAATCCGCTGACCGATCAGTGGATTCTGGTGTCGCCTCACCGCGCGAAGCGTCCCTGGCAAGGGGCGCAGGAAACGCCTGCAAAGCAGACGCTACCTGTCCACGACCCTGACTGCTTCCTCTGTCCGGGCAATGACCGCGTAACCGGTGATAAAAACCCGGACTATCGCGGTACTTACGTTTTCACAAACGACTTTGCTGCGCTGATGAGCGATACGCCTGCCGCGCCGGAAAGCAACGATCCACTGATACGCTGTCAGAGCGCGCGCGGCACCAGCCGCGTGATCTGCTTCTCGCCGGACCACAGTAAAACGCTGCCGGTACTCAGCCTTCACGCGCTGGAGCAGGTCGTGAAAACCTGGCAGGAGCAGACCGAAGAGCTGGGCCAGCGTTATCCGTGGGTGCAGGTTTTTGAAAACAAAGGCGAGGCGATGGGTTGCTCCAACCCGCACCCGCACGGCCAGATCTGGGCCAACAGCTTCCTGCCCAACGAAGCCGAACGTGAAGACAGGCATCAGCGGGCTTATTTAGCCGAACAGGGTTCACCGATGTTGGTTGACTATGTTCAGCGCGAGCTGGCCGACAGCAGCCGTACGGTCGTCGAAACCGATCACTGGCTGGCGGTGGTCCCCTGGTGGGCCGCCTGGCCGTTTGAGACCCTGCTGCTGCCGAAAGTGCATGTCCAGCGTATTACCGATCTCAGCGCGGAACAGCGCAGCGATCTGGCGCTGGCGCTGAAAAAACTGACCAGCCGCTACGATAACCTGTTCCAGTGCTCGTTCCCCTATTCGATGGGCTGGCACGGCGCGCCCTTTAATGGCGAAGACAATACGCACTGGCAGCTTCATGCCCACTTCTACCCACCACTGTTGCGTTCGGCCACCGTGCGTAAATTTATGGTTGGCTATGAAATGCTGGCGGAGACCCAGCGTGACCTGACGGCTGAACAGGCCGCCGAGCGCCTGCGCGCGGTCAGTGATATCCATTTTCGCGAATCCGGAGAATAACAATGCGTCTGAAAGATAAAACACAATCCCTGTTTGCCGAAAAGTTTGGCTACCCTGCCACCCACACCATCCAGGCACCAGGCCGCGTCAATCTAATCGGTGAACATACCGATTACAACGACGGTTTTGTCCTGCCCTGTGCGATTGATTACCAGACGGTGATTAGCTGTGCGCCGCGTCCGGACCGCACCGTGCGCGTTATTGCCGCCGACTACGATAACCAGCAAGACAGCTTCTCACTGGACGCGCCGATCGTCACCCACAACAGCCAGCAGTGGTCAAACTACGTGCGCGGCGTGGTGAAGCATTTGCAGAAACGCAGCAATGAGTTTGGTGGTGCCGACCTGGTTATCAGCGGTAACGTACCGCAGGGCGCGGGCTTAAGCTCTTCTGCATCGCTGGAAGTGGCGGTCGGGACTGTTTTCCAGAAGCTTTATCATCTGCCGCTGGACGGCACGCAAATCGCCCTCAACGGTCAGGAAGCGGAAAACCAGTTCGTTGGCTGCAACTGCGGCATTATGGACCAGCTGATCTCCGCCCTGGGCAAACAGGATCATGCCCTGCTGATCGACTGCCGTTCTCTGGGCAGTAAAGCCGTCTCCATGCCGGAAGGCGTGGCGGTAATTATCATCAACAGTAACTTTAAGCGCACGTTGGTGGGCAGCGAGTACAACATCCGCCGTGAGCAGTGTGAAACCGGCGCCCGCTTCTTCCAGCAGAAAGCGCTGCGCGACGTCGAGCTGAGCCAGTTTAACGCCGTTGCCCACGAACTCGACCCTGTCGTGGCAAAACGTGTCCGCCACGTGCTGACCGAAAACGCCCGCACCGTTGAAGCCGCAGATGCGCTGGAGAAGGGCGATCTGCAGCGAATGGGTGTGCTGATGGCCGAGTCCCATGACTCCATGCGCGATGATTTCGAAATTACCGTCCCGCAGATTGATACGCTGGTAGAGATTGTTAAAGCCACTATCGGCGATCGCGGCGGCGTGCGTATGACCGGCGGCGGTTTCGGCGGCTGTATCGTCGCTCTGGTACCGGAATCGCTGGTCCCGGAAGTGGAGCAGGCGGTGACCGCCCAGTATGAAGTCGCAACCGGCATCAAAGAGACCTTCTACGTCTGCAAAGCATCTCAGGGGGCTGGCCAGTGCTAAGTGAAAATGCCGTACCGGCACCCGACGGGCTGCCGTTCCAGCTGCTGACCCTGCGCAATAGTGCAGGGATGGTGGTGACGCTGATGGACTGGGGCGCCACGCTCCTGTCCGCAAAAGTCCCGCTTTCCGACGGTACCCTGCGTGAAACCCTGCTCGGTTGCGCGACCCCGCTGCAGTATACTCAGCAGGCGGCGTTTCTCAGCGCATCTATTGGCCGCTACGCCAACCGCATTAAAGAGAGCCGCTTTAACCTCGACGGCGTGGACTATACGCTGAGTCCCAGCCAGCAGCAGCATCAGTTGCACGGCGGGCCGGAAGGCTTCGATAAGCGCCGCTGGCAGGTGACGCATCAGGACGAAAGCAGCGTGCGCCTGACGCTGCACTCGCCGGATGGCGACCAGGGTTTTCCTGGCAATCTGCGCGCCAGCGTGCTCTATCGGGTGACCGAAGATAACCGTCTCTCCATTGAGTACCGCGCCACCGTCGATAAAGCCTGCCCGGTTAACCTGACCAACCACGCCTACTTTAACCTCGATGGCGTGCGCAGCGACGTGCGTAACCACAAGCTACAGCTGCTGGCCGATGCCTGGGTGCCGGTTGACGAGCTGGGTATTCCCGAAAACGATCCGCAAATGGTCGCTCTGACGGGCTTTGACTTCCGCACGCCGAAGCGCATCGCCGACGATTTCCTCAGCGATGAGAATCAGCGCAAGGTGAAAGGCTACGATCACGCCTTCCTGCTACAGGCGAAAGGCGATGCCAGTCAGCCCGCTGCACATCTCTGGTCTGCGGACGAAAAGCTGAAAATGACGGTCTATACCTCCGCGCCCGCACTGCAGTTTTACTCCGGTAACTATCTGGCAGGCACCCCGTCTCGTGAAGCGGATACCTGGGCGTCGTGGCAGGGTCTGGCGCTGGAAAGCGAGTTCCTCCCGGATTCGCCCAACCACCCGGAATGGCCTCAGCCGGACTGCATTCTGCGCCCCGGCGAAGAGTATGTCAGCCTGACGGACTATCAGTTTATTCCTGCGTAATCCTCGGCCCTCTGTAAGGAGGGCTTTTTTCTTCTTTATCTGCCGAAAATACCGCCAGTCTCAGACAAAAACGCAACCCCGTATTCACAAGCACCTTACACTGGGCCGCTATTTTCGCTATGGTTAAGGTTATGCGTTGCCGCTGACGAGGTCAGGGCAATATAATGATAATTGTTATCATTCAATCAAACTCATACACCGCCCCATGCTGCTGCATGGCAACGTGTATCAAAGGAGTAACACGATGGCTGTAACTAAGCTGGTCCTGGTTCGTCACGGCGAAAGCCAGTGGAACAACGAAAACCGCTTTACCGGTTGGTACGATGTTGACCTGTCCGAAAAAGGACAGGGCGAAGCGAAAGCAGCAGGTAAATTGCTGAAAGAGGAAGGCTATAGCTTCGACTTTGCTTATACCTCCGTGCTGAAACGTGCCATCCACACCCTGTGGAACATTCTGGACGAACTGGATCAGGCCTGGCTGCCGGTTGAGAAATCCTGGAAACTGAACGAGCGCCACTACGGTGCGCTGCAGGGCCTTAACAAAGCTGAAACCGCTGAAAAATACGGTGACGAGCAGGTTAAACAGTGGCGTCGTGGCTTCGCGGTAACCCCGCCGGAGCTGACCAAAGACGACGAGCGTTTCCCGGGCCACGATCCGCGCTACGCATCGCTGACTGAGAAAGAACTGCCGACCACCGAGAGCCTGGCGCTAACTATCGAGCGTGTGATCCCATTCTGGAACGAATCCATCCTGCCACGTATGAAGTCCGGCGAGCGCGTTATCGTTGCTGCACACGGTAACTCCCTGCGCGCGCTGGTGAAGTTCCTCGATAACCTGAGCGAAGATGAGATCCTTGAACTGAACATCCCGACCGGCGTACCGCTGGTGTACGAGTTCAATGAAAACTTCAAACCGCTGAAGCGTTACTACCTGGGCAACGCCGACGAAATCGCAGCCAAAGCCGCTGCGGTTGCTAACCAGGGTAAAGCCAAATAAGGCCAGCCCCGGAGATAAAAAAAGCGCGGAAGCTCCGCGCTTTTTTACTGCCTGCCGTAACCCGGCTTAGCCGCGACGCGCTTTAACCGCCGCAGCCAGCTGACGCAGGACAGTGTCGGTATCTTCCCAGCCAATACAGGCATCGGTGACACTCTTACCATAAACCAGCGGCTGGCCACCTTCGAGGTTCTGGTTGCCTTCAACGAGGTGGCTCTCAATCATCACGCCGATAATCGTTTTTTCACCGTCGGCAATCTGCTGACAGACATCCTCGCCGACGTCCATCTGCTTTTTGAACTGCTTGCTGGAGTTGGCGTGGCTGAAGTCGATCATCACCTGCGGTGCCAGACCGGATTTCTCCAGCCCCTCTTTGACTTCCGCCACATGTTTTGCGCTGTAGTTCGGCGTTTTACCGCCGCGCAGAATGATATGGCAGTCGCCGTTACCGCTGGTATTAACAATCGCCGAGTGACCCCATTTGGTCACTGACAGGAAGCAGTGCGGCGCGCCCGCCGCGTTGATAGCGTCAATCGCGACCTTGATGGTCCCGTCAGTACCATTCTTAAAGCCCACCGGACAGGAGAGGCCCGAGGCCAGCTCGCGGTGCACCTGAGACTCGGTAGTACGCGCGCCAATAGCCCCCCAGCTCATCAGGTCCGCCAGATACTGCGGGGTGATCATATCAAGAAACTCACCGGCCGCCGGCAGCCCGCTGTCGTTAATCTCCAGCAGCAGCTTGCGGGCAATGCGCAGGCCGTCATTGATGCAGAAGCTGTTATCCATATGCGGATCGTTAATCAGCCCTTTCCAGCCGACGGTGGTACGCGGTTTTTCAAAGTAGACACGCATCACCACTTCCAGCTCACCCTGCAGCTCTACGCGCAGCGCCAGCAGGCGTTCGGCATACTCTTTCGCCGCCGCAGGATCGTGGATAGAGCACGGGCCGATCACCACCAGCAGACGATCGTCGCTGCCTTTGAGGATTTTATGGATTGCTTTGCGCGCACCAGCAACCGTCATAGCGACGCGATCGGTGGCGGGGAATTTTTCAAGGAGTGCTACAGGAGGTAATAACTCGTTGATCTCTTTAATGCGTAAATCGTCGTTCTGATAGTTCATGCTCTTTCCAGAGTTGCCATATTTATATAATTGAATGCAATCCCTCCAATCTATCTCTTCAGTCATAGAGTGTAAACGGACTTTTACACTTCAAACGGATAATTCCTGGAATTAATCTAAAAAGCGTAAGAAAGTAGCGAGAACCTGGATAAATACTATGATTGGTAATCGTAACTGCTTTGTTTTATTAATTTAACAAAATTACAGGCTGAAATGGTTGTTTCACACGATACTTTAAACCAGCAAAATCGGCCTGAGTTTTAGTCATGCACTGTTGGAAAAAGTTATCCGACGTAACGACCAGAACAGGAGCATCTCAATGAAAATGAATAAATTAGCCACTCTTTTCCTAACGGCAACGCTGACGCTGGCCAGCGGTTCAGCCCTGGCAGCGGCGGGTGCGCAATCCAGCGCATCCGATACCGGTAACGGTGATGCAAATGCGGCAGCTGCTGCGGGCCAGCCAGCGCCGGATGCACATCAAAATATGCTGCCGAAGAACACGGACAGTAGTCAGATTAACAAAGGCCCTGACGGCGTCGGAGGCGGGGCTACCTCTGACTCAATGACCAAAGATCAGCAGCATAAAAATTCCATGTGTAAAGACGGTCGCTGTCCGGATATCAACAAACAGGTTGATACCACTGCGGAAGAAAGCAAAACCGACGGCACCAGCCAGTAACCCGACAACGGCTAAAATGGAGAGCTTCGGCTCTCCTTTTTTATGCGCAAAGCACTAAGATCTGCAATGATAGTCAGCGTGAAGATTAACCGGGCAGGACCTCTTTATGGCACATTCGCACTCCCACAACTCCGCTGCATTGCCTCACGACGATAACCCCCGCCGACTGCTGCTGGCCTTCGCCGTTACCGCCGGTTTTATGGTGGTGGAGGTTATTGGCGGACTGGTGTCCGGCTCCCTGGCGCTGCTGGCGGATGCGGGCCATATGCTGACCGATGCCTCCGCCCTGCTTTTTGCTCTGCTGGCGGTGCACTTTTCTCTCCGTCCGCCCAGCAGCCGTCGCACCTTTGGCTGGCTGAGACTCACCACACTGGCGGCCTTTGTGAATGCGGTTGCGCTGGTGGTGATTACGCTGTTTATCGTGATTGAAGCGATAAAGCGTTTCTACGCCCCGCAGCCGGTCGGTGGCGGCATTATGATGGGCGTGGCGGTTGCGGGCCTGCTTGCGAACATTCTCGCCTTCTGGCTGCTACAGCGAGGTAATGAGGCACAGAATCTCAACGTCCGGGCGGCGGCACTGCATGTAATGGGGGATTTGCTCGGTTCGGTAGGCGCAATTATCGCTGCGCTGGTGATCCAGTCTACCGGCTGGACACCGATTGACCTGCTTCTCTCGGTGCTGGTCTCCTGCCTGGTGTTGCGCAGCGCGTGGAGGTTGCTTAAAGAGAGCGTCAATGAGCTGCTGGAAGGTGCGCCGCTCTCCATCGACGTGGATGCCCTGACGCGTCATCTGCGTCGGGCTATCCCGGAAGTACGCGATGTTCACCATGTACATCTGTGGCTGGTCGGTGAGAAATCTCTGATAACGCTGCATGTGCAGGTTATCCCGCCTCACGATCATGATGCCCTGCTGGACCGTATCCAGCACTTTCTTGCCCATTACTATCAGATTGAACATGCGACGGTGCAGATGGAGTATCAGCCCTGCAACGGGCCGGACTGCCAACTAAGTGCAGCCCAGCCCGGCCATCACCATCATCACCATTAGGAGAGTGCGCGGGAGCCCCGGCTCTTCGCGCTAATCATCCACATCCGGCTACCGTTCAGGGCAATAAAGGTCAGCAGCAGATACTCCAGCGCCATGGCGTAAACGCCCTGCCGAGCAAAAATAACCACGCTGATAATATTGATAATCACCCACAGCAGCCAGTTCTCCACGTATTTGCGGGTCATCAGGATCATCGCCACGATGGAGAGAACCATCATGCAGGAATCCCAGAATGGCGAGGCATCCAACAGCAGCTCCGGCATCACCACGTTCAGACCGAAGGCTTGCATTACGCTAACCGCAATTCGGGTCAGGAAGCCAAAGACCGGATCGATATAAACGGTCATCAGGCCGATAGCAATCACGCAGGTGGCCATCCAGCCGAGTGCTTTACGCAGCGGCAGCCAGCGGATCTGGAGTTCAGCCTCATTCTGACTGGTTTGCCGGGACCAGGCATACCAGCCATAGATATTGGCGGCAAAGAAGAACAGCTGCAACAGCAGGCTGGCATACAGCTGGATCTGGAAGAAGATAATGGCGAACAGGGTGACGTTAATCAGCCCGAACGCATAGTTACTGATTTTCTCAAGGCTCGCCAGCCAGATGCACAACAGGCCGGCCAGCGTTCCCACCGCCTCGATCCATGACAGGTTATATCCGCCAGTGCCTAACGGTATATGTACCAGGATATTCTGCGTACTCAAAAAGTCCATTTGTTCCTCAGAGCGTTAGTTAACGCATTGTCTTGATTTAATTTTATAGTGTAGCCGCAAACTCCAGCATACGGTTAAGCGGCAGTAAAGCACGCGTGCGCAGACGGGAATCAACGTGAATCTCATGCTCGCTGCCCCCCTGCTCCAGCCCCTCAGTAATCGCCTGCAGGCCATTCATTGCCATCCACGGGCAGTAGGCACAGCTGCGACAGGTCGCCCCCTCGCCCGCTGTGGGCGCTTCCATTAGCGCTTTTTCCGGGACCGCCTGCTGCATCTTATAGAAAATTCCGCGATCGGTCGCGACGATCAGCTGCGGATGTGGCAAGCTTTTCGCAGCGGCGATCAGCTGGCTGGTTGATCCTACCGCATCGGCCATCTCCACGATCGACTGCGGCGACTCCGGATGCACCAGTATCGCTGCCTGCGGATAAAGCGCTCTCATTCGCATCAGCCCCTGGGTTTTAAACTCATCGTGGACCAGACAGGCCCCCTGCCAGCACAGCATATCCGCACCGGTATGTTTCTGCACGTAGCGGCCAAGGTGCCGGTCCGGTGCCCAGAGGATCTTCTCTCCCAGGCTATCGAGATGCTCAATGAGTTCAACCGCAATACTTGAGGTCACCACCCAGTCAGCACGCGCCTTTACCGCCGCCGAGGTATTGGCATAAACCACCACCGTCCTGTCCGGGTGCGCGTCGCAGAAGGCGTTAAACGCATCGGCCGGGCAGCCGAGATCCAGCGAGCACTCTGCCTGCAATGTCGGCATCAGAATGGTTTTTTCCGGGCTGAGGATCTTTGCGGTTTCACCCATAAAACGCACGCCGGCAACCAGCAGCGTTGACGCGGGATGCCGGGCACCAAAGCGGGCCATCTCCAGCGAGTCGGCCACACAGCCGCCCGTCTCTTCCGCCAGCTGCTGGATTTCAGGGTCCGTATAGTAATGGGCCACCATGACGGCATCACGTTCAGCCAGCAGGTACTTAATGCGGCTGCGTAGAGCCTGTTTTTCATCCGGGTTCAGCGGTACCGGGCGAGGAGGAAAAGGATAGATTGCGGTTTCTGGATCGAACATAGCGCTCATAGGACTTTCTCGTTTCACCTACTTAACCAAAATCCGTATTACAGGCAATAACTTTGTAAATAACGGTGGTTTTGTTTTGTATGCTAAACAAGATAGTCGATTGCGGAAGAAAAGTCGTGTGCTATAAACCACAGATAGCAAAAAAGCGCCTTTAGGGCGCTTTTTACACTGGTGGGTCGTACAGGATGACTCGGCTTCGCTTCGCCCTTCGGGCCGTTGCTAAAGCAACGTTATCCTTCACGCTTAACTACTGCAAGCCACTTAGAGATTGGTGGGTCGTGCAGGATTCGAACCTGCGACCAATTGATTAAAAGTCAACTGCTCTACCAACTGAGCTAACGACCCCTTGCGAGTTACTGCTTTAGATCATTCAGACTTTCCCACCAATAAGATGGTGGGTCGTGCAGGATTCGAACCTGCGACCAATTGATTAAAAGTCAACTGCTCTACCAACTGAGCTAACGACCCGTTCGGGTGCAGCCTGAAGATTTTTACTTATCGAATTCGCTTAAAGATTGCTGGGTGGTGCAGGATGACTCGGCTTCGCCTCGCCCTACGGGCCTTTGCTTACGCAACGTTATCCTTCACATTTAACTTTCGCTATCCACCTGGATATTGGTGGGTCGTGCAGGATTCGAACCTGCGACCAATTGATTAAAAGTCAACTGCTCTACCAACTGAGCTAACGACCCGAAATGGTGGGCGATGACGGGTTCGAACCGCCGACCCCCTCCGTGTAAAGGAGATGCTCTACCAACTGAGCTAATCGCCCATTTCGGACTACCAGAATCTTTAAGTGGTGGGTCGTGCAGGATGACTCGGGTTCGCCTCGCCCTACGGACCGTTGCTTACGCAACGTTATCCTTCACGTTTAACTTTCGCTATCCACCTGGATATTGGTGGGTCGTGCAGGATTCGAACCTGCGACCAATTGATTAAAAGTCAACTGCTCTACCAACTGAGCTAACGACCCACTTTTTGCCGCTACAGGCTTGTTTCATATCCCGTGGCAACGGCGGCATATATTACTGATTTAAGATTTCAGCGCAACATAAATTTCGCTGAAGGTTGCCTGACTGCTTATGATTCAAGCGGCATGACCAGAAATGATGCAGATTCCGGTCATGCAGCATGCATTACATTGCAGACAGACGTTTTTGTGCCTGTTTGGCACCGTCGGTACCGGGATATTTGCTGATAACCTGCTGATAAACCGCTTTGGCTTTCGCGCTGTCCCCTTTGTCCTGCATGATCACGCCGACTTTATACATCGCATCCGGCGCCTTTGGAGATTTTGGGTAATTTTTCACCACATTGGCAAAATAGTACGCCGCATCATCGCGTTTACCCTGATTGTAATTAAGCTGCCCCAGCCAGTAATGGGCGTTCGGCAGATAGGTAGAGTCCGGGTATTTCTTGATGAAGTTCTGGAATGCTGCGATCGCATCCGCCTGGCGGGACTTGTCCTGCACCAGCGCAATCGCCGCATTGTAATCCGTATTAGCATCGCCGCTTTGTACCGGCGCACCGCCGACCACAGCACCGCTTTGATCGCCGCTGGCTGGCTGCTGCGTTGCCGCTGCGCCACCGCTGCCCAGGGCATCTATCTGCAGCTGCACCTGCTTCTGGCGCTCAATAACCTGGTTGAGCTGATACTGACTTTCCTGAATTTGACCACGCAGGGAATCAATATCGCTCTGGTTATCGGCGACCTGTTGCTGGAGCTGGGTTAAAAGTTGACTGTGCGCGTTGGAAATTCGCTCGAGTTGGGTGACCCGGTCTTCGACCGAGCCTGAGCCGACACTACTGATTGGCGCCTGAGCATTAGCGGCCCAGGGGGCCGCTATGCCAACCAGTAACGACAGACTCAACAGGAGATGTCTGAAGTTACTGCTCATGCGATTCTCTTAGTAAACCAGTACGGCACGACGGTTTTTAGCGTAAGCCGCTTCGTCGTGACCCAGTACTGCAGGTTTCTCTTTACCGTAAGAAACGATAGAGATCTGGTCGGCAGAAACGCCTTTGCCCTGCAGGTACATTTTCACTGCGTTAGCACGACGTTCGCCCAGGGAGATGTTGTACTCCGGAGTACCACGTTCGTCAGCGTGACCTTCAACAGTCACTTTGTAGGACGGGTTGCTACGCAGGAAGTTTGCGTGCGCGTCCAGCATGGCAGCGAAGTCGGAACGAACATCGTATTTATCCAGATCGAAGTAAACGATGTTGTTCTGCTGCAGCTGCTGCATCTGCAGACGAGCCTGCTCTTCAGAAGACATGTTGCCGTTGCCGTTGCCGTTCATACCAGTGCCGGCACCCAGCATGCCTTCACCGCTCTGATCGTTACTGGCGTTTTTGTTGGAAGAACAGGCCGCGATGGCCACTAAAGGCAGAGCCAGCATCAGCCCCTTCAGCACTTTGTTCAGTTGCATTTGTATGATTCCTTTAAAATTAATTAGTTATATTTTACAGATACGGCGACCAGGCAGGGGATTTAACCTGTCCATCGGTAGCCGGAAGACGCGCTTTGAAACGCCCATCTGTAGAAACCAGATTCAGCACGGATCCCATCCCCTGAGAAGAGCTGTAGATAACCATAGTGCCGTTAGGTGCCAGACTTGGCGTTTCATCTAAAAACGTTGATGACAGAACCTGTACGCCACCCGCTTCGAGATCTTGCCTGGCAATGTGCTGCTGCCCACCGTTGGAGCTCACCATCACCATAAATTTACCATCGCTGCTGACGTCAGCATCCTGGTTCTGCGAACCTTCCCAGGTAATACGCTGTGCGGCGCCGCCGTTAACATTCACTTTATACACCTGCGGGCGACCTGCCTGATCGGAGGTAAACGCCAGGTTCTGGCTGTCCGGGAACCAGGTCGGTTCAGTGTTGTTGCTACGACCATCGGTGACCTGGCGGATCTGGCCGGAGCCAATATCCATCACGTACAGGTTCAGGCTGCCGGTTTTCGACAGGGCGAATGCCAGTTTAGACCCGTCAGGTGAGAAGGTCGGTGCACCGTTGTGACGCGGGAAAGACGCAACCTGACGCACGGCACCGTTGGCCAGCGTCTGGATAACCAGTGCGGAACGACCGCTTTCGAAGGTGACATAGGCCAGCTTGCTGCCGTCCGGCGACCAGGCCGGTGACATTAGCGGCTGCGGAGAACGGTGAACCACAAACTGGTTGTAGCCATCGTAATCAGAGACGCGCAGCTCATACGGAAACTGACCGCCATTGGTCTGAACCACGTAGGCGATACGGGTGCGGAAAGCGCCTTTAATACCGGTCAGCTTCTCAAACACTTCGTCGCTGGCGGTATGGCCGGCATAGCGCAGCCACTGCTTGTTCACTTTGTAAGAGTTTTGCGCCAGTACGCTACCGGGTGCCGCGCCGGTATCAACCAGCTGGTAAGCAACGTTGTAGCTACCGTCCGGGTTCGGCGTAACCTGACCGACAACCACGGCATCAATCCCGAGCGCAGACCATGCAGCAGCCTGTACTTCCTGAGCGGTACCCGGCTGCTGAGGCAGACGAGAACGGTCCAGCGGATTGAATTTGCCACTGTTACGCAGGTCAGCACCTACGATCCCACCGATATCTTCAGGTGCCGCACCCGGCCCCGCCCACTGGAACGGCACAACGCCAATCGGGCGTGCCGAGTCCACCCCCTGGGTGATCTCGATACGTACTTCTGCGTGCAGCGCCGCAGCCCACAGCATCAGAAAACCAAATGCTACTCGTAATGCCTGCTTCATCATATCTCCCTCATCCAGACGCAAAGTCTGCGATAATTTAGCAGAATGTTAACAAACCAAAATACACAAAACTAGCCGATCCCTGTGGCTCCCTCAGGCGGGTTTCCCCGCCGTTGTAGCGGGGAAATGTTGCTTAAGGTTTAAAGTCCAGCGGCGCGTTTTTGAAGACTTCATACACGGCCTGGCTTGGCGGTTTAGGGATCTTCGCCTGACGGGCTGCCGCAAGGGCTGCCTGACAAAGTGCGGGATCGCCACCTTCAGACTGGATATCAAGCAGCTGCCCGTCCGGACCCAGTTTTACACGGAGCGTACAGGTTTTACCCCCGTAAGATGCCGCGTCATAAAAACGGCTTTCAATGGCCGATTTTATCTGTCCAGCGTAGTTGCTGATATCGGCACCTGAAGCACCGTTATTCTTAGTATTACCGCTGCCGGTCGCAGCGGCATTATTGCCTTTCGCTCCGCCGCCTGTTTTCGGCGCATTCTTACCTGAACTCAGATCGCCAAACAGATCGTCGACACCTTCCGCGGCGGCTGCTTTTTCCGCTGCCGCTTTTTTGGCGACGGC
>Ga0268251_10000140_pt1 | contig 29763 bp, 22 predicted proteins | sample AgamicAsMae_FD_200527 | JGI IMG/M metagenome (GOLD analysis project Ga0268251, IMG submission 200527) | Agave microbial communities from Guanajuato, Mexico - As.Ma.e (v2) (version 2) | ecosystem: Host-associated > Plants > Phyllosphere > Phylloplane/Leaf | place: Guanajuato, Mexico | collected...
GTTGACATGAACGAGGAGAAGTTCGACTTCAAGAAGCTCCACGAGGTTGTCCAGGTCGTTACCAAGAACTTGAACAAGATCATCGAGATCAACCACTACCCTGTCCCTGAGGCTCGCAAGAGTAACTTCCGCCACCGTCCTATTGGTCTTGGTGTCAGCGGTCTTGCTGATGCTTTCCTCGCCCTTCGTATGCCTTTCGACTCTCCTGAGGCCAGACAACTCAACATTCAAATCTTCGAGACCATCTACCACGCCGCCTTGACGTCGTCTTGCGATCTGGCTGAGAAGCTTGGCCCCTACGAGACCTATGCTGGCTCTCCTGTCTCCAAGGGTGAGCTCCAGTACGACATGTGGGGTGTCACCCCCTCTGACCTTTGGGACTGGGAGGCCTTGAAGGAGAAGATTGCCAAGGATGGTGTCCGCAACTCACTGCTTGTTGCACCCATGCCTACCGCAAGTACTTCGCAGATTATGGGCTTCAACGAGTGCTTCGAGCCCTACACCTCCAACATCTACTCTCGTCGTGTCCTTGCTGGAGAGTTCCAGGTCGTCAACCCTTGGTTGCTTAAGGATCTCGTCGACCGCGGTCTTTGGTCTGACAACATGAAGAACCGCATCATCGCTGACGGTGGTTCTATTCAACGCATTCCCAACATCCCCGACGAGCTCAAGGCTCTTTACAAGACCGTTTGGGAGCTCAGTCAGCGTCACATCGTCCAGATGGCTGCTGACCGTGGTGCCTTCATCGACCAGTCTCAATCGCTCAACATTCACATGCAGGCTCCTACCATGGGCAAGATCACCAGCATGCACTTCACTGGCTGGAAGCTCGGCTTGAAGACCGGCATGTACTACCTTCGTACCATGGCTGCTTCCGCCCCTATTCAGTTCACTGTCGACCAGGAGAAGCTCAAGGTCGTCGATACCAACGTTGCCCGCAACCCTGCTAAGAAGCGTGGAATTGCCGGCGCCGGTTCGCCTGCCATCCAATCTCCTACTCCTCAGCCCATGTACGATTCGAAGCAACCTCAGAACTCGGCGGTCGCCAACGGTGTTCCCACACCTTCGACCACCCCTCCGCTCGAGGCTGAGACCAAGTCGACCCCTAAGAAGGAGCTGCCCATGAGAGCACCCCCATTCACTGCTGACCTTCCTGAAGGAAGCAGCCCCAAGTTGGTTGCCGCTGACAGCAATGTTGGTACTCCCGACGAGGAGATCAAGAGAACTGTCAACCAAGATGAGGATGCTGCCGATGACAGCAAGGACCGTGAGGGCGATATCTACGCTGATGCCGTCCTCGCTTGCAGCATTGACAACCCCGAGTCTTGCATCATGTGCAGTGGTTAGATGGAAGTCGTTAAATGGGAAATTTGTTCATGTATTATGAGGGAAGGAAAGCGATTATGCACTGGCGTAGGGTTATACCAGTTTGAAACAATGGCGTTCAGGTTGAGTAGGTCGAGCAAGTTTCGGTTGTGTAATAATATAGATAGCTTAGAGAATCGCAACAGATTGATTTTCATACTCAACGCTGTGTCTCTCCCTTGTTTCGTTTGGGTTCTGTGTCAGTAGTTTTGCTTGTACGCGGCGAGAAGGCCAGTTGACTTCTCGCTCAGAGTGGAAGGAGCTGTCTACTTTTTAACCGCGTCTGGTTAAGTCGAAACGGTCCTGCCTATCTCATAGCCAGCGGTAAAGATGAGAGATCTTTTTTTGGCTTGCGGTAATGGAACGAAGCTCTTGCTGACAGTCTTGAAATGGATAGGAATGGATGTCGGTTGAGAACAAGAGTGTTCCGTCGAAGCTTTGGCAACTGCAGCCGAGTGGTGGGAATATATCCGTACAAGCCATGCATAACTATGCACAAGGTTACAAACACTCACTCCCGTCCATGCATTTTTCTCCATCGACTTCTTACATCGGTCACCTCAGATCTCCGATTCGTCTTACAGCAAAAAAGATACGATTTCACACAAATACATGGCGAACGACAAGCTATGAGACGGCTTCCCAGCCAAGTTCATTCGGTTTTACGATAAAGGAATCAAGAAATGACAACCATCAACGCCCCATATAAGCAACCCTTTTACAAATGATCCCTATCGTGCGCGATCGTTGATCGGAGCAGCACGGATATCTCTCTTTGAAGATGTCCCCCTGGGCAATGCGCTCGTGCAGTCAATGAAGCTGGTTTGCGCGGACGAAGGAATACCCAATACGCTCAAGCGGGCCATGGCATCTGCGAAAGAGGATGTCCACTTGCCCTGGTTTCCGACGAAGCCCTGGAACTGTTTTCCCACGGTCGTTGATGCATTAGAGAGGTTGATGTCGGACTGGAAGCGGTAGGTGCCGGCTGGAGGGTTGTTGACCTGAGCGTAGTAATCGATATCCCAGCGGCCGGGTGTGGAATCCTGTTGGCCACCTTCAGGAATACCATTGGCTTGCTGAGTGAATGCCTTGCTGGTCGAGTGTGCGCCAATCAAAGCTGCCAAATCTCTGGCACTGAAACCTTTGTCTAGGAAGAGCTGGAACAGAACATCGTGAGATGAGTTGGGACCAAATCCAGCAGGAAGGAAGCCATCAGGAGCGATTGTGCTGGAGTCTGTCCTGCCGACGACAGTCTTGATCTTGGGGCCTCCAGGACACGTGAGCACAGCATGTGCTCCAGCAAACTGAATCAGGTCTGCAGCGCCAACTGTGGCCTTTTGGTTGTACGAAGTATACTTGGCCATCAGCCAATCATGGTAGGGGCCTAGTCCTCCGTTTTCTGGACGGTTGATTTCGTCCGCATTCAGGAGGAGCGAGCCGTCTGCACCGCCTGCAGCAGGTGCGTAGAAAGCTGTCTTTGATGAGTATGGTCCTGTATAACATGTCAGATCTTGAAGTCAGAGTATGCTGAGCTAGATTACTAACCGGCATCGTGGAATGCAAATCTGATGGCAGCTCTCGCAAGATCGGTGCATTGGCCATCAGAGCCCAAGAATGAGGTGGTGAGGTCAGAAGAGATGGTGTTCCAGATGGCTGGACAGCCACCTGAGCCACCTCTGCGGGCAACAAGTGTGTTTGGAATAGCGTTGTTGAGCGAAGACGCAAGAAGAGAGGTGAACGACGAAGCCGCCTCAGGCATTGAGAATGCATCTGCGCTCAAAGCGCTGACCAACATCAGAGAAGCGAGGTTGGCGAACATGTTGACAGAGTATGAAGAACGAAAGAAGAGAGTCCGAAAGCGAGAGTGTGGAATACTGATGAGATGGTGCTGATAGTTGACAGAAGGCGCTTCTACAGAGGTCCTTTATACACAACCTGATATGCTGTGGATGGGCTTCCAAGATGTCTCGATTGGTCAAACACAGCGCAATCGCTAACCACAACGCCTAGACTCTTACAGTAATCATAGCTACCAAGCCACATGGCGGAGACACCGAGCTGTGAGTAGTCCGCGGCCAGTTGCGAGGACAATGCAATCGTGCTCGGACATTGTATAGCTGAGAATAATACAGTGAAGGTATGGAGGGTAAAGTTCTGGCCCATGTGCTGACCAAGTTATCATATTGGTAGTATTCTCGGGGTTCACGAAACTCTGATGTGAGTATCACAGAACGACCTTCGGAGTTCAGCCACAGGCTCCAGATAACGAGTATCGATGGCGCTTTCTCAAGCATTCACACAAGCCTCATAGCCATCTTGGGTGTATCGATGCTTGTTGTGCATGCTTGAATTGGAGTCTGGACCAAGAATCAGAGGCGTTGTACCTCTTGGATGAGTGCTGAGTGGCCTTCAGTGGAAGGCTGACTGCTGAGAATGGTCGTTTGGGGTATGTGTAAAAGCTCAAGCGTAGAGTCGTCGATTCAGGGCCAGAAAAGCTCCGGTGCTTCGGAAACTCTCTTCGTTTAGGAAAGGTTGCTCGCATGCATGCCTAATTCCAAGTTTACTACGAGTTCCAGATTGGGGAAGTTGATGTGAGGTTCGTCCTAGGGCGGGGGAAGAGATCTGAACTCTGATTTTAGAGTTTCGGATATCCACCCAAAGTCCTCATGCAGTCATGCGAGAACCTATTCTAGCCGTACAGGCTTGGCTGAAGTCGTACTGTCACATGTAGATGTATTGTACAATACGAAAGTACTGCTTGCTGACCAGAATCAGCTCTCATCAGTGGCCAGTGGCAATTCGGTCATTATCCTGATCTGGATGCTGACCTGCAGCATACCCTTGTCCTTGATCTGGATCTAGAATTGTGCCTTTGTAAGAGTGATTGACGTCCGGTGCAAGCCGAGGAACCATGGGACAGGTGAGCGTGATGCTATTGTCGTTATCAATATGGAGAGGGATCGGCGAGAAGAGAATCGCAATCCGTTGTTTCTATATAGAAGTTCACAATATTCATACAGATCTTGGAGCGATAGTACTTGGAGAAATTTATGTATACAAACAAACATTACAGATCTATAGTTTTGGGTATCTGATAGTAAACAATGCTAAACAATCAAATCCTCATTGTTTGCCAAAAAGACCTGGTGTGGATGCTCCGGCAAATGTCTTCTTCTCATTTGGCAAGACTTTTGTACATTCTGTCAAATTATTGATGTTGTTGACACCAAGCATGCTCAGCCTGACGTAAGCGGAAGCATAGTCCTGCGATTATTGTCAGCACTTGCTCGAGAACACGGCATGTCGATGGTGGAGGCTTACCCCGTTCCAGTGACTCTGGTCTCCAATGAACGATTGCCACTCGTCGCTAACTCTCGAGTCGTTTGCGGTGACAAGATCACTTTGAAACTTGAACACCTTGCTGTTTGTTCCTGGCTGGAGCGTTTCGTTGTAGAAGGCGACATCCCATACCTGGAGCGAGTTATGATTAGCATGGTCCCTGATGGTTGTATCTCGGACGGACGTACTCCTGGTGTAGAATCTTGACCGAAGCCAGCTTTCGTCTTGTCTGTGACAAATTGTTGGCTGGTGCTATGCGCACCAAGTAGGGCAGCTAGATCGTGGGGCTGAATCGTCTTGTCTTCGAAAAGGCTGATGATTTGGTCTGCACTCATCGTGACAGAAGGCATCAAGCCCTCGGGAGCGGCTTGCTTGCTGTCCTTGCGGCCAACAAAGACGCGGGTTCTAGGACCCAATGGACATGTGACCACAGCATGGACAGCTGCGAACTGGATGATGTCGGCGACACCGACACCAAATACCTTGGACCAGAGAAGAGCTTGGTTGGCAATGGCTTGCAAGCCGTTGTTGTCTATTTCCAGGTGTAAGCCTCTTGTAAGAAACGCATCAAGCCCATCAAGTACGAACCTGCTCTATTGATCTCAGTGCCTGAAAGGATTATACTTCCATCAGCGCCACCAAAGTCTTGCCCGGCGGCTGCAAGAGAGCTTGACCACGACCCTGCATCGTGGAAACCCAGACGGATAGCTGCACGCGCAAAGCCATTGCAGCGTCCAGTAGGCCCGGTGAAGGCAAGGGTCATGGCTTGAGAAATATACCACCATACACAGCACGTATCGGCTTTGCATGCCTTGGTACCAATCAGGCCAGGCGGTTTGTAGCCAGCCACAGCCGAATCGCCAGCTTCCGTTCCCATGAGGATGTTGTAGACGCTTGTGCCGACAGGAGTGGTGCCGCCGTTCTTGACATCACCCAAGCCGACCCTTTGAATGTCGCCATCGAAGGGGACATCTGGTGCTACTGCTTGAGGTGTGCGACGGGTGATCTCAGCAAGCTGTTTTGCCATTGCTGGCCATGCTTGGACATGTGCATTGAGGTTAAGAGAAACAAAGGCCAAAAGAGGCGCTGCGAGAGAGACGCGCATGGCTGAGATGGTGTATGAGGGGCAAGGTTTGGAAGGAGAATTAAATGATACTGGACCCTTATAGCAGAGTGAACCTGCAACGATTATTATATGTCCTCGAAAGATACTTCACGAGTCTAACCAGCTCGCCACGGCCAATTTTGAATCCATTCCTGGAGCATGTAGGATCTCTTCTAGATCCAGTGGAACTGGGGTGAACATGTTCAGCTTTTAGTGGTACGTGACATGATGTACCTACCAATTTGGACAGTATGCTGAGACAAGCTCGACTTTTCTCCGGTCTCTCGTATGACACGACGAGAAGCTGACCTACCAAGAGACATCCCTGCTATGTTCGTTTATGGGTGGTGGCTTCGATGTCATTTTAAGGTTGTAACAAACTCCGAAAAGCAGTCTGGCCTTCGACAGGTCCGATACTTTCATGGAGTACTTTCAGCCGCACATGGACGTGGCTTGAATCCTGTCTTGGCATCCATGGTCTTTATTGGGGTTGCCAGCATATCCAAACCGGCAGGCCAGGGATCCTGACCAGAGAGCTTGCAGAGGATCTTAGTTCTGGAATCTCGTATTTGGTCTCAAGAGAGCGTTTCCAAGACAGGTACCAGGTTTACGGTGATGATTCAACGAGTCCACCGTGAAGTAGCTCAGCTCGGGTTATCTCGCTGCTCGGTGTCGACGACCAACCAGTATGTTGTCGCCGTTCCAGATCTTAGACATAGAGCCTGGCTCTGATGTGGTTGATAATGTGCTATGTCGCGGATATCATTGCTGCTTCTCCAGGTTGTAAGGACAGACTGCGTACCGGAACGTCGCAGCACTTCATTCGATCAGGACCTGAGCAGCTTATTTCCAGGTGCGCGTTTACTTTGTACTGTTCCTGTGTCAGAGTATGTCATCGGTCCACACATGACGCGCATGGCTGTAGGCACTGGTCAGTAGACCTCATGTCGTGGTTACGAGAGGGCGCCACAACGAGTTATCGGTCATCGCCTGGGCGCCAGCTGTAGACTACTAGTGTAAACGATCAGAACCACGGACTGGTCCAATATTTGTGTCGTCGGCACAGATGATGGGTCAACGTTGTTGTCGAGTGTAGCTCATGAGCCACGGCTTCAAATTTATGTCCTCCTCGCAAAAGCAGGGGCTTTCGATACCGGACCATCGGGGGCTTCCGCATCTGATTCTCCGAAGTACCTATTGTTGCAGCACATCTTGCCTGTGCAATAAGATGCCATTTCATGATCAACACTCTTTAGCTATGCTTCACCTTTGGGACCCGCTAATGCTTTTGAGTCGAATGCCTCCCATCTAATTCTTCTTCTTGCGTCCACCTTTCTTAGCCGACTTTGGCTCCCGTTGTGCTGGTTTGGAATCTGTGTCTGCTAGACCGAGTTCCAATGATGAGTGCATCAGTAGCTCTCCATGAACGATGCTCGCTCCTAGAACATCCTTCTTGTACACTGTTTCGCCCTTTTCTTGCAGGTCCGCCGCGACATCGTCGTCTTTGTCGGCACCCAGGTACAGCGTGATAGCACCAGCATTGTGTTTTGACAGAGGTCCCGTCAGAGGGTTCGTGCCACCAGCTTGTCTGATGATGGCCATTACATCATCCCATCCTTTCTTGTAGGCCAACCGTTGCGCTGGTGTGACATAGATGATTTGATCGGTAAAGACTTTCGTGCGGTCAAGATGTCGAGTTGGTTTGAGCTCCTCCGGAAGAAACTCTGATGCGTCTAATAAGAAGCCAGCCATAGAGGATTGCGATACCCATCTGTCCGTGACAATTGTTTTGCCCAAAGTCAAACTATGTAGGAGTTTTGGTGTCTTGAGAAGCTCTCCAGGGCCGACGCATAGAAAGTTTGCGCTCTTGATGTCTTCAGTATTACTAGCGCCATGATTCTTCAGAAATTTCATCAGTTGAGCTCTGTCGGTGATCTTGGTGTTGGAATATAGTATAACTGGATGGTCACCACTATAGCGGCCAGGGTTCAACGGTGAGCCAGATGGAGTGCTCTCGCTGTCAATGCTTTTATGCCGATTGGAAGAGCGTTTAGAGATGGTGCTCGGTGGTAATTCCCCATCCAGACTTTTGGTCCGCGAGGACTTTCTGGAAGCCGTGCTCACTGGTGTAGTCTCAGTAGTACTTGCATCAGCTTCGACTAGTTTCGCCCGCTTTGCAGATAGCGTGACAGAATTGCTGTCGGAGACTGTCTTTCTCTTTCTTCCTGTACTGGCCGTGGAGGGGGTTTTTCCGAGTTCGGTGACAGCGGCGTCGTGGTCGCCCGTCATGTTCCTGTCATTCGTGATCTCGTCGTTGATGATATCCACTGGTGAAGCCACGTTTGAAAGCATAGCGGTATCTGAAGTTGGAGCTGCGGCTGGCGGATCTGGCGACTTCGCACCTTCCGTTGGTCCTTCGGTTGATGAATCCTCGTGGATCTGGCCTTGGACGATGACTGTGCTGGGCATCTCTTTCGAAGGAGTTGGCAGCGGTACTTGCGATGGAGGATTATCTTCGTTGAGATTTGAGAGAAGCATGCCCACTTCGGCAGCGCTGAAGCTTTGGTCGAGAGGAGAAGGAGTAGGTTGTGTAGGTACGTGGAAGTGAAGGGTCTCGGAAGGCGAAGTATCTGGCAGCTCGCCAGTATGAATACCAGGTAAGCCATTGTCAGGATCCGCAACGCCGGTGGACTGTGGCTGCTCTGGATATGTATCGCCTATCGGAAGACTCTCAGGGATGGTTGACTCGTTTTGTGATCTGATTCGGCGGCGGTTGGGTGTTTCCTTGACCACTTGTGACTCTCTTGTGGCAGGACGTGGCGTCGGACTAAAATGCTCACGGCTCGTGGAGAACAAGTGTTGGGACTCTTCAGCTGATGTAGCACGATGGGCATTCGTAGCCGGTTGAACAGCCTCGTCATCGGTCTCATCATCAGTGTCTGCTTCTTGCTTGACCTCGTGCTTGATCCTGGGGGCTCCGGGTCCTGAAGACTCGACCTGAACATGTGCATATTCCGGACCTGGATCGAACGCAAGCTGAACACTGGCGCGTGTCACCTCAAACTCTACCGTGTCGCCATGGCGTAGCAGAACACAGTGCTGTTGTTGGCCTGCAGTATAAGGTACAGGGACGCGCGAGATAAGTCCTTGAACAGGTGGTGGAGAACGAACAAATGTGTCTACAATATCAGAGCTGAACCTGATAGCACCGCCCACGAAAACTGAAGATTGTACTGATTAGCACCGTAAATCTCCAGGTATTGACAAAATGTGAATGCGGCGCGGCAGATAGATGTGGACTTACTGAATTGAGAGATCCAATCGCGTCTAGCTTGAGTCTCCTCGTCGTACTTGACAGATCTCCAGGTGTCAGCATTCGCTGTATTTCCCTCGATGTATATAGTTGCGTGAGTGCGTTGGTCGACGTTCTGTGTGTGGGATCGCTCGCCGCTGGGGCTGGTCAAACTAACACGCCAGGAAGGCATTGTGGCCCATGCTAATGACAACGAAGAAGAAGGCGTGTGTGAGCAGGATCAGAAGACGCGAGATGACTGTGAGAGGTCGCGTGCGAACGGAGGAAGACGCGTTGGAAATGAAGTGGTGACGACGAAGGTCCTCACGCCTATCCTAAAGTGGAAGGGACGACCTCGAAGCTTGAAAACAGCCAAGTCTGTCTGCTGTGCCTGGCACCCTGTTCACACCTCTACTTCGTCCTCACAAGTGCCATGTGGACAATGTCAACTCATGAACTGCACATACCATCTCTATCGAAGATGCAATCTCAGAGCGAGGGAGTAGTGTCACTCAAAACTACTACTGCCAAAGGTTGGCTTTCACATTTGAAAAGTGACATGTGGAGATTGAGAACTGCAATCTAGACTCGCACATGCTCTGACGCCTGGTCCGAAACCTAAAGACCACACACTTTGCTTGCAACTCCAGAAACGTAGGAGTTTCGAACGTCGTATAGCAGACTGGCCATCCTTGCGACACTTGTATATACACATGTCGAGAATTGAGTACGCTCGTGCACAGTTCAAGAGATGGTTGATTGTTGGTTCGCGTGGTTGATGAAGATCTCCCTTGGCAATAAGCTAATCTTTAATCTTAATTTACCTGATGGCGCAAACTGCCTTTGAGCTTCCATAACTTATCCAGAGCGTGAGTTTGACAAGGCCAAGTTAGACGAAGGAGAATCAATAGCAGAGCCACATACGTGGGTGCTCCCGGCCGTACGTACCTACATCTTGCATGGCAATCGCACAATCAGCAGTTGTGAGCCGTCCCTTGCTGTGACGATCCTCGTCGTTTGTCAATACAATTGGCGGTCCTGTGGCTGCAAACAACGTCACCGAGAGCTTTGACCCGGGATTTTGAGCTAGAGCAGGAATACAAAAACATTCACTTGGTGTCGCGCACCCCATCGGTCGCATTCCTTGCTTTGCGCAAAACTCTTTCTCTGCCGAACCTTCGACAACTCTGCTATCACTATGGCCGGCGGTGAAGCAAACAGCTACTATCAGATGCCGGATGGCAATGATCGCGCAAAAGACTATCCCATGCAACCGCAGCAGGCCTACAACCAGAATGGCCAACAGCACTATCAACAACAGGACTACCAACAGCCTTACCAGAATGGCCAGGGCTATTCGCAGCCGCCTCCCAACTACGGCCAAAACTTCAACCCTCGCCCCGAGATGAACGGTTACGACAACAAGCCTACCTTTGAGCAGGCCTTCAAGATCGATAAGCCCAAGTACAACGACTGGTGGGCTGGTCTCCTTTTCCTCGCGGTCTTTGCCGGATATGTCGTCGTCTCTGGCATCTCTCTTCAGGGCTATGGTGAGTAGATACGTCTGTGCATGCGAGTCGAGAATTCTGGATGGCTGGCTGGCACATGTAATGGAATAGCGCTGATAATTGACTGTAGCTGCGACCAAGGGATTCAATGGCGGCGGTATCTATGACAGCAACAACGATTTCGGCCTCGACACCAACACTATCGTTCTCTTCGCTTTCTGTCTCGCCATGGCCATGGTACTCAGTTATGCATACATCTGGTTGGCCCGCGCATTTACCAAGCAATTCATCTGGATCACTGGTATCATCCATATCATCGCTGGATTTGCGACCGCCATCTACATGCTGTCCAGAAGATACTGGTCGGGCGGAATTGTTTTCCTTCTCTTCTCGATCTTCACAGTCGTCTGCTTTATCTCCTGGATTCCTAGAATCCCCTTCAGCGTAGTCATGCTGCAAACAAGGTACGCATGCTGTGGTAGCTTTGGAAAAATCTGGTATACTGATCGCGTGTTAGCATCGATGTTTCGAAGAAGTTCGGGCATGTCTACATCGTTTCGCTCGTTGGTGGCATTCTTGCGACCGCGCTCGGTGCTTGGTTCTCAGTCACTTTCGTTGCTGTGTATGTGAAATACGAACCAGGTGCCAATCCAGCCTGTTCTACTGGCGCTGGTGGCTGTTCAAGCGCCAAGGTCATTGGTCTGCTCGTCTTCATCACGTTTGCGATGTATTGGATCTCCGAATTCCTCAAGAACATGATTCATGTCATCATCTCTGGAGTTTACGGTTCGTGGTACTTCTGTTCCAACAACCCTCCCAAGAACATTACCCGAGGAGCCGCCCGCCGTTCTTTGACCTACAGTTTCGGAAGTATCAGTCTTGGAAGCTTGGTCGTTGCAATCATCAACATGCTCAGACAAGCATGCAGCATTGCACGCCAGCAAGAAGCAAATTCTGGAAACATCGCTGCCGACATTGCGCTTTGTGTTCTCCAGTGTCTTATCGGAATCTTGGACTGGGCTGTCCAGTTCATCAACGTAAGTGGAAGAAACAACCGAGGTGCAATATTTCGAAAGTTCTAGACAGCTCACGAAACAACAGAGATACGCCTTCAGCTATATCGCGCTATACGGCAAGGGCTATGTCCCTGCCGCCAAGGCCACTTGGACGTAAGCAACTCATTTATGCGGATACACGAATGAGGGGCTCGGCTGACTTGAATAACTAGTTTAATCAAAGACCGCGGAATCGATGCTTTGGTGAATGAGGTTTGTCTTTACCCAACCAGTAGTCTTGTAGGCTGTGTGCTGATAAATGTTGCTACTGCAGTGTTTGATTGGACCCGTATTGACTCAGGTATGTGCTAATGATTGTTGCTACTGCAGCGCTTGCTCGGATTCGTACTGACTTATCACTCAGGGTGCCACAGCCATCGCTTACCTGTGCGCTCTCTTGGCCTACCTGTACCTGATCTTCACCTCGCCTGCGTACAACAGCAACGGCGAGTACACACCCGTTGTCGTTGCGTTCGCATTCTTGATTGGTCTCCAAATCGCCAATATCTTCACAACCCCGCTCAGCAGCGGTATCGACACTATTTTCGTTGCTGCAGCATTCGACCCGCAAGTAATGATTACAGAACACCCGGATCTGTACGCCAAAATGGTGTCGACATATCCCCATGTTCAGCAGGCCATTCATGCCTAAGAAGGTGGTCGCTGATCGCAATCATTCGCTAGTTTGAACAGTTTTGGCCGCGGGCTATTTCACCACAAGATACGGGGGTGCGTTTATTCTTTGTTGAGAAAAACTGGGCGCTCCCCTGTCGATTCGCGTATTGTTGCGTCAGATAGGGCGCAACCACTCAGGTGTTAGGGTGACTTCGAGCCTCGGGTCTACGGATAATCAGGAACAGACATCGGGATCGGTGAAGGAACAACGGCCCAATAGCGATACCCAACCCGCAGGACTTTGGACAACACAGTCTAATCACTTTTATTGCAGCAGTAAAGTAATACGTAATACAGAGCACACATTCCTTTCCTAATATCCAGTTGTCGCCTGTCGTGAAACATCTGCAAGAGAGAGGTATGAGATCCTACCGCGACATATGCCGCACAATGTGGTGGTCACTCACGATCGGAACCATGAAGCCATAGCGTGACGAGCGGCTCGATCTGGTTAGCATGTGATTTTCCGCAAGTGTCCGCAGCCATACCCGATATTCCAATCCAATTCGCATCGACATTGAGAATGTCTTCAGTGCTGATGCTGAGCTGATGGCTACCGTTGACAACGACGTGACAAGCGCCATCGGGGCCGTGCTTTCCAGCCTCGAAGCCTCAAACGTCAGCTAAGAAACAGGAGTGACGTGCGGCAGGGACATCGTCATATGGTGCGGGGAGGGAAGGGTGGTGGGCTGGCGCGCTTGATCAAGTGTTAGGGAGAACGAGGCATTAACCAACTGCGTCGTCCCCAGAGTGTTAAATAGACTTGCTATCCCTCGACCTCTTATTTTGTCATCCTCATCTCATACCCTCCCCTCCACCAAACGAACTTTCTCGTTCTCGTTCAATACTATCTCCTGCCTTGAGCCAACTACCGGTTAGGTTCGTGCTATCTCTCCCCGCAGTACCCCAACACATTGCTGACCTTCTCGTCTGCAGGTCAGAAGTATATCACCACCAGCCCACCAAACTGTACAAAGGTTAGTACGCAACATCCACCTCTGATACGCTCGAGGATCACTGGTATCGTCATCATGGATGGTCCTTTGAAACAAAGCTTCATCTTGTTTCTTTGTCCTCGAACTGCCGGGAAATCATATCAGAAGCGCGAACACAGCTAACATTCAATTTCAGCTCTCTCCACATACAATCAAATAAAATGTCCGACATGAAGAAGGCAATCCATTTTGGCGGTGGTAACATTGGTCGTGGTAAGTACCTCGCAGAATTGAACGATAAGCCAGCGCTGACTCTCTCGATAGGCTTCGTCGCCGAATTCCTGCACAAGTCCGGATATGAAGTCGTCTTTGTCGATGTCATGGACGCCATCATCAACTCCCTGCAACAAACCAAGTCATACACCGTAACAGAAGTCGGCACATCAGAGACCAAGTCAAAGACAATTGACAACTACCGCGCCATCAACAGCAAGACCGACGAGGGCAAAGTTGTCGAGGAGATTGCCACTGCCGACATTGTCACCTGTGCCGTTGGCCCCAACATCCTCAAGTTCATTGCTCCCGTCATCGCCAAGGGTATCGAGAGCCGTCAGAAAGATTCGCCTGTCGCTGTTATTGCTTGCGAGAACGCCATTGGAGCCACCGACACCCTCCGCAAGTTCATCGAAGAGAAGCTTTCAGACTCTACCAAGTCAAATCTTCAGGACAAGGCTCGCTTCGCCAACAGCGCCATTGACCGCATTGTTCCCATGCAGGACGAGAACGCTGGCCTGAACGTCAAGATTGAGAAGTTCTACGAGTGGTGTGTCGAAAGCAAACCTTTCCTTCCTTCGGGCCCACCAGCAATCGAGGGTGTCCACTTTGTTGAGGACCTCACCCCCTTCATTGAGCGTAAGCTCTTCACTGTCAACACTGGCCATGCCACTGCTGCCTACTACGGATACAACCGTGGCAAGGAGTGCATCCACGATGTTCTGCAAGACAAGGAGCTTAACGAGATCGTGAGAAACACCCTCAAGGAGACCGCTCACCTGATCGTCAACAAGCACGAGATCACCGAGGAGGACCAGAACGCATACGTCGAGAAGATCATCAAGCGCATCTCCAACCCCGTGCTCAAGGACAACGTCGAGCGTGTTGGTCGTGCGCCTCTTCGCAAGCTGTCGCGCAACGAGCGCTTCATCGGCCCTGCTGCTCATCTTGCCGAGATGGGAGCCAAGTACGATGCTCTCCTTGGTGGCATCGAGATGTGTCTCCGCTTCCAGAATGTCGAGGGCGATGAGGAATCAGTCGAGCTGGCCAAGATCCTCAAGGAGAACTCGTCGAGCGACGCAACCGAAAAGATCACAGGTCTTGAGCGCGAGCATGCTCTCTTCTCAGCGGTCGAGCAGGTCGTCAAGAAGGTGCAAGCTTGACTACCTCAGCAGCGCGCTACCCGCGGTCGGAAAGGACTGGAACGTCTTTGATTGATAGTATCAAGACATGGGTGATGCGATCACGAGATATGCAGCATTGAATCACGGCACTGGTGTTCAGGATGTGGGACATGGGAGGATTGGGACTGGTTTGCATGTTAGCCAATACCAGGCAACGGGCGTTAGTAGCAGATAGCATGGATTCATGAAATTGACAGGCTCCTGGAAACAGTTGAGCGCATTTATTTTGAAACCGAAGCTGGCATACCACGGTGGTCTCGAAGTGATTGGTTGGTGTGAAGGACAGACTTGTCAAAGGATCAAAGAGGAGAACAGACATCCAAGACTGTCATGTCTTTGTTTGTTACTAGTTGCGGGTTGAGGTCACGCAAGGAGCTGGTGTCAGACGGGGGGATGGTTTCGTAGTCATGCAAGACGCTTTAGATACAGCGACAGTGAAGATGAGTGTTATTTGAGTGAGTCTTGTGCAGTGATGAATAGGTCATGCGGAGGTGGAACATGTTGGGTGAATCGAGGTGCCAAACAAGCGTGCGTCATCGACCAAAGCCCCGCGAGCGCAAGCGCGAGTGGTGTCGGCAGCTTGTCTTTCCATTGTCATTCATTGCAGCGAACCGCGGAAGCGATCCAGTCGAATGTGCTTTATCTTTGATCCCTAATAATTACCTCTTCCCTCGAAACCAACATAGCAACAGCATGGCCATCGACAGCATACCGTGAGTGCCTCGGCACCGTGTCCAAACATGGCCCTTTAAACTGCTCGCTGCTAACTGGAATCTAGATATCCTGATAGCCATCGCCTGGCCTACCCCGACAAGACTTTCTACCCAGTCAAGATTCCTGTCTCGTGAGTCCAGCAGAGGCAAACACACAAGAGTTGGATCTGATTCGAGTGTATTAGGCACTGGCAGTTGCGACATTATATCTCATCGCCTGACAAGGACGACATCTACTACGCCAGCGGGAACGAAGTCTACCACCTCAACACCCTCTCGCGGAAGCGCAAACATCTCGCCACACTACCATTCGAGGCCCGATGTACCGCTTCTGGCTTTGGATGGATTTGCATAGGAGGTGAAGAGGATGGCCACTTTGCCGCCATCAAGCTAGAGGGCTCATCTCCGCTCCGCTCTGTACAGGTAGACGCGCCATTGCCACTGGACCAATGGCAACCTCAAAGGGGCCCTCCGAGAACCGCCAACGTCAAGCTCGAACGTATAGGCGAAGAAATCGTCAACTCCATTTCCATCCACCAGATCCACGATGAGGAAACACACCTCTACGATGTCGTCGCTGTCTTGACCAACAACGACAAGACTGTTCGCGTCTACTCTCTACCCCAAGCCCTGGAAACCTGTGTTCTGGATCTGCCTTTCCCCATGAACCACGCTTCCATATCTCCTGATGGCACCACTCTCGTAGCTGTTGGCGACTCCAACCAGGCCTTCTTCTATACACGCACACTCTCACAGCCTCCTCCGCAAATTCCGAAGCCTCATAATCGCCTGAACACGACAAACGTTACCTGGGATCTAGCACACATTGTCCACCTTCGCGCTGGTGATCCAACGTCCCAGCCGGGCTATTTCACAACTGCGTGGTCACCTAATGGCAGCTTGGCAGCTCTGGGTTCTGAAGGCGGCTATATCACGGTGTTTGATATGGAAATATTTGCGCAGTGTGCTTCCGATGAGGCAGAAGACGCCATTGTCGCAACAATCCCGTCTACAAGACCCAACATCGTTGCCGCCCTTCATCCTGGCGCGGTCAGATCCATGATCTTTTCTCCTGAACCATGGGACTTGCTGATCTGGGCCGAAGATCAAGGCCGGGTGTGCATTGGCGACTTACGTACTGGACTCAAGACTAAACAAGTGATAGAGCTAAAACTGGACGAAGAAGGTTTAAAGAAGATCGAACTCGAAGATATTGTGTCAGAGGATCTAGCTGAGGGTGACCATCTGGAGGATTTGCAGCAAGAGATTTTGAACCGCTATCGCGAGGCACGAGACCCCATTGAGCAGGGCAGCTTTGCCACAGAATTTCTACAGGCTCGAGAGCGTGAACAGTACCTTTCCGAGAGTGCCCGTACAACAGTCCCGACTCTGCGCTACTCGGCAAACGAAGACGACCCTCGAGGCCTTACAGCACACGAGCAACAGATTCTTGAAGCGCTTCGGACAACTAGACAACGCGAAGAAGCTCGCACTCAGGGAAGTACTCCTCGCTCGATCAACTACACCAGCGCTGGGCTATTCAGTGCACATACCAGCAGTCGCACCTCGGCCACTGCGCGATCTAGCGAAATTTCTCGCCCATTCAGCGACGTCTTGGTCAACCACAACGATCCTTACGCAGCCTTTCCAGAACTATCACGGACATCACAGCGGGACACGGCAGAGTCACGAGAGAGAGATCGGGCTACGGGTGAAAACACATTGCCACCTCTCCATTCGATACAAGAGTATTTGCTGCTCCGTGATAGAGAACGCGAGGCCTCATCGACATTCACATCAGATCGCGGCACCATTGTTCGCCGTCCTGGAGCAGGAGGAAATCCTACACTGACGAGTTCTGCTGCAACCATACCTCCACATGCAACGCGAGCAACGACTACTACCACCAGGGCCGAGACTGAGGAGGACAACCCTTGGCGTACCATATCCAACGCAATGACTATAGCCCGCGGACCGCTATTCGAATCACCTCGGTCGATAGACGCCAGTACGCGACAGTCCCGTGAGCGGGAGGCTATGGTGCGTACAGAACAGCTTCGCCGAATGGCTTCACAGCGTGAGCGGTTACGCGGATTACGACGGGAGTTTGAGAACGGAACAAATGCGGCGCAGAGCTTGTACGATACACTAACCTCACTGCGTGGTTTCACGTCAACTCGGCCTACAGCCTTCCATGACGGGTACGAGATGCTGATGCGCAGAACGGGCCGCGAAGCTACGATAGGGGTTAGAACGGCAGGCCTAGCTATTAGCCACGACGGGCGCAAGTTGTGGGCAGCGTGTGAGGAGGGAATATTCGAAATCGACTTGCAGGTCAAGCTGAGAATGATGTTTCCAGCAGTGGAGATGAAATAACGAACAGATACGAACAGGATGAGGTTTCACGGCGCATCAAGAATGGGGTTGAGCACATGGCGCACTATAGCGCTGACAGCATTCTCCGGAGATTCAAGGCATTGCTGGCGCATGGGATGCTGCCACTTGGTGGCATGCATCTTCTTTTACCCTTTATAATCAATTTCGTGTACATAATGAACATGACATTCCTTGGACCAAGACATGATGAGCCAGTGATGGATAGATGATGGAAGCGGTCGACCTGAGCAAGGACCTGCTTTTGCGTGCTAGCCGAGGCAAAGCAAGCTATGGGCATTGAGCTCACAAGAGGCGACAGATGCAGTAAGGGTTCGAGGCCGGAGACCAGCGACCGGTGGGTAGCGGTATGAGTCAATAGCGAGGCAAAGACGAAGCACTGGTAGAGGCAAACGGCCATGTGTCGGAGCAAACAAGAGCTGTAGAGAGGAGGTTCGTGGGGCGGGCACGATATCGGGAGGAGTTGTGAGTGGATTCCAGCATGTTCGATGGGCGTGGCGGAGGATGCCGGGGCCGGGGATTCGACGCTAAGGACAAAATTCCTCGAGCGACGACGCCATGACTTCCTCTTGCTGCTCCACCACTTATTAACCTCGCCATCCCCATCTCCATAGCCTTCTAGAGCAAGTTTTGTTTGTTGCTCAAGATACCCTATTTTCTCTTGTCGCGTTCTGGTTTTCGGCTCTAATCACATCACAATGCTGTCACAAAGACTTGCCAGAGGCGTAAGTCCACATGCGACAGCTTCTACAGCTGCATGAGCTTCATACTGACCTGACTATAGCTTCGCGCCACCCCTTCAGTCCGCGCCCCCGTCTTCAGATCCGCCGTCGCCCCTTCGTTCAGAAGAGGATACGCCGATGGCGGTGAGGAGAAGGTCAAGGGCCAGGTCATTGGTATCGATCTCGGTACCACCAACTCGGCCGTCGCCGTCATGGAGGGCTCCGCTCCCAGAATCATTGAGAACAGCGAGGGTGCCAGAACCACTCCTTCGGTCGTCGGTTTCACCAAGGAGGGTGAGCGCCTGGTCGGTATTGCCGCCAAGCGTCAGGCCGTCGTCAACCCCGAGAACACTCTCTTCGCCACCAAGCGTCTGATCGGTCGCAAGTTCAAGGATGCTGAGGTCCAGCGCGACTTGGCCCAGGTTCCCTACAAGATTGTCCAGCACACCAACGGCGATGCCTGGCTCGAGGCCCAGGGCCAGAAGTACTCGCCCTCGCAGATCGGTGGTTTCGTCCTCGGAAAGATGAAGGAGACCGCTGAGGCCTTCCTTGGCAAGAACTGCAAGAACGCCGTCGTCACCGTCCCCGCCTACTTCAACGACCAGCAGAGACAGGCCACCAAGGATGCCGGTCAGATCTCTGGTCTTAACGTCCTCCGTGTCGTCAACGAGCCCACTGCTGCCGCCCTTGCCTACGGTCTCGAGAAGGAGAGCGACCGCGTCATTGCCGTCTACGATCTTGGTGGTGGTACCTTCGATGTTTCCATCCTCGAGATCCAGAGCGGTGTCTTCGAGGTCAAGTCGACCAACGGTGACACCCACCTTGGTGGTGAGGACTTCGATATCACTCTCGTCCGCCACCTCGTCCAGCAGTTCAAGAACGAGCAGGGCATCGACCTCTCCGGTGACCGTATGGCCATCCAGCGTATCCGTGAGGCCGCCGAGAAGGCCAAGATCGAGCTTTCGTCTGCTCCCCAGACTGACATCAACCTTCCCTTCATCACTGCCGACGCCTCGGGCCCCAAGCACATCAACAGCAAGATGACCCGTGCCGAGCTTGAGAAGCTCGTCGGTCCCCTGATCGACCGCACCGTTGAGCCTGTCCGCAAGGCCCTCAAGGACGCCAACATGACCGCCAAGGACATCCAGGAGGTTATCCTCGTCGGTGGTATGACCCGTATGCCCAAGGTCACCACTTCGGTCAAGAGCATCTTCGGCCGCGACCCCGCCAAGTCTGTCAACCCTGATGAGGCCGTCGCCATTGGTGCCGCCATCCAGGGTGCCGTTCTCTCTGGTGAGGTCACTGACGTCCTCCTTCTCGATGTCACTCCTCTTTCCCTCGGTATCGAGACCCTCGGCGGTGTCTTCACCCGTCTGATCAACCGCAACACCACCATCCCCACCAAGAAGTCCCAGGTCTTCTCCACTGCTGCTGACTTCCAGTCCGCCGTCGAGATCAAGGTTTACCAGGGTGAGCGTGAGCTCGTCCGTGACAACAAGCTCCTCGGAAACTTCCAGCTTGTTGGCATTCCCCCTGCCCACCGTGGTGTTCCCCAGATCGAGGTTACCTTCGACATTGACGCCGACTCAATCGTTCACGTTCACGCCTCCGACAAGTCTACCGGCAAGGACCAGTCTATCACCATCGCCTCTGGCTCCGGTCTGAGCGACTCTGAGATCGAGTCCATGGTCAACGACGCCGAGAAGTACGGTGCCGCCGACAAGGAGCGCAAGCAGGCCATCGAGGCCGCCAACAAGGCCGACAGTGTCCTTAACGACACCGAGAAGGCTCTCAAGGAGTTCGAGGACCGCCTCGACAAGGCTGAGGCTGAGCAGATCAAGGAGAAGATTGCCAGCCTCCGTGAGTTCGTTGCCCAGAACCAGACTGGTGAGGGTACCGCCTCCGCCGAGGACCTCAAGGCCAAGACCGACGAGCTCCAGTCCGCCTCCCTTACTCTGTTCGACAAGATGCACCGTGCCCGCTCCGAGCAGAAGCAGGAGTCCTCCAGCGAGGGTGAGCAGAAGCCCGAGGGTGAGCAGAAGCCTTGAATTTGAGGTCTCTGACATCTTATTCCTCTCGCGCCCCTTTGGATCCGAGGCAGTTGCTTCGACCTCCTGATACCCCCCGACTTTTCTGTATACATATTTCCTCTCTCTCTCCCACCCGCCTGGTCCGCCATCTACACGACCAGTTCTCTTCGCGAATGTCTCTCCTCCACCGGACGAGTCTAGCGCCTTGTCTTATCACCCGCTGTACTTTTTTGTAAAGCCGCTTTCGAGGAAAAGGGAAGGCACAAAAACGGAGTTTGAGATATGGTGGGATGTTTGAGGCTTGTTCGTTACGGCCTTATGTGATGTTTGTACTTTTAGATTCTGTTTATTTGAGCGCCTTTCTTGTTTTCTTCATCATTCTTACATTTTTCCTTCCGAAGAGGCGGTTCACGAAAGGAAGTCATAACTCCTTTGACTCTTGTTGTAACAAAAAGCATATGAACGATCAATCTCTTCTCTCAAACCACACGCTCTTCATTGATTATGCTATGATCTTGTGCCTAGCTTGTGTTCGTGACGAGGTGAATGCTGTGGAGTCGCTGGTATTATCTAGTCAGTCATCCCAGGCAGTTCAGAGCAGGTAGGAGCGAGGGAGTCTACCAAGGCGATAGCAACCATCTGGCCTTCTGTTTGGCCGCCTGGTACTACGTGCTTCCCAATCCTCTTTCACAAGTCTGTCGAGATCAAAAGAAATAGAATAAATAACCATCATCATCGATAACATAAGAAATATTTTGCTCGAAAACCATGGGGACGCAGGCAACCCTGGCCCGTGCGGACTCGAGACCGCCCATCATGCATTTTTCTCTTTCCCCATTGAGATCACAAGAAAGCGCATCACCCTCGCAAAAACCACCTCGACCATTATTACCGTTCTTTCTCTGATAATATCTCAATTTTCCTGCTCTAAACAACAGTTTCTCTGCTGGAAAGACGATATTCCAATAGTACTGAGAAAAAGAAACAAAGCAATGGGAATCTTGAAACTGGAAAATCTACCCAAGGAGGCTCTTCCGTTGACGAGGTCTGCTGATATCAAGTTGGTGTTGGATACGCCGAAAGGTATGTTCTGTGTCTTTTTCCTCTTCATACTTCTCTTCCGTGGTTTATATCATTTATCTTGTCAATCTGTGAATGCGAGTAAAGAAAGAGCAAGGAAGTTCGTAGAGAAATCGGGTTATCAACGGAGGTGTATTCGTGTTTGGATGTTATATTTCTTGTACATGACTGATTTGACGTTTTGGTTGTTTTTCTCTGTGTGGTGTTGAGCTCACGTGTCTTTCTTCTGTACTTCATGGATCTCATCGAGTTTATCAGGGACTCGAGAAAGCTGATTCGAATTTTTTGATCTTACAGGCAGAGGCGTCTTTGCAGCAGCACGTATACCAGCATACACAGTCCTAGAAACCTGTCCGGTACTCGTCCTCGACCCGACAGAAAACAAAGAGCACATAGAAAAGACAGAACTATACCATTACACATAGTAAGTCTCTTCTCTCCATTCCTCTAAAATAACCCCTTCCAAAGCCAATCATATCTAATACCCCAAACAGCAATTGGCCCTCCACTCATCCTCAAACACACCAAAAATGCACAACACAAGCCGTAGTCCTAGGTCTAGGCAGCATGTTCAACCACTCTTCATCACACCAAAACGTAGGTTGGGAAAGAGATGTCGCCAACAAACTCATCGTGTACAAAACTCTACGGGAAGTGGAGGTAGGAGAGGAGTTGTGTATTTCTTATGGTGATAGATTGTGGTTCGTGGATGCTGATGCGCAAGAGGCAGAGGATGAGGGGGAGGGCGATGGGTTGGAGGTGTTGGGCGGGATTGAGGTTTGAGGAGTAGAGTAGGACGAGAAGAAGAGATGAGGATTTTTTGCGGAGCTGAGCAATGTTTTGGAAAGAGCAAAGGTTGTGAGGGTGGATGGAGATCGCTCAATTGAACAAAGCAAGAGGGAGAAGTCGATTGGAATGGAAGGCGCTATCGGGCAGTCGCATCTGCATATAGCATGAGTCACATGTCACGAGGAAGGAACAACCAGGCATCTCGGGAAAGAGAAACATCATACACATCAAGTCGCTAAATTTCTTGCAAGAGATGTCGAGAAGCAGAGAAATCTTCTCAATCAGTATAGTGTCGGCACATGCAGAAGCGATTCTTTGGGTAGTCAGCGCAAAACACAAGAAAGGAAACAGATAATGTCAAATATTTGTGAGGAGATTTTCCTATTCGTGTTTCGCAGATATGCCTCTCTTCCTTCCCATTCCACCTATTCCATCCTACGAGAAGTTGTAAATCTCTCAAATAAAGTGACAGAGACCTAGACTCCCAAGCCCCTGACGCCTTGCAGATAAACAAAAGCACAAGAGGACATTGCTCTCTGATAGTTTCCGCCGCTAATATCGAAGTTGTGTACGAAGGAGAGATTTGTAACTGTCGCAAACATTTTTTACTCCTTGGATTCGTCACCGTCGGCCAGTTCGGCAGCTTCTTGACGCTCTTCGGCCTCGTTTCTGAGATCGTATGCGATGTCGAAACACTCGGCGAGCAGTGATGTGACACTACCTTGACCTTCAGGAATATCGTTACCGACCATGAATTTGCCGTCCTTCTTCATGTTGTCGATTGAGTTGAGCTAGATCAAAGTCAGTATGGAGTTGTTACAGGAACAGGATAGTAAAGACAAACCTTCATGCTGTATGGGTACAATTCGCGAGGAGAATCGACACCACCAGAACGCTTGACCTCGAGCAGACAACGTTTGAGAGTGAGAAGTTGGTTGTAAATGGGTAGCAGAGCTTCCGAGACAGGCTCTGATGAGACGATGTAGTGATAGATGTATGAGTAGCTCTTACGAAGAAGGTAGAGCAGAGTCTGTGAGAACAAGGGTCAGCAGGGTAGAAAGAGAAGGCACGAGATGTGATTACCCTTTGGGAATGTAGATCGGCAGGCTTGCCTTCGGCGTCGAGGAAGTTACCATCGACGCGGGATTCGTCAATGCGATCGAGCTGTCGTTGGTAGCTGTACAAGTCTGTCTCGCGCAGGGACCAAGCTTGAGTGAGGTTCATGTTGTCGAGCGTGTTGCGCAACTTGACGAGCTTATCGTATGTGTCGCGGAAACGATCGTCTATCTTGCCTTGCCTGTGGGGCTGTTAGTCAGAGGTCCGACAGACAGGTTGGTATGGCCTACTTGTTCTGGACAATCTCGAGCCAGAGTAAACAGCGGCCTAGCAGGAAGGAGACAACTTTGCTACCCTCCTCGATGTGGTTCTCATCAATATGTACTTGTTGCAACTGTTCGGCGTATGCTTCTTCGGCCGTCCTGCCCTCGTGTGATACTCCAGCATCTTTCAACTCTGCCTGAATCTGCTTGAGCTGTGCTTCCAACTCTTCAACCTCCTTGACCGGGAATTTTGATCGGGTGTTGCAAGCCGAGAGTGAACGCAGAATTGAGACGAGCTTTTCGTAGTAGCCCATGAGTTCGGGATCGAGTTGTGACAAAGAAGCCTGGAGCTCTTTGAGGGTTTGGTAGCAGACGTCGATGCGGGCTTCGAGCAATGTCATCAAGGAGTCGCTGTGTACATCTCTGCCGCGCTCGACAGATGAGCGCCATTTTCGGAGGTTGTGTTCGATAGATTCGAGGTCCTGGAGTAAGTAGAAGCCAGCTTCCTTGAGATGATCCAGGAGACGCTACAAGCACGATGAGTACAAGAAGAAGCTTAACAAGGCACAGAATAGCCTACCTTTACAGTAGATACAGCAGAGTAGACAGCGGGAGCTTCTTGATTGCGGCCGATGGTAAGGAAGAAAAGGGAAACAAGCTGGAAGCAGTCATCCAGCACTGTGTCGACCCTGTTTTGTTCGCTGCGCTTGTCGGTACGCAGACCATTGAGCTTCTCGACCTCTCCGATTAACTTGGTATAGAGGTCCAGGACATCCTGGGTGCGGATGTATGATGAGCGATCGCTCTTGAGGACCGAGAGCTGGTCGCGCAGGCCGAGCAGGCAGTCGAGGATGGGTTGTTCCTTGGGATCGAGCGGGAAGCGCACGAATGGCGAGTCGGTCATGCTGGGGTATGAGTGAGGGTTTGGCGGTGTCTTTGGTGAATATACGGCGTGGATTGGTGGTATGCGGGTGAGTGGATTTGGTAGCTGCTGCCCGTATCGGATGTGAGGCGGACTGGACTGACTTGACGATGACGTTTTCTGCACATCTTGCACATGTTTCGCGGAAGTCATTGTCCCGCTTTGTGCATCTTTTGTGAGATGGAATAAGTCACATGACAGAGCACGACTTATGTACGCCAAGAATACATGTGGCCTGTGCACCACACTCGCCAAATTCTCTGAAATGGTTGTTCGTCCAGTGGTTCCGTCGTCCGTCAACTAACACCGCGCGAGAAGAAGTCCCTGTGTTCCTCCTTTAAAGCACAAAGGCATCTCTTTACCTTACCCAAATCAAAATGTCCACCGCCGAGCTCGCTTCCTCCTACGCTGCTCTCATCCTGGCCGATGAGGGTATTGAGATCACCGTATGCGACCACCCACCGCCTTGCGAAACTTCACCTTTCGCGACTTTCTTCTATACCAGCATCGCTGACACAACCACACACAGGCCGACAAGCTTAACACCCTTATCTCTGCCGCCAAGCTCGAGGTTGAGCCCATCTGGACTCAGCTCTTCGCCAAGGTACGATAACACTGCCCGCGATTTTCTTGTTGAAGGAAGCCCAATATGCGCCTCCAATGGAGCAAGAATCGCAAACATGCAACAAGGAAATATTCTGACTCGTCGCGTGTCTACAGGCTCTTGAGGGCAAGGATGTTAAGGAGCTTCTCCTGAACGTCGGCTCCGGCTCTGGTGCCGCCGCCGCCCCCGCTGCCGGTGGTGCCGCCGCTGGTGGTGCCGCTGCCGAGGACGCTCCCGCCGAGGAGAAGGCCGAGGAGAAGGAGGAGTCTGACGACGACATGGGCTTCGGTCTCTTCGACTAAGCGTCTCGTCCCCTACTTTCATCTACTCAAAAAAGCAACCTCCTCCGTGTATCTTGAAGGCGTGGTGGAATCGCTCAGTGTCTATTGGGAACAGTTTACGGCTCCGGAGGATTATGCACTCTTCTGCTGCTACTTCTCGTCGGTTCGCCCGCGCGGCTTTTTTCTGCTCGCCTTTTCTATAGTCCGAACGTTTCGCTATTCAAAAATGGACCGGCTCAAGCAAAAAAAAACATCTCCGAACTCACTGGCGCTCTTGGTCGCGCAATGTCTGTGTCGTGAACTGGAGTCATATGTATGTTCGTCTCTTCTTCGTGCTCTACTTGACTGGGTGCAAAGAGCTATCCTTTGTATATGCATGTCTTGAGGCCCCACTCTCCATATTCCCTTGATCTCAACCATGCCATGCTATGCCTGCTGGTATCTTGCAGAACGAAAACCGTGTATGCCCGTTGTTCGCCATATTCGCCTTGAAATGCTCCTCTATTCCGTCCATCCCATGGTATCATTCGCTCAATTGCTCATTTGCGTCTTCATCTTTCATCCCAGATACTTTTCCTGACCAGAACTTTGTCACACTCCTCTTCCTCGAGGGTAGCTGCGTAGACTGGGAGCATCTGACTGTCTCTCAGCCGCACTCTGCAGACCCGAAGCGATGTACTCGGATGGCATCACCGTTGAACTTGGGGTCAAAGGAACCGTGGCAAGTGCCGCTGGTCCAAGTGCTGCACTCAAAGGAGTTGCCGGGACCGGTGTCACGTATCCGGAAACCGAATTCGATCGAAGTGCTGCCTGGTACAGCTGAGACCCGTTGACAGCGATACTGACCTCCTTGACAGCCTTTTGGACTGGTCGCATGACTACCTTGACAGAATCCGTGTCGTAGCCTTGATTCCCAATGTTTCTGATCTCGAGAGCGAGATCCAGCCATGTCTGTCCCTTCCGTTAGCTTCTCGGAACATCAAGTTGCATGACTGGATGTCAAAACTTACCCGCACGAATCTATCGCACAACAGCCAGAACTCTCGCTGAGTAGGTAGGTTGGGATCCTTGAGTTTGACCTTTGACAGGCGGTTTCTCATCGACTCCAGAGCATTGATTGCGATATCGCACTTTTGGAGAGCCATGGCCCACTGACGTGATACTGTTGCTTGCATCGATCTTGCTGATGATTCCTTGCGGCTGTAGAAGTCAACTCTGCAACCCGGAAGAGCTTGTGCAGCAAGTTCGCATGCATATTGAAGCTTCAGGAAGATGGACTCAAACTGGCGTTGCTCCTCAGTCTCCTCGGCTGGGGGCTGCAACGCGCCAGATCGCGGTATACCCGAAGCCGACGAGAATGACTCGCCTGATCGTGGCGTCACGGCGCTCATGCTTGTCATAGTGTTGCTTCGACTTGTGCTGAGAGGAACCGGCGGAGGAGCAGTGCCGGGCGTCGTTAGTCGCGAAGGCTGAAGTATGGTCGCGCCTCGTAGTCTCTTCTTCGGCGCAGTCGGCTTTGTTTGAGTGGGTGTGCTGGCCCGGCTGATGGTTGCCACAGAGCCACGAGCACTTCTACTCGGTGCCTTGACTTCTGTAGCCTGGAAAGTAAGCGTGTTGCGAATCTCGATCAAGGTGCCGTAGATGTGAAGCATGAGACTTCTAGTGTACATGCCTTCACCACGCAGCGCAATCTTACGAGCATGGAGGCGGAGCTCAGCAGCAAGTAAAGCGTAACATTGGAGAACATGAGCACACTTCCTTCGGATTGCATGGATCCAGGGGTCGTTCTCTGATGCTCTGCTCTCACCAGTACCGGTGGTAACTTGACCCAGTCGTCTGTCGAGCTCTTCGAGACTCGCACTTGCTTCGAAGAAAACCCTCTCCATTGTCGTTTTTCTGGGCGTACCATTCTTAATAGTTCGTACCGCGTCGCCAATAGGACCGTTGAGCTGGAATAGAGCAAAGACAATCCTTGTTGCGAGTTTGACAGTCATGCTAGTCGGTCTTGATACTCGGCGGTCTTCTGGCAAACTAGACAGACGACGGCGAGCCATAGGCATACGATTGGAAGGTTCCATGGGGCTGACAGCTCCAGAAGAGGATTCGTTGCCACTGTAAGCAGCAAGACTCAAGCTCGAGGCTCCTCTGTAGTGATGTGCTTTCAGCGTACCGGTCTCGGTCATTGTCGTATGCGAGCTTCCAGAGATTTTGCGAGGAACATAGCCAAGTCGTTTGGATCGCGCACCAGTAGAAGTAACAGTCTCACTACGACTCCTACCATTTTCACCTTCAGCAGTAAGTGGTCCGACACCTGGACGTTCAAATCGGCGACCTGATGGAGGATTTATAATAGAGTCCCGAGCACGAGATCTCTGTGGAATTGGCGGTGGTGGTTTCAGACCGAGTCCGTCGCCAGATCTGAGGGTGTCGAGTCCGTCGATGCCACTCACGCTTGGTCTGACAGGAAATCTGCCAGATACTGATCTCTTAGGAGGACGTGGGGTCTCCAGACTGGTCTCGCTACACCAAATGTCAGTCCAATTACCTACTCTGTGATACTAGAATCCGTTACCTAAGATCCGGAGTCTCTCTACCCAACATCTCGCGCTGTCTGTATTCGCGCAGAAACAGTTTGACCTGCGAGCAAACTTGACGTGCCTCTTCCACTGGAGGACCACCTGGAGATGCGCCGAGAGGATTGGGAATGAAGACTTCGGGCGGCGGAAACTCCATCGATTTGGATCCGACCTTTAGTTTCTGCAAGCGCGACATCTCGCCCATGCAAAGTGGCAATCGTTTGATCTTGTTCGACTCAATGGCCAAGAACATGAGTGAGTACATGAGACCAACATCATCTGGGACCGAAGTGATGTTGTTGTGACTGAGATCCAGGATCTGGAGTTTTCTGAGATGAAAGACCTTGGCATTGTTAGACTGATGAAACTCCAGGACTGTAAGCTTCATCGTACCGGTTCTGGGAAGGCGTTGAGTTTGTTGTGACGAAGGTTCAGATACAGCAGATTTGAACAAAAGATCAGATCGGCAGGTATCTCAGTAAGTCGATTGTGTCCGAGCGAGAGCCTTTGATAATGTCAGTAAAGTGTTCGCAGTTGAACAAAAGGGGATCCAATTATACCTTTCGACACGATCTCTGATAAGATTGATCAGCTCGTTTGGCAAGACACGGACACCGTTGTCGCTCAGGTCGAGAGTGTCGCCGGGCTGGGAGCCATAGCCAAAAGGCAGTTGGGCAACACCATCCAGAGCGGCGAGTTGCTTCTCCTCGGTCTCGGCAAGCGCTAACTTTGCGAGTGCCATCAGATCTTCAGTATTTGCCGCCTGCTTCATGGACGAAGCCTCGGCGTGGTTAGAGGCCATTCTGAGTATCTGATCGTGTGCCTAATGTCATGCTGGTTTGATTAAGTGGGCGATAAAGTGCACTCAGGGTGTTAAAGCTCGGCGTTGTGTATGCAGGAACGCGGCTGTCGCGCACTGTCGCGCCGAGCGCTCATAGGGCTGCGCATTGACGGGAATATCCGAGAGTCAGGGTTGCTGCTTGGCCTTAGTCACGAGGGTCGTGGGTTTCATCGGCGTAGTTCTGAGACTTGGCGGTGGTTCAAGTCAGCACGTGTCGCGGTACATGGACGAATTCTGAGAAGTTGAAGTTGTTGGTTGCGACACGCCTTGAGCAGAGAGTAACAGTCCATACCAACCACAATGTCGCTCCGCGCCGCGCCCTCGACGGGCTTCCTACAGTCTTTCCTCGCCGTCGCTTCCGCCTCTCTTCGTCCTGCCGGTCCCGCAAGGAGCTTCGTCCCCCTCGGCGCTCGATCATGGCCCGCCCCTCTACTGCCCTCGATTGTCATTCCCATCCCCAGCCTGGTCTCGGATATCTGGGAGTCAATCCTTAAGGCTGTACCGAAAAAGAAGACATCACACATGAAGAAGCGTCACCGACAGATGGCTGGCAAGGGTCTCAAGGATGTCACATCGCTCAACAAGTGCTCTGGCTGCGGAAGAGTCAAGCGCGCACATTACCTGTGCCCCCACTGTGTCTTGAGTACGTTAATACTTTTCGGATACCGAGCAGAGAGGGCGCATTTCTGACAGTCTATAGGCATCAAAAAGTGGTTCAGCAATGACTTCAGCCCCAAGAGACAAAAGTCCGAGTGGACTGA
>Ga0268251_10000141_pt1 | contig 29540 bp, 30 predicted proteins | sample AgamicAsMae_FD_200527 | JGI IMG/M metagenome (GOLD analysis project Ga0268251, IMG submission 200527) | Agave microbial communities from Guanajuato, Mexico - As.Ma.e (v2) (version 2) | ecosystem: Host-associated > Plants > Phyllosphere > Phylloplane/Leaf | place: Guanajuato, Mexico | collected...
AGATGTGTCCAAGTATATTCATTGGTTCAACAACGAAAGAATCAGTCTTGCCAATCAAAAAATAAAAGTTGCCTAATCAGTTCAGCCCTAGATAAAAAACATTCCGAATTATTGACTTATGAGCAAAGATAATGAGTAGATTTGAAAACTCTGGTTATTGTTTTTAGTGAGGTTCTATAATATGGTATAGTAATGTTTAATTGATAGTAGTTACTGGAGTGTGAGATGAAAAAAGCGATAACTATTATTTTGGTTTTGGTATTGTTTGGATTACTATTTTTAAATCCTACCCTGGCTTTTGTTGGATTGGTAATTTTTGGATTAGTCATGAAATTCGTTAACAAAAAATAATATATATAGCGGGTACAACTATAATGATGTTTAGACGAAAAAGTAGAACTAATACATGGCTTATCATGGTCTTGTTGGTTGTTATTTTAATTGTCGGTTTGATTGCTGGTTTTAAATTAAATAGCCTTTTCAATAATCAAGATGCCGGAATTCAAACCAGTCAGTCAACTACAGCTACCATGGTTAAAAACCTTGAAAAAGTTGATGAACATGTTTTTTTGAATGTCGGTATACAAGATATCGAAACAAGACAAAATAATCTTAAAATACCATGGACTCACATAGGGGTACCACTAACAGAGAAAAAAGCGATAATTATTTTAAACTATGATGCTAAGTTGGGAATCAAAAGCCAGTTAAGATTAAATATAATGATAAGAACCAAGTTGATATTACAGTACCTAAATTCGACGTTATTGGTGTCGAATTAGATAAGAAAAATCCTTACCAACTTTATGATGACAGTGGCAATGTTTTAAGTGCATCAACAAAAAACGTAGATACGGGACAACTTGTTTCTCAAGCACTTTCAAGTAGTAAACAAGAACATTACTTAAAAGCATACAAAAACATGATTCAGGATTCGGCTAAGGATTATTACACCACACTTTTCAAGTCGACTGGCCCAGAAACAAGTGTGAAAGTGAATTTTGAGTGATAGAATATTGCTACATAACTACTAATTTAAAAGACGTCTAACACCAAAAATGTTAGACGTCTTTTAAACTTGTATATTTTCATGGCTTGTGTGCATAAAAAAATCAACTGTTCACGTACCAAAAAGTATGCGATCTGTAGTTAGTGAAATACTGATATTTTACCAAGTGCGTAGTAGGATATCTATACTTTACTTTAGATCAGAATAAAAGTAATTAGTAGCCAACATCTTGATCATTAATTATCGATTTTACAAGTTGGGTTTCGTTCAATTTCATTTCTTGAGAAAACTCATAATATGTTAAACCCTTATTGTCCGGTATTATCAAACCCAATTTTGTGATAATAATATCTTCTTGATGCTTCACATTATTTTCAAAAGTGGTTCCTTCGTTCAAATACATTTTGGATTCAGGATCTGATTCTGATTCGTTGTTGTTTGCTGGATAAATGTAAAACCCCATTTTGGCATTAAATCGAAACATATATGCCAAAACTTGTAAATAGTCTTTATTTGCAATGTTCTTAATGGGTTTATATTTAGCGTCTGCTATTATTCTTTTGTTACTATTTTTACTAATAAAATCAGGATAAATTCGTCCAATTTTGGAAAAATTGTTGCTTTTTGAAAATAATTGCTGCGCATCGATACCTGACTTATTTTTTAGATGATAGAAAATTTCCCTTATCAACTTATTGATGTATTTTTCCCAAAGACATTTACCATCAAATAATATGGGCCAATGTGATAGCTATCATTCAACTCCTCCGTTGCTGAAATTTCACTATTTGAATTTTTTAATTTTTCAATAGCTTGCTCTCTAACACTGTCGTCCAGATCATCTGGCATTGCTAATTTGTCAAAGGCTTTTTACTTCCGGCGAATTGTCAAACTAAGTGCAACGGTTTGTCAAAAAATACTTCATATGGGGTTTCATAGTTTAACACTTTGCGAGGACGTTGATTTAATTCAACCACACATTAATACAAATATTGTAAGTCACTAGCCGGCGTTGGGTAAGCCAATACCAACCGTTGTAAATCTGGTAAAGTCACGTGTTTTTCAATTAACAACGTGAAGTAGTTAATCATCTCGTCGGCAACATCACTTAGAAGGGTAGCACCCACAACCTGCCCACTCGCTTTAGCAACCACTACTTTAGCTTGGGCTTGTTGTGCGCCAAAGCGGTAATAAGTGAACCACTTCGTCATATCAAGTGTATTGACACGATACTCATCTGGATGCTCAGTCGCCGCGGCCGCGCTGATCCCGACTTGCGCTAACTTGGGCGCTGCAAAAACCTGCGTTGGCACAACGGGATACTTTATGGCTGCGCCGGGATGCGTCAACTCACCGACCAGATAACGCGCTTCAAAACCTGCAACTGGCGTTAACTTCGGTACCGGTGTATCGCTGACATCCCCAATGGCATAAATGTGCGGGTTGGCCGTCTGCAAATGATCGTTGACTTGAATCCCATGCCGATCAAAGGTAACGCCCACGTTGGCTAGACCTAACTGGTCCGCGTTCGGAATCCGTCCCGCTGAGCTGATGACCAGATCCGTTGTCAGCTCGAAATTATCAGCTGTCAATTGTAGACCGGTCGCCGTTTTAGTAATTGCTTGGACATCCGTATTCAAGTCAAACGTGATTCCATCAGCCGTCATTGCGGCCATCAAATCCTTAACCAAATCTGCATCAAAAGCTTTTAACGGGCGGTCATTATGATGAATCACGTGCACATCAGCGCCAGCGGCATTCGCAATCGTCGCCAATTCAAAGCCTACGTAGCCACCACCTACGAATGTCACGCGTTTAGGCATCTGGTCCAAATCTAAGAAGTCAGTGCTCGTCTTAAAGTATTCGTGCCCGGTAATCGGTAGAATCGCCGGACGCTGACCAGTGGCAATCACGTAATCAGTCGCACTGACTACTCGATCCCCGACCGCTAACTGATTGTCGGATTGAAAGTGCGCTTGACCATGTAACGTCGCAATATCTTGCCCCTTTAGTCCGTTCAACGTCCCATCGTTGATGCCATCCGTATAGCCTCGTTTAAGCGCCATCAGTGCTGGCCAATCAATTTTGGGCGCACCAATCAGGCCCTGCCCTTGTAAATGTTGCGCTGCTTGTCGCGCTTCGACGGCGCTTAATAGGATTTTCTTAGGGTCACAACCGCGGTTAGGACAAGTGCCGCCCCACAGATCCGCTTCAACGATCAACACTGTCTTGCCCTGAGCCTTTAATCCGCTAGCCATGGCATTGCCGGCTGGTCCGCCACCAATCACAACAACATCGTACTGTTCCGCCATTCGAAATTCCTCCTTAAATTCATTAGCGACCATCAATTATCACAACCTAGTGTAACTGATTCATCCTTAATTGACGATTAAGATACTTCTTCATGTTGACTCAAGTAAGCCACGATTCGTTGGCTATCCAAATAGCCAACAACCCGATTTTCTTCCGTGACCGCCACATAATCGTGATCTGTCAATGCCGTAAAGGCGGTGCGTAACGTGGCTTGAACGTCTAACGATTGAATCCGACCACTCGCAACACTGGGTTTTTCTGTGAGATAACCCTGAATAAGCCCTACACGCCCAACGTAGACATCATAGACATTTTTAGCTCGGCTCGCGCCAAAGAAGTTCCGCACAAAGTCGTTCACTGGATGCTGAGCCAGAGCAGCCGGCGTATCGACTTGTATTAACTGACCGTGTTGCATGACACCGATCCGGTCACCCAACTTCAACGCCTCATTCATATCATGCGTCACGAAGACGATCGTGTTGTGATAGCGGGCGTGTAGCCGTAAGACCAAGTCTTGCAATTGTTGCCGCGAGATGGGGTCTAACGCACTAAATGGTTCATCCATCAAAACAATATCTGGTTGCGCCGCAATCGCCCGTAAGATACCGATGCGTTGCTGCTCACCACCGGATAATTCTGACGGCATCCGGTCACGGTATTCCTTTGGATCGAGGCCAACTTCCGCCAATAGCTCATCAATCGTTTGATTAATTTCCTTCTTAGCTGTCCCTTTCATTTCTGGAATCACGGCGATATTTTGCGCCACCGTCATCGTTGGGAACAAGGCAATTTGCTGTAAGACATACCCCATTTGCCACCGTAGACTTCGGACTGGTATCGTGGTTGTATCAGTACCATTAACTAGGATTTTACCAGCCGTCAATGGCTCTAAGCAGTTGATCATTTTAAGTGACGTCGTTTTGCCACTCCCAGAAGTCCCTACCAAAATAAATAGCTCACCCTGGTCAATCGTTAAATTAAGGTCGGGAATCACGGTCTGCCCATTAAAGTCTTTCTGGACGTGTTGAAATTCAATTGCCGTTGTCATTTAACGTCCCTCCTTCAATAAACCGTGCTTCACAAGATAGCGATGTGCAACCGTCGAAGCGGACTGCTTCTTAACATTGACTTCATAGTTCATTTCTTGCATATCAGTTTCTGAAATCTTTCCTGCTAACTTATTCAACGCTTTAACGACCTTAGGATGTTTGTTGGCAAAGCTCGTCTTCATCAACGGTGCCCCTTGATACGTTGGGAAGAAGTGCTTGTTATCCTTCAATAAGGCCAAGTGATACTGCCGTAATTCACTATCCGTCGCATAGGCATCTACCAAGTTGATTTTCCCCTTACTGATAGCTTCATAGCGTAGCGCCGGCTCCATCGACTTTGCAGTCACGTCTAACCCATAAGTCTTCTTGATTCCTTTTAAGCCATCATTACGATCAATAAACTCTAGGGTCATTCCGGGTTTCAGAATCGATTCAACTTGCGTTAAGTCGCTGATTGTCTTCAAATGATGTTCTTGTTGAAATTTCTTAGTCACTGCCAATGCGTACGTATTGTTATACTGCATCGGCTTCAAGTAAGTCATTTGTTCCTGTTTAGCGAGGCGCTGTTTGGCGAGCTGATAGGTCTGGTTAGCTGTTTGACCAGCTGGGTTATTCCCCTTACCTAAGGTCTCCAGCACCGAGCCAGTAAATTCAGGATAAATATCAACCTGATTATTCTTTAACGCGCTGAATAAGAACGTGGTCTTGCCAAAGTTAGGCTTGAGCGTCACATGAACATGCTCATCTTCAGCTTCAATCAGCTGCTTATACATATTAATCAAGATTTCTGGTTCAGAACCGAGTTTACCTGCAATCGTAATTGTTTCAACTCGATTGGCATAAACACTATAAGCCCCGCCACCACCTAGTAAAGCTAAAATACCGACAAAGACAATTAAGGCGTGGCGTGGTTTAGCCGTTTGAAACCACCGAACGAGCGCACTCAGCAGAATTGCTAACAATGCTGATGAGATAGCCCCAATCAATAATAACGAAGTATCATTACGGTCAATACCGAGCATGATAAAGGTCCCGAGACCCCCAGCACCAATCAAAGCGGCCAAAGTAGCCGTCCCAATAATTAAGACGAGCGCGGTCCGAATCCCAGAAATGATCTGTGGTAGGGCAATGGGTAGTTCAACTTTAAACAACTTACGCATTCGTGACATCCCAAAGGCATCGGCGGTCTCTTCAATTGAGGCGTCAATTGAAGAGATACCCAAATAAGTATTTTGAAAAATTGGCAGTAAAGCATAGATCACCAGCGCAATTACTGCTGGCACCGTTCCAATCCCAACTAACGGAATCAATAACCCTAACAGTGCCAAAGACGGAATCGTCTGTAAGACACTCGTGAGCTGTAATAATCCCTCGGCACACCGTGGTCGTCGAACGACCCAAATAGCCAACGGAATCGCAATTACCATTGCGATGACTAATGATGCTAATGAAATCCCCAAGTGTTGCCATAGCGCAGTCAGCAAATCCCCGCGTCGATCTATAAACGTCTGTATTAATGTCTGCATGCTAACCTCCAGTGCTCACCTTTATTGCTTAATAACTTCTTAATTATCCATGTATTTAATCGTAGCATAATCCGCCAAAAATCATAGTAATACGCACCGGCAATTCACTAAATTTTGTAACTATTGTAGTTTCACATTAAAATTATTCATTAATTTAAAATGAAGCTGGCTAGTTTTTACAAAGCTATTAGATGAACCACTCAATGGATTATCATTACCACTAAGGAGGCCCCAACAATGGCTACGATTCATCTTTACCTTGCAAGTACCAACCACCAATCGACCAACATCACCGCAACAACCCCCGCTGCCTGGGTCGTCATTCTGAGATATGCTGACCATCAAAAGGCGCTAAACGACGGTGGCTACGGACATACCGAAACTTCACTGGCCTTGAGTGCTCTGACCACCGCACTCGCCACGTTGAAACGTCATGATTTACCCGTTCATATTCACACCACAACTGAACAAGTGGCGGCGGTTATTAGCGAACAACGTTATTTAAGCTGGCAGCAAAACAACTGGGACGTTCCCGAAGCCGACCAACCAGACCTACCCCAATGGCAAACGCTGATTCCCATTATCGAAGAATTTCCCAACCTCACCATCACCTACCACCCCGTGGACGATCCCGCGATGACCACCGCAACGACTACGCTAACGGCGGTGATGACGAAGCTATAAAATCGAACTCATTTCCTGTCAGTCATTTTGGACATAAATAAGCCGATCGTATACTTGACGGTCGGCTTATTTAGTTGAATTAATTTCTTCATAACTACTGTTACGATATCGCAACAAATTCTACATATAGCTTATTTCGGTTCTGGTGCAAATTTTCCTCGCTGACTTGATTTTAGTATACTGGGTGCCAAGAAACGAGGGATTGCGCGCATGAATCACTTTAAGGGACGCCACTTTCAAAAGGACATCATCTTAGTAGCCGTTGGCTACTATTTCAGATTCAGTCTCAGCTATCGTGACATCGTTGAATTGCTTCGGGATCGGGGTATCACTGTTCATCACACCACGGTCATGCGTTGGGTTCATCACTATGGCCCCATCTTTAAGGCTCTATGGCGTCGGCATCAAACAGCTCACGCTAAAAGTTGGCGAATCGATGAGACCTATATTCGAGTTAAAGGCCGTTGGGCCTATTTGTATCGCGCTATTGACAGTAACGGTTTGACCATGGATTTTGAGCTACGAAAACACCGCGATTATACCGCATCCTATCACTTTTTGAAGCGTCTCTTGACGACCAATGGTCGGCCTGATCGATTAGTCACTGATCAATAGCTGGTTAGATGGTCATCTCTCACACTGTTTGCACCAGATCCGATAGTGTTATTTAATCTCGCTAAATCTCTTAATGATTGAAGATAATAACTTATGCTCCCATGTAGAAGTTCTGCCCAAGCATTAGTATCAAACTTATCTTCTGGTATGTTTTTAAATATCTTATTCAATTCACTAATAAAAATTTGCGTTATTTTTACTTCACTAATTACAGGTAGATTAAAAGGTGTTTGTATTATTTTTTCTAAATAACTTTCTCCATTATCTTTTTGAACTTCTTCAAGAGCACGAGTTACAATATCATAATCAAAAGCTAATAAGTAAATGGTATTAGGAAAATCGGCAATAGACTGGACTAATTTAAAAACACTTTGGATATCGATAGTTGACAACCGATCAATATCATCAATTAAAATAATAAATTTTATATTGTTTTTTTTAATTTCAGAAACTAAATCATCTTTAATTTTCTGTATATTTTTATTTAGCGCACTATTTGATAATGTTTTTCCGAAAATATTTAGTAATTTAGAGGCAGCTGTACCTAGAATCCCTACTCCTGGGACAAACGTTGTTAATCCCAAAACATCACCTAATATTTGTAATTGATCTCCTAATTTCTTTTTATCTTTTTTTCCTATAAAATTGCTTGAAAGTTGCTTGAAAAATTGATTAATTAATTGGCTTTCGTCCGTAAACATCCAAGGATTGAACCTAATAATTTCCGGTTTGTTTACATCATTTTTACTTAAATCTAATAAGTATTCCACTGTCATGTTTAACACAGAAGTTTTACCAGATCCCCATTTGCCGTACAGGCCAATGTTAAAACTATCACTCTGCTTATAATCTAAAATTGATCGAGCTAGCTGCTTAGCAAATTGTTTTCTGTCGAGTAGATCATCATTGGATGATTTAATTGGAACATCAGGATTGAACATTTTTTCCTCATCTAACATTAAATGTATTTTGTTATATCAATATTGCGTAAATTAACTACCAATATAATTGGCACTTGCCATAAAGCTTACTGGTTGCAAATCAATATTCTTCATTTGGCTGCCAGCTATTTTAAAGAATTCAATATTATTCATTTCTACTAAATTACCGAAATTATATACTCTATATAGGAAATAATTATCAGGATGCTTGTTTGCAAAATTCACTTCGTTGCTAGTCATATAAAATGGTGTGTTTTTGCCTTGAGTAGTGGTCTTTACTTCAATAAAAATTTCATTTCCTTGGCTATCAAAAGAAAGAATATCATACCCTAAGCCGTCTCCTTTAGTTTGGGAAACGTGTTCAATTCTTTGGGATAAATCAGGAACATTACTTAATATATTCTTTTCGTACTTCAAAACAATTTCCTCGCCCAAAAATCCAATCATTGAGTTCTGTTTCTGGAGTGCATCGTAATCAATTGTACGGCCTTTTTTATCTGGTTCTTTTACTTTTGAGTCAGTTTCTGTCAGCTCGATTTTTGGTATTTTTTTAGCTATTTTTTTAATGTTATTGTTATTCAACAATGGATTCAAGTTCAAATCTAATGATAGTATATAGTCAATATTTTGCTGAAGATTTTTTTCATTAATTAAATCAGCTTTAATTTCATTTAAACAAAACAACATATCTTTTAAGTCAATTAGTAGTTGATCGTTATCGGGTAAATTATCACTATCATATTTGATACTAAAAATATTTCCTAATTCATAACCTGATACTAAGTTATTTTTATTTTGTAAAGAACTAGTTAGATCAATAGGTTCAGTTGTCATACGATCTGTTCTATTAGCTAGTGTACTTTGCCAATATCTTGAAACTTTGCTAATGTTGTTTTTTTCATTTCTACCGTACGTATCATTAAAGAAGGTCCACCCTTGATTCAGTGATAAATAAACACTACTCATATCTGGTGAAAACAAGTAAACAATATCAAATCCTTTTGTTGCAGAAGTAGATATAGCTGCATCAAATAAACCAATCCATGGAACTGTAGCCCAATTCCCTTTCCCTGCTGATCCCTTTGTTCTGATATTTCCAGCTAGAAAATCATCACTTACTGCCTCTTTTAATCCACTTCTCAAAAGTCTAGCAAATTCGTTATTTTTGAAAGACTTGTCTTTTTCTTGTAAATAGTTATTTAGAATTTTCTCTAATATGTCACGTATTGTCATCTATTTTCCCCATAATATACTTTATGAATATTGTAGAACAATATGTTTTGTAATAATAGAGACATTCAAATAAATAGCACGTTTCATATCATTCTTTTTATTAACTAACTCACTTTTTATTTTTTAGTTTTTCACTCACCTATGATATTCCACGACATAAGCCTTAGGCGCAACTTATATGCCACTATAAGTGCTCATCTCATCGGTCTTATGATTTTCTTCAACACAGTACCAGACTTTTCTCTCTGTACCTGCGCTTGATTGATCGTTGATAATCATATAAAATTAGGTTATTGAAAATAACTTTAAATTTTGATTCTCATTAATAACGTTGTCGAAGGCATTATTTTATCAATCAAGAGTATATTTAGTTTTCAATGTACTGAAACACAGCTAGTAAATCTAGTTGTGTTTTTTGTGCTTATTTTCAATGTTAATACTTTCTTATTAATTATTTGTATTTGACAAAAAGAATAAGCACAAGGAATGTTACAGAAGTATTTCAACTCCTGTTTCACACCTTATGCTTATAAGTTTATACTTTAAGGCCATTGCGTCTAACAAATCTTGACCCTCTAATCCAGACAAGTCCTTATATTCAGGTGAAGATTGTGCGACTTCAACGTTTACCTTAATACCAGCTTTTTCAGTAGTATCAACTTGTTTATCAAGGTCTGATGTGGCATTGTCCAAATCTGCTTGACCTTGCTTAGTGGCATCAGTTTTTTCAGTAGTTGCCGTTTGATAAGCCTGATCGTTTGCTTGTTGTTTTGCCGTGGCATCTTTAACAGCTTGGTCTTGCTTATTCAAATCAGATAAAACCTCATCTGTTTTTGATGAAGCGTCGTCATCACTGATTGTGACATCAGTTGTTTTACCAGTTGTGACATCAACACCAGCATTAGATGCAGTTTTAGCATCATCTTTTACTGTATCTTGTGCCTTATCAACTGCATCAGATGCTTGGTCTTGCGTGACACTTGTACCAGCAGTTGTTGGCACTGTGCTTTTTTCAGCAGTTGAAGAAACGGTCGCAGATTTAGTGGGATCATCAGTTGTCGCTTTGTCCGTAGCTGTATCAGTTGATGAAGCAGTTAATTGAGCTTGCTTGTCATTTTGCGTGGCATCAGTAGTTTTAACAGCTTGTGCATCAGCATTTGAAACCGTATCGGCACTGACTTGTGTAGTGTTAGCACTCACAGCAACACCAGCTACTGCAACCGCCCCAACAACCCAGAGCTTACCAGATTTGTATAATTTATACGTTTTTGAATTTTGCATAATTTTTAAATAAAAAAGGCTACTAATTTAGTAGCCTACCCTTTCTCTCAAATATTCTTTTGTACTTGATTGATTAAATGTAAACCTCTAAAGGTTCGTTGAACGATAATAAATAAAAAAGTCAAAACACTGGCAACTATCATAGCGACATGTAGTGATTGACCCAAACTCATAAAGAGTAAAAATATAGGGAGCATAGACCCAATATAGACGAGCCAAACCCCAAACATAAAGCTAAAATAAATCATTTTTTGTGTCATTGTAACAACTAAAAAAGACTGATTATTTAATCAGCCTTTTAACCTTTCTATTAAATTTACTGAACAGCAATCCTGTCAGCCCAGCCACTAACTCAAATTAATAAAATTTGATTTTAATTTTATTCAGGCTTGATGACATTTTTAACCTCATTTTGAATAAGTTTAATTTTACTTTTGTTTGAATCTTTAATAAATAATGGCACTGTTTCTTCCAGTACATCACTCACTTCTAGCCCATAAAAACTACTTGGTTTAACAGTATGTGATTGCAGCCATAATCTACCAGATATAATAAAGCGGTCCCAAGTATGAATGTCTGGTAGATTAAGTAAATCTTCATAATTTTGATTCGCCATAATATACTTAAATTCTCCAACAGTTCCTCGCTTATTAAGCGTATATTTAGGAAACTGTGGTTTTATAATATTTTGTTTAACAAGATTATTGGCAATTTGCTTCATGTACATGTTGACTTGTGGTTCAACTTTAAATCCAATGTTTAACGTAACATGTACGATATTGTTAGTACCCAACATATCGACTGAATAGCTTTTTTCATACGGATCGTTTGATGAGCGTATAGTAACAAACCAGTATGTTTCAGCTCTTTTAGGTTTTGAGCCTAGAATAGAGTATATGATGTTTCTTTTTAGCATGTAGTTTTGATGAATATTTACAATATAAACTAAATTCGAAGCAAAGATTGGCTCTTCATTATCTTTCGACAAATTAATAAGTTGTTTTCTGTAATCTTTTAAAGAAAGATAATCATTTTGTTGAGATATGGCCTCACGACGTTTATTACCATAAAACCAAATCATCATAACGCTTAAAATAGCAACCATTATAATCAATGTTGCATAACCACCATGTAAAAATTTACCAAGACTTGCTATCAAAAATACGGTTTCAATCATTCCAAAGATGACCACAAAAAAGAAAGCCAAAATTTTATTTTTCATTTCTTGCTTAATAAATTGATACAGTAACAACGTTGTCATCAGCATTGTTATTGTGATTGAAAGTCCATAAGCAGCTTCCATGTTATGAGAAGTTTGGAATGCCCATACAATAATCAAACCTATAATGCATAGTAGCCAGTTCACAGTACCAATGTACATTTGCCCTCTTGCTTCACTAGGGTAAAAAGTACGCAAACGAGGAATGACCTTTAAATTAATGGCTTCACTGACTAAAGTGTATGCCCCAGAAATGAGAGCTTGAGAAGCAATGATTGCTGCTAAAGCGGCCATTACCACTCCAAAAATCCGCCACCCACTTGGTAAAATCTCGAAAAATGGATTAGACGATTGCATCAACAGATTTTCTTGATTAGCATGAGACATAATCCAGGCACCCTGTCCCATATAATTCAGGATTAGCATGGTGTAGACAAAAATCCAACTAACATAAATGTTATGCTTACCAACATGACCCATGTCAGAATATAGCGCTTCAGCACCAGTAGTAGCTAAAAAAACGCTTCCTAAAATAAAAATTCCAGTCTTGTTCTCAGGACTAAATAGAACAGCAATGGCATATGTTGGTGACAGAGCTTTAAGGATTGATAGATCACTAAAGATGTTAACTAGACCAAAAAAACCAATAAACAAGAACCAAGTAAGCATGACGGGTCCAAAAATTTTTCCGATTTTTTTTGTACCAGCTTTTTGGAATGTAAAAACAATTAATAAAATCACAGTCACTACAAACAAAACTATGGTTTGATTATTTGGAAAAATAAATTCGCCTATCCCTTGCCCCTTTAAGCCCTCTATAGCTGTAGTAACTGTAACTGCTGGAGTCAATGTTCCGTCGGCTAACAAAGCTGCCCCACCAATTAAAGCTGGTAATAATAGCCATTTTTTATTAGGTTTTTTAACTCTGCTGTATAGAGCAAAGATACCACCCTCACCATGGTTGTCAGCTTGCAAAGCTATGATAACGTACTTAATAGTAGTAATTAACATTAAAGTCCAAAATACTAATGAAACAGAACCAATAACAAAAGTGTCAAGATTATGGGCGCTTTTTGCACTATTCAAGATAGAATTCATTGTATATAGTGGCGAAGTTCCAATATCACCAAATACTATGCCTATTGCAATTAGTGCACCAGCCGAAGACCACTTTGACTGATTTTCTTTTAACATTTTTATAACTTCCAATACTGTTTATTTTTAACTCAACCAGTATTATTGCACAATACAAAAAATATTGCATCATTTTTCTATTATTAATTTATTTAATGTAAATTAACTTGTTACCAAAACAACTTCGCATTTTTTTAGTATAAGAGCAGGCGACGCCGCTAGGACTAGACCACCATTCGTGTTCGCTTGTTCAGACATCACGACTAAATCGCCCTTTAATGGATTAAAGCCCCGCTCAACATTCTCAACACTGGCGTAGAAACTTTTTGAATCAATTAAAAAGAACACGCCACGCTTTTCTTTGCTATAATCATATTCAGTTGTGATTACGTTTTCCATCAGCAACCTCCAAAAACAAATGTGTATAATCCATTGTACGAACAAATGTTCGATTAAGCAAGCGAACAAAACATTAAATTTGTGACAAAATCAAAAGCTATGCTATAATGAAGACATAGAAAAGAGCCGTAGCGCTAACTACGACTCCTAGCAATCCCGTTTCGACGGTGACTAAATCTTAGTTACTTGAAAAATAACCGTTATCAGCCAAAGATAAGACGGTTATTTTTTTTGCTAATTTTTTCGATTAACAAAACTACAAAAGTCAGAAGCTTATGATGAATCCACCAAAGGCAAACATGACCAGTAGCGCGTCCGATATGGACACAAGGCCTCTCCTTTCCTAGAATGTGTGTTTATAGTGTTTACACCATAAGCGCCACCTCCATTCAGGATAGCCACCGTCTTAACTTGATTGCTTTAACTAATATAACACACCCTAAAATAGCAATTGGTCTAAAACTCAAACACTTGTGAAATTTTAAAAAACAGGTATTAAAATAAGGCTTCCAAAGACTTTGTGAAAGTTTTTTTGGCAACCTTATTTTTAACCGCTTTGAAACCTTTTTCTGTTCTTTGAGCAAATCTAACATAAAATAACGAAGTCCAATAGTGTCGTCTAACTCTTTAAAGAAGCTACCAATTTTTTTTGTTCTTAGATATCTAAATGTTGATTTAATCCTTCGAACACAACATTAAATATATAAAAAAATCGTAATTTTCATTACGATTCAGAGTATAGCCTCTTGCTGAAGAGGCTATTTTATATATGATTTTTAATTATGGTATTTCAGTGCAAAAAATGAATTAATACTCCTCCCAAAATTAGAACGATTGCGCCCCCCATTCGATTTCCCATTTGAGCGAAAGCAATCATATCCATTCGATTTGAAGCGGATAATACCGCCACATTACCTGTGCCGCCCATACTATTGTCCGCCATTCCTGCAGCAATCGCAGACTCAACAGGATAAAGCCCAAATAGCTTTCCAATCACGGCACTCGCAACACCCATTACAACGACACTCGTAAGCGTGAGAAGAACAAATTTCCAAGTCAATGATTGTTCCAATACATTCAAGTCAATTAACGCCAAACCTATGCCAGCCAATACTGCGTGTGTCAAGTTACCCATTATAATTTTGTTAAACATGACTACTGACTCTTCAAGCTGATCCGGAATCAAATTAAATGCCTTAGCGATAATAACTAAGATAATAATAAAAGCATAGGCGTGAATTTTTGGAACAAAACTATTTAAAATTGTGCCAACCAAGAAGAACGAAAATGCTAGCATCATGCCAACTCCGATACGAGTAACGTCTAGATTCTTTATTGGTTTACTTTTCTCGTCCTCATTGATTGGTAATAAAACACCATGGCCATCGTATTTTGTGTTTGCTCCAACTTTTGCAATTAATGCTGCACCAATAACGGCAAGAACATTCCCTAAGGTAACGGCAGGTATTAGTTGAGAAAACATTGAGGCGGAACTGACACCTAAACCTTGAGCATAAATGTGCGAAAGTGGCACCGCTCCAGCACCTATACCACCTGCCATCATTGGCATAGAAACAAACATTACGGAATGCCCGAATCCAAGTCCCAGTAACATACCAACGAGACCAACAGCAAAGAATCCTATAACCATGGCTGCTAATGATACTGGGATAAATCTGACAGCCGCTTTAAGCAATAAGTTACGATTCATTCCTAGAATCGCACCAACGATTAAGGCGGCGATATAAAAGTCTAGTAATCCTTGGTTATTTAAAAATGTCTTAGTAGCATTCACAACGTTTGAAGGTATGATGCCACTTGTTGCTAGAGCAGCTGAAGCGAAAATGGTGAAAACGGATCCACCACCAAGATATGATTTGAAAACTGGTAAAATATTGCCAATGTAGTAGAATAGATGACCAAGTAGAACCAATAACAAGGTTAAACCAAGCATATTAAGTGGCAGCTTGTTGAGTGAAATTGTGACACCAAGTATGACCAGCATCAAAATATACAACGGCAAGCTGACACCACTGATTTTTATTTTTGTCATATTATTTAAGTCCTAATTAGTACTCCGCAGACCATTTAGCATCTTGTACGGCTTGCTTTGGATCGGCAATTTTTTCACGATTAAGTCCCTGCTTTAGAACACTTTGTGCTGTAATTTCAGCAATCTTTTGTGAAAACTCAGTAAGATTTGAAACTGGTGGCAGTACTGCTGCTCCTGGTTCATCAGCATCCACTAGACCACCCAATGCATGAATAGCAGCTGAGATTGTTTCTTGTGTTAACAGCTTAGCAGTTGAGGCAACAAGACCAAAGCCTAAACCAGGATAAATCAACGCGTTATTGCCCTGTCCTATTTTATATGTCACTCCTTTGTAGGTAACATTCGCTGCAGGAATACCAGTTGCTATCAAAGCTTTTCCATCAGTCCATTTAATTAAGTTTTCTGCAGTTGCTTCAGCTAATTTTGTTGGATTTGACAAAGGAAAAATAATTGGGCGTTCTGTATTTTGTGCCATCGATTTTACAATTGCTTCCGTAAATGTACCTGGCTGTGTTGAAGTACCAATCAAAACTGTTGGACGTATCTCATTAACCACTGCTTCCAAATTGTCTAATTGTTCAGAGTTAACAAGTTCCTTTCTTGAACGTGTGAACGCCTTTTGCGCTTCAGTTAAATCTTCAGTATCATCAAATAATAATCCTTGCTTATCCACAAGATAGAAATGGCTGCGAGCCTCTGCATCGGATAACCCAGCTTGTTTTAATTCTGAAAAAATCTGATTAACAATACCCATACCAGCTGTACCGGCACCGAACGTTAGGAATCTTTGATCAACTAGTTTTTCTTTCGATATATTTAGAGCTCCGAATATTCCTGCCAAAACAATCATTCCGGTTCCTTGAATATCATCGTTAAATGTGGCAATGCTGTCTTTATATTTATCCAAAATTACTTGTGCATTTGAACGTCCAAAATCTTCCCAATGCAATAATGATGCTGGGAACAATTTTTGTTCAGCAGTTACAAACTTATCTATGAATTCAAGATACTTTTCACCAGCAATACGTTCATGTTTGTTCCCTAAATACAAAGGATTTTCTAATAATATTTTGTTATTCGTACCTGCATCAATGCTTACTGGTAATACTGTTGCCGGGTCTATTCCAGCTGCTGCTGTGTAAACCATCAATTTACCAACGGCAATATCAACACCATTGACACCCCAATCGCCCATGCCTAATATACCTTCAGCATCAGTCACAACAACTAGCTTTATATCTCTGCCATCAGCGACACTCTTCAATGAGCTCTCAATATTTTCTGGATGATCGATTGACAAAAATGCTGCATTTTGAGGATTAGTGTAAATTTCATTATATTGTTCAATAGACTCTGCGACAATAGGATCATAAACAATTGGCATAAATTCTGAAACATGTTGATCCATCAAGTGATAGAACAATGTCACGTTTTCATTAAACAAATTCATAAGAAATGTTCTTTTTTCAAGTAAAGGACTTTTCGCCTGAAATTGTTTGTAAGCTTGTTCTGCTTGTTCTTCAATCATTTGTACTTGACTTGGTAATGTGCCAGTTAAGCCCAATTGCTCACGCTCAGCTGCAGAAAATGCCGTTCCCTTATTTAAAAATGGATTACGTAAAATGCTATACCCTGTTGTAGTCATGTTATTTCCTCCAAAAAATTTTGTATTTTAATTAACAACATATTTGACTATACATGGTCAATTGTTTTATAGTCAAACTAGCTATTTACTATAAATTTATTTTATATACATCATGATTGTCATTGATATAAAGGGGTTTCTAATGAAAACAGAAGATTTCAAATACTTTAATGAATTATATACAAAAAAAGTTTTACCAAAGTCGCCCAAACATTTAATGTTAGCCAGCCATCTATTAGCACTGCTTTAAAGCGCTTAGAATCTCACTTCCAAAGTAAGTTAGTTATAAGAGGAAACTCACAAAATGAACTAAAATTCACCCCAGCAGGTGAACAATTATATAGACACACCCATTCGATTACGACGGAAATAGAAACTGCCATGCATGAACTGAATCACTTAAAGTCACATAGTACAACAATTGGTTTGCCACCAATGCTAAAGAGTGCCTATTTTGCTAAAATTGCAGTGGCTAGTAAAGAATTTGATAAGCAATTTAATATCCAAAATATGCACATTTTTGAAGCTGGATCTAATGTATTAAAAAAATCACTAATAGATGGCGATGTTGACATTGCATTATTAGGCTCATTGGATAGTGACGTTACTAATGAGTTATTGCAGGAACCTTTCGTTCAAGCCAATTTTAAAGTATACGTCTCTAGTAAAAACCCACTTTCTCAGAAGGAGAGTTTATCTTTTTCTGATTTAAAATCCGAACACTTTGTTGGTCTCGATTCTAGTTTTATTCATAATCGAGCTATGGCCTATTTTGCTAGTACAGGTAATATCAGACCAAAATTTTTTATGAAAACGTCCGATATTAATTTTTTAATGAATATGATTTCGGAAAATCTTGGTATTGCTTTGTTAGCTGATATCGTTAAACCAACAATGCCAGACATAATTACATTATCAATAAAGGATGATCATCAACCTAAATTTGTTGGTAGCATAGCGTTTAGAAAAAATCATCTACTGACCTCAGAAGAAAGGATGCTACTTACTATTCTTTCCAAATATTCACTTACATAATTCTGACATGCTCGCGAACGGCGTCAACCAGAACAGTGCCAAGTAAGCGTACTTAAAATACGGACAGATGTGTGCTCTTATACTAGAAAAATGCACTATTTTTATTTAGCTCATAAAATTAAAGTTCAGTATTTCAAGATATTTGACTTTTTTCTTCTGAAATTATGTTAATGGTAGATTCCAAGAATTAATTATTTATATACATGATAGATACTGAAAACAAATTCGTTAATTAAGGCCATCTAATATTGTTCAGAAGTCAATAAATTGGACTATTTTTATTCAGTAATTATAACCCAATGTTACATGATTACAATATATTAAACGAAAATATATGCATCAAATTTTGAAGTACTAAAATGATTTTCGGTGTAATTGTCAAAAATATAATCTAGCAATGTATTTGCTAAGAAACTCCATTTTAACTATAAAAAAGTAGACCCCAAAAGCAAAAAACTTCTAATTTTGATACAGAATTAGAAGTTATTTGCCAAAGTAGTATTGCAACAGACTTTCACCAATGACTGTAGGTGAAAACTGAAACACAATGATAAAGATAATACTAGGAATCTGAAAAAAATACATAAAAGTTGCTGACCAATCATGAATCCATATGGCACTTTTAGTAATGTATTGTAAAATGTACGGTATTCCTGCAATCATTAAAAATATAACCAAAATACCAGCAAACAAAGGTAGATTTATCTTGTACAATGATGATAATGAAATAACAGCCAATGCATTTCCAACTAAATACAAGGAAATAGAAAACAGTAACGGCCCATTAATAATGCGCATTATAACTCTAATTCCTAGTTGATTATTAATTAAAATTAATTTTTGCTTTTTATTTATCTTTTTCACTTATTAGGCTCCCATATTATTCATATTAAAAATACATAACTTTTAGCTGTAATAATTTCATTGTCAAAACAAAATGCCTTAAATAATCAAAAATAAAAGCACATACAGCATCGGAACAACAATAATTACAAAAGATATTAAAAACCAATCGAAAATAAATCTTTTTTCTTTAGTTAGATAATATAAATTAATATTGAAACTCATACTAATAAACAACAAAGTCAATCCGCTAATCAAGTATGATATATCTAAATCGGTTAAGGTGCTATCTAATTTAATTTCGACCCACAGAAAAGATACGAGCGCCATCACTAAAATTAATATATTAATAATAAAGACAATAATACGCACTAAAACTCTATACTTTTGTAAAATCATCATCATTTTTATATCCCCTCTAGCTCACCTGAATCATTTTGTTCATGAATCCTCTACCAATACTGTCTTATTGTTTTTTATCTCACATCAAGGATTATTCTTTGTCTAGTAAGATGGCCGCTCGTTTTAAAATCTAATTTTCTTCTTGCCAAAATAACAAGTCGTTTCTCTAATTGTTTTGACATCCTTCAACGTCTTTGACTGACCCTTAATCATGACAAGGGTCGCTTGTTTGACACAAATAGCAATAGAGTACTTTGAACGTCTAAATTCCTCGGCTATTGATTTAAGTGAACGTTTTTTTGTGAAGATTAACCAGTGAATCTTTAAAATCCTGTGAATAACGAATTGACATAAAAAATACTTCTATACTTTCATTTTACTGACTGAATAAAAATATCCTATTTTTTAGTATAAGAGCAAATCAAAGCGATGACAAACAGTTACCCTTTAGGTATTTCCTGCACCTCTTATTTAAGAAGTTCATTTACCGTTGTGATTTCATATTTCCCAAAATTACTCCCGCTTTTTTTATAATTATAAACTAAGTTGTTATCAATTCCTAATTATAATTTAATTGGCAAATTTAGGATTGCTAAATTTATTTTTTCATTGGAAAACACTTTTTGCTTGTGTCAGGCTATGTTTTGTACGCCTTCAAATAAATCTCTTCACGATTTTAAATTGAATTGAATGGAACGTTTCCGTACGAACACTGTCCCAAGGACAGCCAGGTAGATGATTTTTTGATTGTTAGTTTGGCTTCCAATATCAGCAATTGGTCTAAAACATAGTCGCTTGTGAAGTATGTCAAAAATGTGTGCTTGTGAAATAGAAAAATGCGTACTTAAATTAGTTTGTGAATTTTGCAATTTCACAAACAAAAAACAGGCCCTTGAAAGCCTGTCCCTGCGTTACTTTGTATAGTCAGTCTTATGTTAACTTAAATTGGTATATATCACTTTTTAATACAAATATCTATAAATGAAGTTAACTGTTTAAGTGTTTTGACTGTAAAGTGCCAAAATAGTACTGAATTTCTGTAAAATTTGATGACTTATTCAATATTTCATATTTATCAATCTGCCATAATTTAAATTTATCCGGTTAATTCCCGAAAGCTGTCGTATATTAATTTTTATAATCGGAATCTTATTTCAAATGTCGCCTAATTAACTGAATAAAAATAATCCAATTTATTGACTTCTAAGCATTTTCTGGAGGTTTTTGGTATTTGGATTGAATTTCCAACGGCTACACTAATCTTTTTAAAATTCGGAAATATTGAAAACTTAGGTAAAACATCAAAATTTTCATGCATACCAATTGGTATCATTTTAACTCCCGTGACGTAGGATAAACTTTCTGCGCCATTTTTTCCAAAATACATATTCCCAGTTGGGGTTCTAGTTCCCTCAGGATAAATGACAACGACTGCCTTTTCAGTGATCAGCTTATCTTTTAGAACCATCATAGAAGACATGGCGTTTTTCCTCCTGTCAACAGATATACTATTTAAAGATAAATGCCACCATCTTGAAAATGGTTTTTCAAAAGCCTCTTTCTTGGTTAAAAAATAAATAGCTTGATTTGGATTTTGTTTTTTTAGAAGATATAAAATCACAAAATGATCCATGTAACTACTATGATTAGCGATGATTATACGCGGCCCATTAAACTTTAGATTCTCTAAACCTTTTACGTTGCCAACAAAAAAACTTACAGTTTTTGTTGTTAACTGTGTAAGAATCGTATTTGTTAAACTCATTTACGTACACTCCTACATCTATATTTTTTTCATATAGTTGGTTAACTCTTTGATACTTAGTAGTGGTAAGTTAAACCTTTTGGACATAGTAAGCAACTGAGGTAGTCGTGCCATTGTTCCATCTTCATTTAGAATCTCACAAATAGCGCCTACTGGCTCCTCATTTGCTAATTTAGCCAGATCTACTGCAGCCTCAGTATGACCATTCCGAACTGCAAACCCACCATCAAGTGCTTTGAGAGGGAATGTATGTCCAGAGTGAACAAAATCTTTCTCTGTGCTTGATGGATCTGCCAAAACTCTGATAGTTGCTGAACGATCAAACGCTGACACTCCTGTTGTAACGCCATGTACTGTCTCAGCATCAACCGAAAAAGTGAACCTTGTTCCATTGCTCTCTGTATTATTTGCCACCATCTGAGTAAGACCTAAACGGCGTGTAATACTCTCTCCAACAGGAGTGCATAGTAATCCTCTAGCATGTGTAACCATAAAATTTACATTTTCTGGACTCATTTTTGCTCCAATGCCAACTAAATCACCTTCATTTTCTCTATCTTCATCATCCACCAGAATGATTAATCCACCTGTTTTCATATATTTAACAATTTCTTCTACATCAGCCATTATTTGACTACCTAAGCATACTTTTATTTTTGTCTCTATTCACACCGAAATATCAATAATTTTTATCGAAATACTGATATTTCATTGAGTATTTACAATTGTCTGTATTTTTGGTGATCATCATCTACTTGATCCTTTTCTTGTTCAACTTTCCCAAGTATTGGCATTGCGCCATCAATCTTTTGATTTTGTCAACATATTACTATTTGATGAATATGTGTCAAAATTTTTTTCCTTGGGGCTAGGCGCTTGTTTAGACTGATTTACTTTACTTTGTTGATTTTGCTTATTAAATTGCCTTCGCAATTCAACTAGATTTTTATCAATATCTCTTAAAGAAGTATCTTCAATTTGTTCCAAATGTTTGTAAAGCTGATTAGCTAAACGCTTGCGGAACTCATCCTCTTTGTTGTCAGAACATTTTCGCTGACTTTTATTCATGACGCCCTAATCATCGGTATTAAAGGCATCAAATTCCTGTGCTAATAATTTGAAACTAATAAATTCTTCTTTCAAATCGCTTTTGAACACGTCATCCAGTAAAGCATTGGCTAACTGATTAGCTTTTACCATCTTGCATTTCTACCAATTAGTTATGTGTTCCCAACTTGTCAACGTCATTTGAGATGGAATTTTGGTTTTAAAAATTGATATACCATGCAATGGCTGCTTGGACTTCAGTTCATGTTTTGTATGCTTCCAAAATATATGGGAATCCCCAACCTTTCACGACTGCAATTGGCTCAGCAGTATTCGATTACTAAATGGTGCAAAAGGTGTTGGCATTTCTGTCTCTGAGAATCTATCAATTGTGATCATCGATTGGACAGAATTAACCCAATTAGCACGTCCTATTTTAGCACCTGTGCAGTAAAAATTTACACAGATGGATGAATTAGCTATTACGGCTCTCGTTGATCACATACAACACCGCATACCGTAACTTTTACCGATATCACACTCAAGCAGGGCAATACGGTGGCAAATGTTAATTAAAACAACAAAAGAGTGTCAGTGTTTTTATGTACTGACACTCTTTTTAGTTATCTATTGCATTTTAGCTTCAATATTTGCTAAGGTCACTTCTGAAGTAGACTCAAAATTCAAGTCCGCTCCTGACAAAACATCTGCGTTACCAATGGCTAGTGATGTCTCACCTGCGCCATTGATTGAGACAATACCAGCAGCTGAATCTTCCAATCCAATAACATTTTCTGGATTTAAATGTAAGACTTCCGCAGCACGAACGAAGATTTCAGGATCAGGTTTTCCCTTTGTCAAAGTGGCGGGATCAACAATGCCAACAAAATACTTGGTCAATCCCAAATGATCTAGAATCATTGGTGCGTTTTTAGAAGCTGATGCCACCGACATTGTATAGCCGGCTGCCTTAGCTGATTGAATGAGATCTTTCATGCCAGGTAAAATATCATCTTCAGTCAATGTTGAAATGAGTTGTTGGTAATGATGATTTTTCTTTTCTGCTAATGCTTCTTTATCTGCTTGAGAAAAATCATCGGCATGATCCCCAGCATCCAAAATCATTTGCAAGGAAGCCATGCGACTGATGCCCTTCAAACCTTCAGCCAATTCTGGTGTCCAAGTTGTGCCAACCTCATCAGCTGTTTGATGCCAAGCTTCGCCATGGAAACGCGCCGTATCAGCAATAACCCCATCTAAATCAAAGGCAAAACCTTTAATATCTGAAAATTTAGTCATTTTTATTTATCCTCATTTTTTTTAATTTGGTAAGTTACGGTATAAGTTTTTGTTTCGTTTGCTGGCAAAACAATATCACCAAAACCTTCATGATTAACCGCATCAGGTAAAGTCTGCATCTCAATAGCAAGCGCTGTTTTAATGTCACTGCTATCGTCAGGATTGGCAGTGAATACAACAACACCATTGCGATCTGAATCCACTGTCAAGGTCAAACTTTCATCGGGTGAAGTTAGTCCTACACCTTCCCCTTGACGGCTTGGATCTAATACCCAAGCATCATCATAATGCTCTTGTCCCAAGGCGTGCAAATGCGCAAAATCAAATTTTGTATTTTGATTATCAAGCACGTTACCGGTTGGAATCGCGTGATTATCAACTTCAAGATGTTGATGTGACGCAATTTGTAATTTATGCTGACTGATATCTTGATCCTTACCAACTAAATTAAAGTAGACGTGCGTCATTGGGTTGAACAATGTATTTTCAGTTGAAACGCCACTAAATATAATATCTAGACGATCCTCATCGTCCAATCGATAGGTTACTTGGGCAGCTAATTGTCCGGCGAATTCATCATCAAAAGTACGTGTGAAATTAATTTCCGCTGCTGTACCCAAATTTCTTGCTTCACCGTGCCAATTAACCGCATCAAAGCCATTGATGCCAGAATGTAAAACATTGTCATGATCATTTGGTGTTAATGTAAAATGTGCCCCATTAATATCATAGTCAGTTTTTGATAATCGGCCACCAACGCGACCAATTGTGTTTCCAAAATGGAATGGATTATCTAAATACGTGGCTAAATCATTAAATTGTACTAATAATTCTTGTTTGACACCATCATGTTCAACGGAAAATGACTGCCAAGTTGCTCCGTACGAAATCGCAGTAATCTGTGTGTGTTTAATATTTTCTAGGGTAAACGCCGTCACGATTTTTCCGTCAGGTAATTGTCCAAAATCCTTCTCTACTACTTTCATGATATCCTTTCCTGCTATACAGCAAATGAGCGATTTCTCGCTCATCATCAGGCTTATTACTTTGTCAATTCGACATCTTGTCCTAATAGGTCAATAACTAATGGTTCACCTGAAATCAAGTCAACATGTGCACCTTGACCATCAACTGACACTTCCAAAACATGACCTCGGAATACCAAACGGAAAGCATATTTTGTCCAATTCTTTGGCAAGAATGGCTTCAAGTGGAGTTTACCATCACGCACACGCATGCCGGCAAATCCTTGCACAATCGCTAACCATGAACCTGTCATAGCGGTTATATGCAAACCATCTGACGTATCATTATTATAATTATCTAAGTCCAAACGGGCCGCACGTTCGTACATTTCAACTGCTTTATCTTCCATTTGTAAGTCAGCAGCCAAAATTGAGTGAACAGATGGCGACAATGATGACTCATGCACTGTCAATGGTTCATAGAATTCAAAGTTGTTACGCTTTTCTTCTTCTGTAAACGCGTCTGGGAAATAGAACATGGCATGTAATGTATCAGATTGCTTAATATATGGTGAGCGCAAAATGCGATCCCATGACCAGTTTTGGTTAATTGGACGAATATCTTGTGGCATATCAGCGATTGGAGTCAAATCTTTATCCAAGAATGTATCGTGTTGAACAAAGATATGCTTTTTACCTGTCTTGGTTTCAACATCAGCCTCTGGCAAATACATTTTATCAACAATTTCTTGCCACTTTGCTAATTCTTCATCTGTCAAAGCCAACTTAGCTTTTTCATCAGCATTAATTTCATCGTAGTGTTCAAGTGAGTATTGCAAAACCCACTTAGCCATCCAATTTGTATAGAAATTGTTATTAACATTGTTTTCGTACTCGTTGGGACCCGTGACACCATGAATCATGTACTTATCGTTTCGGGCAGAATAGTGGACACGATCTGCCCAGAAGCGGGCGATATTATACAAAACTTGTGCGCCATCACCGTCAAGCCATGAGTGATCTCCCGTGATGTTGGTATAATTATAAATCGCATAAGCAATTGTCGAATTACGGTGAATTTCTTCAAAAGTAATTTCCCACTCGTTGTGTGACTCAATACCATCAAAGGTCACCATTGGGTACAAAGCACCTTTTAAGCCTTGTTCTTTGGCATTGTGGAATGCACCATCCAACTGATCAAAACGATATTGTAGCAATGAACGGGTCACAGACGGATCAGCAACACCAAGGTAAACAGGAATGGCAAATGCTTCGGTGTCCCAATACGTGGCACCACCGTACTTCTCGCCAGTGAAACCTTTTGGTCCGATATTCAAGCGTGGATCATTACCATAGTAAGTTGAGAATAACTGGAATAGGTTGAAGCGAATACCTTGCTGCGCCGCATCATCTCCTTCAATTTGAACATCAGCTTTTTCCCAACGATTAGCCCATTCTTGTGCATGTGCTGTGTATATGTCGTCGTATGTTTGTGCGGCAAGATCCGCAGTTAGTGTTTCACCTGCTTTAATCACTTGAGCTAGGCTATCATAATCACGCGAAGTTGTCACAATCACGCGCTTTTCAAAACTAACTGAACCTTTAGCTGGTACTTCAATGTCAAAGTTATCAGTCACTTCTTTTTCAGAGCGGTTCACACCATGCTTTTCACCGCCAACAAAGCTCTGACGGGCAACAACTGTAAATTGTGGCACACCAAACGGATTTTCAATTGTTTGCGTAGCGATAAATGATGAATTAGTGTCATTACCTGCGTCCAAAACTTGCCAAAACTTTTCATCATAATTTGAATCTTCATTGACAACGTCAGCATCAATACTAGCATCAAAACGAATTTTGTGCGCTTGACCATCAGCAGATGACAACTCATAGTGAATATCTGCCAGTTCATTCAATGCTGCTGAAACTAAGCGCGTGATTTTAAACGTCACGCCAAACACAGTAAATGTTCGATTCAAAACACCATTTTTCATATCCAATGATACTTCAAAATCAGTCACATCATTCTTAGCTAAATCAACTTGATTGCCATCAACGTAAATGTCTGCCTTGACATAGTTTAGCGCATTGATAGCTTTTCCAAAGTAAAGTGGATAACCATTTTTCCACCAACCGACACGTGTTTTATCTGGGAACCAAACACCACCAACGTAAATTCCTTGATGTGTGTCACCGGAATAGACTTCTTCGAACATGCCACGCATGCCCATGTATTCGTTGCCCAAACTCGTCATAGATTCTTGGAGACGTTTATCTTTGGGATTCAAATCATGTGATGTAACTGTCCAAGGATCAACTTCAAAAATTCGTTTCATAAGACTTTCTACCTCTTCAATTTTTCTAATGCTTAGCTTCAGCGCTAATATCTACGACGATCGATCGCACATATTAACGCCGAAGCGTTAGCCATTATTGTGCATCTACTGGATTACTGTGAATTTCATTGATAAACCCAACACTAACAGCACCAATTAACATTAAGATTCCGGATACTAAGATCATTGATGGGAAATGTGAACCAAGTGCTGGGAATAGTGCAAAACTAGCAACTGAGGCTACAATTTGTGGCAAGCAAATTGAACCGTTAAACAATCCTAGATAAGTCCCCATGTGATCACCGGGCAATGCGTTGGTTACCATAATGAATGGGTATGCCATCATACCTGCCCATGAAATACCGATTAAAATAAATGAGCCAATCAACAAATACTGTGAATGAATAAAGAACACTGATGTGAACCCAATTGCCCCCAAAAATAGTGACAAAGCATAACCTGTTTTGTTTTTGTTTGCTGGAATCTTTGATAATACTAACGACCACACAACGGCTGCAATAGCATAAACCGCTGACATGATACCAAACCAGTTTCCACCATTTTGGTAACCAGCCGTTGTTGGATCAGTTGCATGGAAAATATTGTCTGCCACAGCACCAGTACCGTAGGTCCACAAATATTGGAATGCCATCCAGCAGAAGAACTGAGTCAAAGTAACCATCCAAAATGTTTTTGGCGCGCGCTTTAACAAAGTCAAGAAGCCACCTTCACCATCATTTGGTGTATTCAAAGCATAGCCATGATATAGCTCATAAGTGGCATCATCGTATTCTTTCACGTTAAAGACTGCAATCAGTGAAAAGACAACTAAGACTAACGCACCAACATAGAATGAAATAATTACAGATGCTGGCACTTGACCTTTAGGCGCTGTGTTAGCAACACCAATCGCTGTCAGCAAGAATGGGAAAATGGTTGCCAACACAGATCCTGTATTAGATAAGAAACTTTGAATTGAGTATGCGTATGACTTTTGGTCTTCATTAACCATGTCACCCACAACCATCTTGAAGGGTTGCATTGCAACATTAGAACTCAAATCCATGAACAAAATTGTGATTGCTCCAAACCACAAACCAGCAGTAGTTGAAAAACCAAAACTACCTGAATTAGGCAACAAGAACATCACAATAACTGACACAAGAGCGCCAACCAATAGGTAAGGCATTCGACGACCAAAGCGTTTTGTCCAAGTGCGATCTGAAAAATAACCAACTAGTGGTTGAACAAACAACCCTGCCAATGGTGGTAGGATGAAGAAAAATCCTAACTTAGTGGGATCAGCACCCAAGGTCTGAAAAATACGTCCCATTTGGGAACTCTGCAATGAAAATGCCATCTGCACGCCCAAAAATCCAAAACTCAGCATCCAAATGGTGCTTAGCGGCAGGTTTGGCAAACCCTGCCCTTTTTTCTTATCTACCATAATTACTTCCTCCAAAATTTTTTTGAAACATAACTGATTTGCTCTAATCATGCACCATTTATATGAACAATTCGTGATGAAACTGTTTTTTTAGAAATCAGGAACATGTTCTGAACACCAATATATGTAACCGTTTATATTTTATAGCATAGAACATTTGGATAATTAATGGAAGCGTTTGCACAATGTTAACGATAACATTATGCAAATTTATTGTTTATCGAACAGCTATAGCTGCTGAAATGCTGGTATTTCCTAATTCTATCGTTTTTTGATTCAATTTAAGAAATAATTTGTGCAACAATTTTTTCAATAATTAAGGCAAACGCTTGCCTTATGGGTGTCTAATTTCGGCTGAACCGCACTTAGCACAACAAGTGCAACCTAATCGCTCGCACGGATAATCGTAGTCGGCAATTAGAAATTGTGCATTAAGTTCAATACTAATCTAACGATAAAACAATATAATAAATATCACGATATCCCTGCCGGCACATATATTCAGTCGTTTATTCAATGCCTGCTCGATTATTCACGTCAATAGATTGTGTCTCTGCCGTAATATCTAAGCTAATTTTCAGTGTCTAACCTTTTTGTTGTAAATTATAGCTAATCGAATCAATAATTCGGTTCAACTGTTGTAACATCTTCTAAAAGTAAGAAACGAATGACATAATGGCGTTGGTTGGCTAATGACCGTAAGACTTGATTTGGCAGATAGTCAACGGTCTTTTTTTTATTGCATGTTGTACTCGCACCATCAGTTCAGGTGATACTTGATCTGGATGATTAATTACATGGCTAAGTGTCATTTTTGAGACATGCGCCTTTCGTGCAATATTATTTTAATTCACCACGTCTCATCACAAAATTCAGGTAAACGGTACGGCACAATCACGCTTGTTGCCTTAGTTTGCTCCAGGACAGAGCGCTGATCGTTAAACAATAATCGAACCGCTTCACTGCCCAAACTACGTGGCAACACATCAACTGAATAGAAATCCTTACCACCAAGTCGTGCATATTCAGAACGATTAAAAGCTATCGTTGGAAATTTTGGATGTGTGGGTAAATGAGCTTGGGCGCTGATGTCAAGATTATGGACAGATTTTTTCGGCACCGAGAGTTGCCGGACTCCGAAAATTTTTCAAAACCCGGATTTCAGCTTAAAAAGGCGTGATTTCTGGGTGTTTTTGTAGGTGGAACAGGGCCGAGCCCTGCCGGTGAGAGAAAACAGGTGGTATAGATTGTGAACCAGCCGGATTTCACAAGTTGTATCGTGCAACAAATAAGCCTTCAC
>Ga0268251_10000142_pt1 | contig 29533 bp, 28 predicted proteins | sample AgamicAsMae_FD_200527 | JGI IMG/M metagenome (GOLD analysis project Ga0268251, IMG submission 200527) | Agave microbial communities from Guanajuato, Mexico - As.Ma.e (v2) (version 2) | ecosystem: Host-associated > Plants > Phyllosphere > Phylloplane/Leaf | place: Guanajuato, Mexico | collected...
GTGGCGTATATTACGCTTTCCTCTTTCAGAGTCAACCCCGTTTTCAGGAATTTTCTCTTTCGACTTAACGTTATCGTGTGAAGATGTTCACTCGTTCCGTGTCGATGGAGGCGCATTATAGGGAGTTCTCTGCCACCCACAATAGAAAAATGACAAAAAGATGACTGACTGCTGCATTCCACAGCAAAAAGCTGGTTTATACCTTTTTACACACAGAGTTATCCACAAAAGCCAGTCGCCATGCGGGTTGATCGCGCCCCTTCAAACTCTATAAAGGAACTTATCTGGCACGATCCTCCGGGGTGATAAAAAATCACGAGCGGTGCGCAAACGTTTTCGTTACAATGCCCGCGCAAAATTAATACGTTCTGCCCGGGGTGTTAGCTGAGTTCTGGGATCCTGAAGATCCGAAAATTCACCTAACGCTCTCTGTAACGATCAAATCCTGGGGATTTACTACCATGCAACAATGTCGTCCAGTCCGCCGCGCTCTGCTCAGTGTTTCTGATAAAGCCGGTATCGTCGAATTCGCACAGGCACTTTCTCAACGCGGCGTCGAGCTGCTCTCTACAGGCGGTACCGCACGCCTGCTCGCCGATAAAGGTCTGCCGGTCACCGAAGTCTCCGACTACACCGGTTTCCCGGAAATGATGGATGGACGTGTTAAGACCCTGCATCCAAAAGTGCACGGTGGCATCCTCGGCCGTCGCGGTCAGGATGATGCAATCATGGCAGAACATGCGATCGCACCGATCGACATGGTGGTGGTGAACCTCTATCCGTTTGCCCAGACCGTAGCCCGCGAAGGCTGCTCCCTGGAAGACGCGGTCGAGAACATTGATATCGGCGGCCCGACCATGGTGCGCTCCGCTGCCAAGAACCATAAGGACGTTGCCATCGTCGTTAAGAGCAGCGACTACACTTCTATTATTAATGAGATGGATACCCACGACGGCTCCCTGACCCTGGAAACCCGTTTCGACCTCGCGATTAAAGCCTTCGAACATACTGCAGCCTATGACAGCATGATTGCTAACTACTTCGGCAGCCTGGTGCCAGCGTATCACAGCGAAAGCAAAGAACCTTCCGGCCGCTTCCCGCGCACCCTGAATCTGAACTTTATTAAGAAGCAGGATATGCGCTATGGCGAGAACAGCCATCAGCAGGCAGCCTTCTATATAGAAGAAGAGGTAAAAGAAGCCTCCGTTGCCACCGCCCAGCAGCTGCAGGGTAAAGCACTGTCCTATAACAACATCGCCGATACCGATGCAGCCCTTGAGTGCGTGAAGGAATTCAATGAGCCTGCCTGTGTCATTGTGAAACACGCTAACCCGTGTGGCGTTGCCGTCGGTGGTGCCATCCTCAATGCTTATGACCGCGCGTACAAAACCGACCCAACCTCTGCATTTGGCGGCATCATTGCCTTTAACCGCGAACTGGACTTCGAAACCGCGCAGGCAATTATCTCCCGCCAGTTTGTAGAGGTGATCATTGCGCCGTCCGCCACTGAAGAGGCCCTGAAAGTGACCGCGGCGAAACAAAATGTGCGCGTACTGGTTTGCGGGGAGTGGGCACAGCGCGTACCTGGACTGGATTTCAAACGTGTTAACGGTGGCCTGCTGGTTCAGGATCGCGATCCAGGTATGGTGACCGCCGGTGAGCTGCGCGTGGTGACTAAGCGCCAGCCGAGCGAGCAGGAGCTGCGTGATGCGCTGTTCTGCTGGAAGGTGGCGAAATTCGTGAAATCTAACGCCATTGTTTACGCTAAAGAGAATATGACCATCGGTATAGGTGCTGGCCAGATGAGCCGCGTCTACTCAGCGAAGATCGCCGGGATCAAAGCCGGTGACGAAGGGCTGGAAGTTAAAGGTTCCGCCATGGCCTCCGATGCCTTCTTCCCGTTCCGCGATGGTATTGATGCCGCAGCCGCCGTTGGCGTGAGCTGCGTGATCCAGCCGGGCGGCTCGATCCGCGACGACGAAGTTATTGCCGCCGCCGATGAGCACGGCATCGCGATGATCTTCACCAATATGCGTCACTTCCGCCATTAATTCACGGAGCAGACAATGAAAGTATTAGTGATTGGCAACGGCGGTCGTGAGCACGCCCTGGCGTGGAAAGCAGCCCGGTCGCCGCTGGTTGATACCGTTTTCGTTGCACCGGGTAATGCCGGCACGGCTCTGGATCCCGCTCTGCAAAACGTGGCTATCGGCGTAACCGATATTCCGGCGCTGCTGAGTTTCGCGCAGAACGAAAACATCGACCTGACCATCGTAGGCCCGGAAGCACCGTTGGTGATTGGCGTGGTTAACGCATTCCGCGCGGCAGGGCTAAAGATCTTCGGTCCAACCGAAGGCGCTGCGCAGCTGGAAGGCTCCAAAGCCTTTACCAAAGATTTCCTCGCACGCCATAAGATCCCAACGGCGGAATATCAGAACTTTACCGAAGTTGAACCGGCTCTGGCGTATCTGCGCGAGAAAGGTGCACCTATCGTGATCAAGGCCGACGGCCTTGCTGCCGGTAAAGGCGTGATCGTCGCCATGACGCTCGACGAAGCCGAAGCGGCGGTAAATGATATGCTGGCCGGTAACGCTTTTGGCGATGCGGGTCACCGTATCGTGATCGAGGAGTTCCTCGACGGGGAAGAAGCCAGCTTTATCGTGATGGTTGACGGCGAGCACGTGCTGCCGATGGCCACTAGCCAGGATCACAAGCGCGTTGGTGACGGTGACAGCGGCCCGAATACCGGCGGCATGGGCGCCTACTCGCCGGCTCCCGTGGTCAATGATGAAGTCCATCAGCGCACCATGGAACGTATTATCTGGCCAACCGTGCGCGGTATGGCGGCGGAAGGCAATACCTATACCGGTTTCCTGTACGCCGGGCTGATGATCGATAAGCAGGGCAATCCGAAGGTTATTGAGTTCAACTGTCGCTTTGGCGATCCGGAAACTCAGCCAATCATGCTGCGCATGCAGTCTGACCTGGTCGAGCTTTGTCTGGCCGCCTGCGAAGGTAAGCTTGATGAGAAAACCTCTGAGTGGGACTCGCGCGCTTCTCTGGGCGTGGTGATCGCCGCAGGGGGTTATCCGGGCGACTACCGTACCGGTGATGTGATCCATGGCCTGCCGCTTGAAGAGGTCGCTGACGGCAAAGTCTTCCATGCCGGCACCCGACTCTCCGAGGACGAACAGGTGCTGACCAGCGGTGGTCGCGTACTTTGCGTGACGGCGCTGGGCGATACCGTGGCGCAGGCACAGGCGAAGGCTTATGCCCTGATGACGAATATTCACTGGGACGGCAGCTTCAGCCGCAAGGATATTGGTTATCGTGCGATAGCACGCGAGCAGGGCAAGTAAGTCATCCCGTCAACTCCCTCTTGCGGCCGCGAGGGGGAGACTAAAAGTTCTTTTCCATCGGCTGCCAGTGGCAGTAATCTTCGTTAGCCACCAGCAACAGCTGTGAACCTTCCGGTGCCTCAAGCCAGGCAACGCTGACGGCCTGGGAAGAATTGCTCTGTCGCCGCTTAATATGATCTAACGCGATACTATCCAGCGCAGGACGCAGCGTCTGGCCTTCACAGGTGATAACAGTGCCATCGGGCTGCCAGCGCCCCTGACGCAGCACGACACGCCCCTGACGCAGCGCATCGCTGGTCTGGCGGACCTCCTCAGCGCGATAGCGATATAACGCGATACGATCGTTGGAAATCTGCTGTTTGCGATCGCCAACCTCACGTTGCATAAAGCTCAGTTCGCCGTTGTCATCAAACCGTGCCCGGATATGCTCCCGCGGTTTACCGTAAATATTGAGTTCAATCAGCGACAGGGTATCGCCCTGCCAGCGGTATTCACCGGTCGAGGTCTCGCCGTTGCGCCACGGACTCAATACCGTCAACAAACGTACCTCATCTGCGGAATCTTTACGCCAGATACGTACCGCGCCCCGATCGTCGGCATAGCCGCTGGCGGTAAAAGGAGGAAGCGAAGACGTACTGCTGCAGCCAGCCAGCAGTATGATTCCTGCAACCAGTACCAGACGCCAGATAGACAAAAGGAGCGAAGCCGCCCCTTTAGCAAAACTGTTCACTGCGGCACGTCTTACTTAACTGCGTCTTTCAGTGCTTTACCAGAAACAAATGCCGGCACGTTAGCTGCGGCGATTTTGATTTCTTTACCGGTCTGCGGGTTGCGGCCAGTACGCTCAGCGCGGTGGTTCACTTTGAAGGTACCGAAACCAACCAGTTGTACAGCATCGCCTTCTTTCAGAGACTCAGTAATAGCAGCCAGGGTGGATTCCAGTGCAGCTTTCGCCTGCACTTTAGACAGGTCAGCCTTGTCTGCAATTACATCAATCAGTTGAGTCTTGTTCATAAGTTATCCTTACAATGTGTTTATCGCTTGCTAAGCATCGAGTGCGACGGAAATGCCTCAAAAGCACTCTCCTGCATACACGCACCGATAGCCACTTATTTTCGCCCCCCAAATGTAGACCAGTCGGGGGGCGGAAGGGAAGCCTTCAGTCACGACAATTCAGGCTGTAAATCACGTTTTATTGCCTTATTGGCTAAAATTTATACCAATATTGCTCTCGCCGGCTTCCCGCAGGTCTGAACGCAGCCCTTTTATCAGTTCAATGTCGCGTTCTTCACAGGCTGCCAGCAGGCGGAAAATCTCCCACTGGATGTCCCATTCCTGCTCAACGGCCGGGTTGGCTTTTAACTCTTCATCAGTCATTTCCCGACCTTCGCCGGTCATCTCCAGCATCGCGACCGTGGTGATAGAGGTTTCACTCACCTCAATAGCGTGTTCCAGCGTTTCACCGCTAAGACGCGAGTGGATCAGTTCGCTCAGAGCAACGCAGGCATCGATGGCCGGATAGACGCCGTACATATCGTAATCGTCCGCCTGTGGGATGGCCTCTTCCAGCTTTTCCAGCTGGCTATCAAAGTTCACCTTCGCGTCTTTGACCGTCAGGGTTTCCCACACCAGATCGAGGATACGCCGGTAGAGCTGTCCATCAGCAAACCCGGTTTCCTTGCAGAACATAGCATAGTTGGGATACATGCGTTCGCACAGGCAGGCCATAAAGGTAACGTGCTGCCAGCTTTCGAGCTTTTCCAGACGCAGATGAATCGGGTTTTGTAACATGATGAAGTCTCAGGATCGTTAATTAACGGCAGTTTACCTGAATCAGCGCTGATTTTCCTGCCAACGGATAAACGCCGGGCGACGGGAGGCGGCGGCATCGGCCCAGCGGGTGGGTTCCGGCAAACGGTAGCCCTTCATACAGCGCTGTACCCACAGCAGCGCGCTGTCCAGACTCACACGATGCCCCGTAGACACAAATAGCGGGTTACAGCGCGCTTTGCTGCGCCATACCCAGGCCAGCTGCTCGTGTTTATCCATCAGCGCGGCGACGGCACCCACCTCGGTTGAGGGGAGTTCAAACTTGCCACACAGGCGCTTCTTGGCCACGCCAATGGTAGGAACATCCACCAGCAGGCCAAAGTGGCTGGCAACGCCCAGCCGCCGCGGATGAGAAATGCCATGGCCGTCGACAAAGAGCAGATCGGGTTTGTGCGAGAGTTGTTCCCACGCCGCCAGCAGCGCGGGATATTCACGAAAGGAGAGAAAGCCGGGGATATAGGGCATGGTGGTGGCGATACGCGCCACCTTGTATTCAACCAGCTCCAGCGACGGATAGGTTAACAGCACCATCGCGGCTCGCGTCACCTCCCCGCCCTGCTCAAATCCAACGTCCGCACCGGCAATGAGCTCCGGCGGGTTCTTCTCCGGGCAATCCTCACGGATGACCGAAGCGGCAAGTTCAATTTGCTGAGCGCGTAGCAACGCGAGATCCATAATCCATCCTTACTTGTGGTACTGAGTCGAAAGCCGGTGCACCGCCTCCACAAACGCGCCAGCGTGCTCCGGCGGGACATCCTGATGAATACCGTGGCCCAGGTTAAAGACATGGCCTTCACCTTCACCAAAGCCGGCAAGGATCCCGGCCACGTCCTCTTCGATACGCGCCGGCGGTGCGTAAAGCATAGACGGGTCCATATTGCCCTGCAGCGCCACTTTGTTGCCTACACGACGACGCGCGTCGGCAATATCAGTCGTCCAGTCAAGACCCAGCGCATCACAGCCGGTGGCCGCCATCGCTTCAAGCCACTGGCCGCCGCCTTTGGTGAACAGCGTGACTGGCACACGACGGCCTTCATTTTCGCGCAGCAGGCCATCAATGATTTTGTGCATGTAGTAGAGGGAGAACTGCTGATAATCACGGCCGGTCAGCACCCCGCCCCAGGTGTCGAAAATCATCACCGACTGGGCGCCTGCGCGAATTTGCGCATTCAGGTACAGCGTGACGCTCTTCGCCAGCTTATCGAGCAGGGTATGCAGCGTCCGGGGATCGGCGTACATCATCTTTTTAATTACGGTAAAGGCTTTGCTGCTACCGCCTTCCACCATGTAGGTCGCCAGCGTCCACGGACTGCCGGAAAAACCGATAAGTGGAACTTCGCCCTTCAGTTCGCGGCGAATAGTGCGCACCGCGTTCATCACGTAGCCCAGCTCCTGCTCCGGATCGGGTACGGGCAGTTTATCAACGTCGGCTTTGCCGGTGACAGGTGAGGAGAAGCGCGGGCCTTCACCCGCTTCAAAATAGAGCCCAAGGCCCATAGCGTCCGGGATAGTCAGAATGTCCGAGAAGAGGATCGCCGCATCCAGCGGGTAGCGACGTAGCGGCTGCAGCGTGACTTCGCAGGCCAGCTCGGCATTTTTGCACAGGGACATAAAGTCGCCAGCCTGAGCACGCGTGGCTTTGTATTCCGGCAAATAGCGACCCGCCTGGCGCATCATCCATACCGGGGTAACATCAACGGGCTGGCGCAGCAGCGCACGCAGATAACGATCGTTCTTCAGTTCGGTCATTTTGCAGTTCCTTAATGCGTCAGCGCTTAGTGTACCATCACTCGTACTCGGCCCGACACAGCGCGACCGTATCTTCAATCAGGCGACGCGCCACGGTGCCGGGCGGCGACAGCAGGGGCAGGGAGTCATAGCGATACCAGTTGGCCTCCAGCAGTTCTTTGCGATCGATCTCGATCTCACCGCTGTCATATTCGGCCATAAAGGCGGTCATCAGCGACTGCGGGAAGGGCCAGGGCTGCGAGGTAACATAGCGAAGTTTTTTAACCCTGATGCTGCTTTCTTCCATCACTTCGCGTGCCACGGCCTGCTCCAGGGTTTCGCCGACTTCAACAAATCCGGCCAACACCGTATGAACACCATTACGGTGGCGAGTATGCTGCGCCAGCAGGATTTTATCGTCACGGCGGATAGCAACAATAATGCAGGGTGCAATCTGCGGATAATAGCGCTCCCTGCAGTGGCTACAGAGCATGGCCCATTCGCTTTTACTCGGCAGCATACTGTGCCCGCAGTAACCGCAGAATTTATGGGAACGATAGAACTCGGCCAGTTGAACGCCCCGCCCGGCAAGCTGGAACAGCCCTGGCTCACGATCGATAACCTGACGTACGGAGCCCATATCCTGGCGGCGGTTTTGCTGTACCAGCCAGACGGGATCGCCCTGCCATTCACCGATCTGCAATGCGCGCTGCCCCACAAGATCGAAATTTCCCGCGTTACCGTATGGTAATTCACCGCCGGGCAACCATAATTTTTGTTCATGGCTGATAATCCACCAGCCACGATCCGCATTTTCGATAAGACGATCCATAATATATTGCACTACCTTAGCTGGACTGGCATTTTTAACATTATTTTCACATTTTGGGTCAGCAGTACTTTTCGCTTAACATCACGGAGTCGACCATGTTAAACCAGTTAGAAAGCCTGACGGAACGCCTTGGCGGCAGTAATGAACTTGTCGACCACTGGTTTCGTGTACGTAAGCAGCTGCTCGTCGCGTACTACAATCTTGTTGGTATTAAGCCTGGCAAAGAATCCTTCGTCCGCCTGAATGAGAAAGCGCTGGACGACTTTTGCCAGAACCTGGTGGATTATCTCTCCGCCGGACATTTCAATATTTATGAACGCATTATCAGCGGAATGGAAGGGATCAGCCCACTTTCCAGCGCAACAAAGCTCTATCCGCAGCTGGAAGCCAATACGCTGCAGATTATGGGGTACTATGACTCCAGCCTGGAAAATGCCATCGATGATGACAACTGCATAGAGTTCCAGCAGGCGCTATCCGACATTGGCGAAGCACTGGCCGCGCGCTTTACGCTGGAAGATGAGCTGATCCTGCTGGCGTTTGATAATAATCTGCACGCCAGCGTTAACGATGATGCCATCGTTGCACGTCCAGCTTGAGTTCTGATTCGTTAACGCGTAGCTTACATAAGCCCCTTCAATGGAAGGGGTTCACTCAGGATTGTTCCACGTGTGCACCGCACCGTCTGAGCAATACTACGTTTTTCTTGTCGGAGTGCCCAGTGCGCGAGCACGGGCTGAGACCGTTAATTCGGGATCCGCGGAACCTGATCGGGTTAAGACCTGCGAAGGGAACAAGAGTAATTCTGCACGGGTATCTGCCCGTGGACAGATCGTATCCATTACTCCATCCGTCGTCTGACAAGCCATGTCCTTTTACTACTGGAATGCGCTATGTCTACAACACAACTCTCCCGCCGCGAACAACGCGAGCACGCACAACGCTTTATCGACACCCTGGAGGGCACCGCCTTCCCCCGCTCACAGCGTATCTACATCGGCGCAGGGCAGCCGGATATCCGCGTCCCGATGCGCGAGATCCAGCTTAGCCCCACCCTTATCGGCGGCGCGCAGGATAATCCGCAGTATGAAGAAAACGAACCGGTGCCGGTGTATGACACTTCCGGTCCTTACGGCGATCCGGAGATTACCATTAACATCCAGCTGGGGCTGGCGAAGTTGCGTCAGCCGTGGATTGACGCCCGCTGTGATACCGAGTCCCTTTCCGGGCGCAGCTCCACTTACACCAACGAGCGACTGGCGGACGACACGCTGGATAACCTGCGTTTTAGCGGCCTGCTGACGCCAAAAAGGGCAAAAGCCGGTCAGTGCGTTACCCAGTTACACTACGCGCGCAAAGGTATCGTCACGCCGGAAATGATCTTTATCGCCGTCCGCGAGAATATGGGTCGCGAACGTATCCGCAGCGAAGTCCTGCGCCAGCAGCATCCGGGCGAAGGCTTTGGCGCACGCCTGCCGGAAAATATCACCGCCGAATTTGTGCGTGACGAAGTTGCCGCCGGTCGCGCCATTATTCCCGCCAATATCAACCACCCGGAATCGGAGCCGATGATTATCGGCCGCAACTTCCTGGTCAAAGTGAATGCCAATATCGGTAACTCGGCGGTCACGTCCTCCATCGAAGAAGAGGTGGAGAAGCTGGTCTGGGCGACCCGCTGGGGCGCCGACACAGTGATGGATCTCTCGACCGGGCGCTATATTCATGAAACCCGTGAATGGATCCTGCGTAACAGCCCGGTACCGATCGGCACGGTGCCGATCTATCAAGCGCTGGAGAAGGTGAACGGGATCGCCGAGGATCTGACCTGGGCAGCCTTCCGCGATACGCTGCTGGAACAGGCTGAACAGGGCGTGGACTACTTCACTATCCATGCGGGCGTGCTGCTGCGCTATGTGCCAATGACCGCGAAGCGTCTGACCGGCATTGTCTCCCGCGGCGGCTCCATTATGGCCAAGTGGTGTCTCTCTCATCATCAGGAAAACTTCCTCTATCAGCACTTCCGCGAAATCTGCGAGATCTGCGCCGCCTACGATGTTTCCCTCTCTCTCGGCGACGGTCTGCGCCCGGGATCGATTCAGGATGCCAACGACGAAGCCCAGTTTGCCGAACTGCATACGCTCGGTGAGCTGACCAAAATTGCCTGGGAGTATGACGTCCAGGTGATGATTGAAGGTCCGGGTCATGTACCGATGCAGATGATCCGCCGCAATATGACCGAGGAGTTGGATCGTTGCCATGAAGCGCCGTTCTACACGCTGGGGCCGCTGACCACCGATATTGCGCCAGGCTACGATCACTTCACCTCCGGCATTGGTGCCGCGATGATCGGCTGGTTCGGCTGCGCTATGCTGTGCTACGTCACGCCGAAAGAGCACCTTGGCCTGCCAAATAAAGAGGATGTGAAGCAGGGCCTCATCACCTACAAGATCGCGGCCCACGCAGCCGATCTTGCCAGAGGCCATCCGGGCGCGCAGATCCGCGATAACGCCATGTCGAAAGCGCGCTTTGAATTCCGCTGGGAGGATCAGTTTAACCTCGCCCTGGATCCGTTTACCGCCCGCGCGTACCACGATGAAACCCTGCCCCAGGAATCCGGCAAAGTGGCCCACTTCTGCTCAATGTGCGGGCCAAAATTCTGCTCGATGAAAATCAGCCAGGAAGTGCGCGACTACGCGGCGAAACAGGTGATTGAAGTCGGCATGGCCGACATGTCGGAGAACTTCCGCGCCAAAGGCGGCGAAATCTACCTCAAAAAAGAGGAGGCATAATGTATCAGCCTGATTTTCCTCCGGTCCCGCTACGGCTGGGACTCTATCCTGTCGTCGATAGCGTAGAGTGGATTGCACGCCTGCTGGACGCGGGCGTATGCACTCTCCAGCTGCGCATCAAAGACAAGCGCGACAGCGATGTAGAAGCCGACGTCGTGGCAGCCATTGCGCTGGGGCGTCGCTACGACGCCCGGCTGTTTATCAACGATTACTGGCAGCTGTCTGTTAAACATCAGGCTTACGGTGTCCATCTGGGTCAGGAAGATCTGGAAACCACAGATCTCAACGCCATTCGCGCGGCGGGCCTGCGCCTCGGTGTCACCACCCACGACGATATGGAGATCGACATCGCCCTCGCGGCACGCCCGTCTTATATCGCTCTCGGCCATGTATTCCCGACACAAACCAAGCAGATGCCCTCTGCGCCACAGGGGCTGGCGCAGCTGGCACGGCATATTGGTCGTCTCGGGGATTACCCGACCGTCGCCATTGGCGGTATCAGCCTCGAACGCGCCCCTGAGGTACTGGCAACCGGCGTCGGCAGTATTGCCGTCGTCAGCGCCATCACTCAGGCACAGGACTGGAAAGCAGCAACGGCACAGCTCCTGGCGCTGGCAGGAGCGGGCGATGCATGACAGCGATTTTATGCGCTACAGCCGCCAGATCCTGCTGGAGGATATCGCTATCGAAGGCCAGCAGAAGCTGCTCGCCAGCCGCGTCCTGATTGTGGGTCTCGGCGGACTCGGCGCACCGGCGGCCCTCTATCTGGCGGGCGCGGGGATTGGCACGCTGGCACTGGCGGACGATGACGACGTCCATCTCAGTAATCTGCAGCGGCAGATCCTTTTTACGGTCGAGGATATCGCCCGGCCAAAAGCGCAAGCCGCGCAGCAACGGCTGCAGGCTCTTAACCCGGATATTCAGCTTATCGCCCTGCCGGAAAAGCTGTGCGGTGAGCGACTGCAACACGAGGTCGCTCGCGCCAATGTGGTACTCGACTGCACCGACAATATGGCCACGCGCCAGGCGATCAACGCCGCCTGCGTCGCGCTTGATACGCCGCTGGTTACCGCCAGCGCCGTCGGCTTTGCCGGGCAGATGATGACCCTGACGCCACCGTGGAGCCAGGGCTGTTACCGCTGCCTGTGGCCGGACGATGTTGAGCCTGAGCGCAACTGCCGTACTGCAGGCATTGTCGGCCCGGTCGTGGGCGTTATGGGAACATTACAGGCGCTGGAAGCTATCAAGCTGCTGAGCTCTCTTGAGAACGCACGCAACGAGCTGCGTCTGTTTGACGGCCGCTCCGGCCACTGGCGACATCTGGCACTGCAGCGTGCAAGCGCCTGCCCCGTATGCGGAGGGCGCCATGCGAATCCTGTTTAACGATGAGCCTTTGCAGTGCGCCGATGGCTTAACCCTCGCCGCCCTGCTCGACCAGCTTGGTCAGTTAAAACCCGGCGTCGCACTGGCGCTGAATCAACAGATCCTGCCGCGCGAGCAGTGGGCGCTTCAGCAGGTAAACGACGACGATCGGATCCTGCTTTTTCAGGTTATCGCCGGAGGCTGAGATGTTACATATTGCTGATAAAGACTTTGATTCACATCTGTTTACCGGCACCGGTAAGTTTGCCTCGCCGTCGCTGATGGTGGAGGCCATACGCGCGTCCGGTAGCCAGCTGGTGACCCTGGCGATGAAGCGTGTGGACCTGCGCCAGCACAATGACGCGATCCTCGCTCCGCTGCTGGCAGCGGGCGTCACGCTGCTGCCCAATACCTCCGGCGCGAAGACCGCTGAAGAAGCCCTCTTCGCTGCCCGGCTGGCCCGTGAAGCTCTCGGTACCCGCTGGCTGAAGCTGGAGATCCATCCCGACGCGCGCTGGCTCCTGCCCGATCCCATCGAGACCCTGAAGGCGGCCGCAGTACTGGTAAAAGAGGGATTTGTGGTGCTGCCCTACTGCGGCGCCGACCCGGTACTGTGTAAACGTCTGGAAGAGGTGGGCTGTGCGGCGGTCATGCCGCTGGGCGCGCCGATTGGCTCTAACCAGGGCCTGGAAACCCGCGCGATGCTGGAGATTATTATCGCCCAGGCAACGGTGCCGGTGGTGGTGGATGCCGGCATTGGCGTCCCCAGTCACGCCGCACAGGCGCTGGAGATGGGTGCCGATGCGGTGCTGGTCAATACGGCAATTGCCGTTGCCGACGATCCGGTCGCCATGGCGAACGCCTTCCGGCTGGCAGTGGAAGCCGGTCTGCTGGCACGACAGGCGGGTCCTGGATCGCGCAGTACCCAGGCGCAGGCCACCAGCCCGCTGACCGGCTTCCTGGAGGCGCTCTCATGATGACGTTCACCGACCGCTGGCGACAGCTCAACTGGGACGATATCCGCCTGCGGATCAACAGCAAGACGGCAAGCGACGTCGAACACGCATTAAACGCACGCCAGCCAACGCGTGACGATATGATGGCGCTGCTCTCCCCGGCCGCCGATGCGTTCCTTGAACCTATGGCGCAGCGGGCACAGCGGCTGACGCGACAGCGCTTTGGTAATACGGTGAGCTTCTATGTCCCGCTTTACCTCTCCAATCTCTGTGCCAACGACTGTACCTACTGCGGTTTCTCCATGAGCAACCGCATTAAGCGTAAGACGCTGGACGAGGGCGAAATTCTCCGCGAGTGCGATGCAATCCGCGCGATGGGCTTTGAGCATCTGCTATTAGTGACCGGCGAGCACCAGGGCAAGGTTGGCATGGACTATTTTCGTCAACACTTCCCCGCCATTCGCCGCCGCTTTGCTTCATTGCAGATGGAAGTGCAGCCTCTGGCGCAGGAAGAGTATGCCGAACTGAAAAGCCTCGGGCTGGACGGGGTGATGGTCTACCAGGAGACTTACCATGAGGCGGTTTACGCCCGGCACCATCTGAAAGGAAAAAAGCAGGACTTTTTCTGGCGGCTGGAAACGCCGGATCGACTTGGCCGGGCGGGGATCGATAAGATCGGTCTGGGCGCGCTGATTGGCCTGTCCGATAGCTGGCGAGTCGACTGCTTTATGCTGGCGGAACATCTCCTCTGGCTCCAGCAGCACTACTGGCAGACCCGCTATTCGATCTCCTTCCCGCGCCTGCGTCCCTGTGCGGGTGGCATTGCCCCGGCATCGCTGATGGATGAGCGCCAGCTGGTACAGACCATCTGCGCTTTTCGCCTGCTGGCACCGGAGGTTGAGCTGTCCCTCTCCACCCGCGAGTCGCCACAGTTCCGCGATCGCGTGATCCCGTTGGCCATCAACAATGTAAGCGCATTCTCAAAAACACAGCCCGGCGGCTATGCCGATAACCATCCCGAACTGGAGCAGTTTGCCCCGCACGATGAGCGGCGACCGGAAGATGTCGCCCGTGCACTGGAGCTTAGCGGCCTGCAGCCGGTCTGGAAGGACTGGGATAGCTATCTGGGACGCGCTACGCATTCAGCGTGAAAAAAAAGTAACCGCATAAATCCGCTTTCGCTCATGGACGCTATGCGGATAATGGGACGTCGCTTCAGCGCGTCCCTTTTTTATGGGAGAGTTTTTCGTGGTCGACCGCCGGGGCAGGTCCTGCTGCATCCGGATACCGGCGCGATGTTCCGTCACGCCATCAGCACCGATTTAATGGAGAGTATGACCAGCGGCTAAGGATCGATTTACGATCGGCAAAGCCGGACCTGGTACTACTACGCCTTTACTAACCCGGAATGGTTTGTGATCTATAAGGTCTCCGGCGCGACCCTGAGCGATCTGACCTGTCACGAGACATTGTATGGTCGGCTGGGGATTCGGGATGGTCGCCATTATGATTGTGCTATTTAGTCTCTACCTGCACCACAGTTCCCGCAACGTACTGATGAACATCATTAACGCCATCAAAACGGGTGACGTCAAACAGGCGCCGAAGCTGGAAGCCATGCTCAGTACCGCCATCAGAAACAGTAAAGAACGTGAGCAGTCCTGGCAACGACAGGCAACCATTGATGCGCTGACCAGCTGTCGCAACAGCGGTTCCTTTGATAAGGAGATGGCGGCATTGATTACCCAGGGCCAGCCCTTCGCCCTGGCACTGGTGGATATCGATAATTTCAAATCCATCAACGATACCTGAGGCCATCTTCACGGCGATATTGTGCTGCGCAACGTGGCGCGCGGAGGTATTCAGGTGATGTAACCCCACGCTATATCCGTCTATCGCTACGGCGGGAAAGAGTTCGCCGTGCTGTTTGCTGAACCCTTACTGCCACAGGCTGAATCCCTGCTTAACGACTGGCGTCTGAACGTCACCCGGCGCGACTGGCGTGAAGAGGATCTGCACATCACCTTCGGCGGCGGCCTGGGAGAATGGCGAATGGAGCCGCCTGAACAGCTGATTGCAGCAGTGGATCAGGCTCTCTATCAGGCCAGGTAGACGGGGAAAAACGCATCATTCTCGCGTCCTCCCGTTAGCGCTGGCCCTCTCCTGCGGGTTTTTTTGATGTCATTTCTTTCGCCATGCAACCGATTCCAGCGCAAAAATCTTTCTTTGTGACGTTTTACACACAATTACGGCAACGCGGTTGTCCCACCTTCCGGAGCGGGATAAAGATGGCGTACTGAAGGGAACCATTGAGGCGCATTATGAAAAAAATCGTTTTATGCTGTGCAGCAGGCATGTCCACCAGCATGTTGGTCCAACGAATGCGCGATGCGGCGCAGAAGAAAGGCGTTGAGGTCACCATTAAGGCCGTACCGGTTGCGGAATTCAAAGACAATATCGCCACCGCTGATATCGTGCTGCTGGGTCCGCAGGTCAAGTACGAGCTCTCTAATTTGCAAATGCAGGCCGATCCGCTGGGTAAGAAAGTCGCGGTTATCGATATGGTGGATTACGGCATGATGAAAGGCGATGTCGTTCTCGAAAAAGCCCTCAAGCTGATGGAGTAAGGCATGGAAGATCTGGAAACGATCATTATGGAGCTGCTGGTGAACGCCGGAGCCGCACGCAGTTCGGCTCTGACGGCGCTGCAGCTAGCGCGTAAAGGCAATTTCGACGGCGCAGAAAAGGCCATGTCGGAGTCCCGGGACTTTGTAAAGCAGGCGCATACCATCCAGACCCAGCTGATCGGCATCGATGAAGGCACCGGTAAGCTACCGGTCAATCTGATCACCGTCCATTCGCAGGATCATCTGATGAATGCGATGGTCATCCAGGATTTGGCCGGCGATATGATTGAACTCTATCGCCGTATCCCGCCCCTGAACTGAGGGACATATGTTTGCCAGCGGCCTGGCCGCTGCCGCTGTTCTGTTGGCAGCGCTAACGCAAGTATAGATAGCCATAAGATAAAAGTGGAATTAATCACTGTTCACTTATTCATACTTAACCCTCCCGTTTTTACTTCCATGTTTATTATTTAACCATAAAACCCATTTTTTTATGGCGCTATTAAAATATTCAGATGTACCACCCTAAACCAGGGTGGCTAGCCAATAGTTTATAAAACTACCCAGCAAAACATAACTCAATGATTAAAATAGAAAAAATAATTAAATTTTGTCAATTCCATATCTCAATTGAAGAAAATCATATTTATTAATAACTAACAGCACATTATTAATGAAAAAATTTAATCCAAATTTAGTGCTAAAGTATTCCTCAATTGCTGCCGTTATAGTTAATACGCAGGCACCCGCGTGGCGATAGCCAATGAAAAATTAAGGTAACCAAGGAGTTATGAGAGCTTTGCTGCGCGTAATTTTTTAGAATCGCGTTTTTTTGCCCGGTTACTTTACTTATCGGCTGTGCGATTTCCGGAAAAGAGAAGACTGCAACCATCGCCGTCAGTGCGGGACTGCACGAGCAAATTGTCAGTACAGCCGAGTGATTTGATATGCCGGAACCATGCATTCCGGAAGCCCGCATCGGTAACGATAATGACTCTGGCCTTCGGATTAACAGACCCGGAAAGGGCATTAAGGAAGGCTTTTTGTCTCTGTGAGTTCTGCTGTTTTTCTGACGGGACTATCCAGCTTAACAGTGGAAGCGCACGCCCATCGCAGAAGAGAGTGGCGCGAAAGACATGATATTCCTGAGACGGATAACCACTCCAGTCAACAGCAATAACGCACAGCGGTAATTTTTCGCGTCAACATGGTGATAATACCTTTGAAAATCACAGGAATACCACGATGGAGCGATTGATTGCCCGGCAGACGGTCAACGCGTTTAATTTTATTTTTGACCTGAGCAGCGCCGGGTAAATAACATCCGATACTGGTCAACGTCAGTGAGGCGCCGTTGATTAAGGCAAGGGTGGCGTCCAGCAGGGCATTTTGTCGGTATTTGTAAAAAGGAGATAAAGCATCACGGAAGAAATTCTGACATACCCGATAAGCAGGCATAGAGGTGATCTCATTGAATTGGTTGCACAATCAGTAGATCACAAAACTCTATGCCTGTCTTTTTTCACCCGCTCATTACCGGGGATTCACCAGCGCCGAAGCGGGTTTTTATCACGCAGAGCGATTACTCGCTGTCGGAACCGCCCAGACCCGCGTTCAGCAGTTCTGCCAGGCTGGCAGACGCTTCTTCAGCGCTAACCTGAGGTGCTGCCGGCACTTCGCCAGCGGCACGACGACGGATACGATCCTGGTGGTACGCATAGCCAGTACCAGCCGGGATCAGACGACCCACGATAACGTTCTCTTTCAGACCGCGCAGTTCATCACGTTTACCTGCAACGGCTGCTTCGGTCAGGACACGCGTGGTCTCCTGGAACGATGCTGCGGAGATGAAGGACTCGGTTGCCAGAGACGCTTTGGTGATACCCAGCAGGTCACGCGCATAGGTCGCGCTGACTTTGCCATCCGCTTCCAGCTCGCGGTTAGCGATCTTGACTCGGGAGTATTCAACCTGCTCGCCTTCCAGGAAGTCGGAGCTGCCTGCGCTGGCGATGGTCGCTTTACGCAGCATCTGACGAACAATAACTTCGATGTGCTTATCGTTAATCTTAACACCCTGCAGACGGTATACGTCCTGCACTTCGTTGGTGATGTAACGGGTAACAGCATGCACACCACGCAGACGCAGAATGTCGTGCGGCGCTTCCGGACCGTCAGAAACCACGTCACCACGTTCAACACGCTCACCTTCGAACACGTTGAGCTGACGCCATTTCGGAATCATCTCTTCGTACGGCTCGCTACCGTCAACCGGGGTGATAACCAGACGACGCTTGCCTTTGGTTTCTTTACCGAAGGAAATGATGCCGCTGATTTCAGCCAGGATTGCCGGCTCTTTCGGACGCCGTGCTTCGAACAGGTCGGCAACGCGCGGCAGACCACCGGTAATATCCTTGGTACCGCCGGATTCCTGAGGAATACGCGCCAGGGTGTCACCAGAGCTGATCTGTACACCATCTTCTAGCTGAACAATCGCTTTACCCGGCAGGAAGTACTGAGCCGGCATGTCGGTGCCCGGGATCAGAACGTCGTTACCGTTCGCATCGATGATTTTCAGTGCCGGACGCAGATCTTTACCACCCGCGGTACGTTCCGCAGAGTCCAGAACCACCAGCGAGGAGAGACCGGTCAGTTCGTCGGTCTGACGCGTAATCGTCTGGCCGTCGATCATATCGGTGAAGCGGATGAAACCAGCCACTTCAGTGATAACCGGCATGGTATGCGGATCCCAGTTTGCAACGGTTTCACCGCCAGCAACCTGCTCACCGTCACCTTTAGCCATGACAGCACCGTAAGGCACTTTATAGCTCTCTTTGGTACGGCCGAATTCGTCGATCAGTTTCAGCTCGGTGTTACGGGAGGTCACCACCAGCTTACCGCTGGAGTTAACAACCGACTTCGCGTTGCTGAGCTTGATGCTACCTTTGTTTTTCACCTGAATGCTGGATTCAGCAGCCGCACGAGATGCCGCACCACCGATGTGGAACGTACGCATCGTCAGCTGTGTACCCGGCTCACCGATAGACTGTGCCGCGATAACACCGATGGCTTCACCTTTGTTGATGATGTGGCCACGCGCCAGGTCACGACCATAGCAGTGTGCACATACACCAAAGTCGGTGTCACAGGATACAACGGAACGCACTTTGACGGAGTCAACAGAGTTTGCTTCCAGCAGATCACACCAGTGCTCGTGCAGCAGCGTGTTACGCGGAACCAGAATATCTGCGGTGCCCGGCTTCAGGATGTCTTCAGCAGTCACACGACCCAGAACGCGATCGCGCAGCGGCTCTTTAACATCGCCACCTTCGATTACCGGCGTCATGGTAATACCTTCGAGGGTGCCACAATCGTCTTCGGTAACCACCAGGTCCTGCGCGACGTCTACCAGACGACGAGTCAGGTAACCGGAGTTCGCGGTTTTCAGTGCGGTATCCGCCAGACCTTTACGCGCACCGTGCGTAGAGATGAAGTACTGGAGTACGTTCAGACCTTCACGGAAGTTCGCGGTGATCGGCGTTTCGATGATGGAGCCATCCGGCTTCGCCATCAGACCACGCATACCCGCAAGCTGACGAATCTGAGCTGCAGAACCACGCGCACCAGAGTCGGCCATCATGTAGATGCTGTTAAAGGAAACCTGCTGCTCTTCGACACCGTCACGGTTAATAACGGTTTCAGTCTGCAGATTATCCATCATCGCTTTGGAAACGCGATCGTTCGCCGCGGCCCAGATATCGATGACTTTGTTGTAACGTTCGCCGGCAGTGACCAGACCAGACTGGAACTGTTCCTGAATCTCAGCAACTTCCGCTTCCGCTTCGCTGATGATCTCGTGTTTCTTCTCCGGGATGACCATGTCATCGATACCAACGGATGCACCTGAACGCGCTGCATAAGCAAAGCCGGTGTACATCGTCTGATCCGCAAAGATAACGGTCGGTTTCAGACCCAGAATACGGTAACAGGTGTTCAGCATTTTGGAGATGGCTTTCTTGCCCAACGCCTGGTTGACGATAGAGAAAGGCAGTCCTTTCGGTACGATCATCCACAGAATCGCACGGCCAACGGTCGTGTCTTTCAGGCTGGTAATCGCAACGAACTCGCCGTTTGCATCTTTTTCATATTCGGTGATACGCACTTTAACGCGCGCATGCAGAGAGGCCAGGCCAGCGCGATAAATACGCTCAGCTTCTTTCGGGCCAGTCAGCACCATGCCTTCGCCTTTGGCGTTAATACAGTCACGGGTCATGTAGTACAGACCCAGTACAACGTCCTGAGACGGAACGATGATAGGCTCGCCGTTCGCCGGGGACAGGATGTTGTTGGTAGACATCATCAGCGCACGCGCTTCTAACTGGGCTTCCAGCGTCAGCGGTACGTGAACAGCCATCTGGTCACCATCGAAGTCGGCGTTATAGGCCGCACAAACCAGCGGGTGCAGCTGGATAGCTTTACCTTCGATCAGCACTGGCTCAAATGCCTGGATACCCAGACGGTGCAGGGTCGGTGCACGGTTCAGCAGTACCGGGTGTTCGCGGATAACTTCATCCAGAATATCCCAGACGACAGCTTCTTCGCGCTCAACCATTTTCTTAGCGGCTTTGATGGTGGTGGCGAGGCCACGCAGTTCCAGTTTGCCGTAGATGAACGGTTTGAACAGCTCCAGAGCCATTTTCTTCGGCAGACCGCACTGATGCAGACGCAGGTATGGGCCTACGGTGATAACAGAACGACCGGAGTAGTCAACACGCTTACCGAGCAGGTTCTGACGGAAACGACCCTGCTTACCTTTGATCATATCGGCCAAAGATTTCAGCGGACGCTTGTTAGAACCGGTGATCGCACGACCGCGACGACCGTTATCCAGCAGGGCATCTACCGCTTCCTGCAGCATACGTTTTTCGTTACGTACGATGATATCCGGCGCAGCCAAATCCAGCAAACGTTTCAGACGGTTGTTACGGTTGATAACGCGACGGTACAGATCGTTCAGATCCGACGTAGCGAAACGACCACCATCCAGCGGAACCAGCGGACGCAGATCTGGCGGCAGAACCGGCAGAACGGTCAGGATCATCCACTCTGGCTTGTTGCCAGACTGAACGAAAGCTTCCAGCAGTTTGATACGCTTGGTCAGCTTTTTGCGCTTGGTTTCGGAGTTGGTTTCGTTCAGCTCTTCACGCAGCTGTTCGCATTCCTGCTCCAGGTCCATGCTCTTCAGCAGAGCCTGAATCGCTTCCGCACCCATCTTGGCGTCGAACTCGTCACCGAACTCTTCCAGCGCGTCCAGATACTGCTCTTCAGTCAGGATCTGGTTGCGTTCGAGGTTGGTCATCCCACCTTCGATTACCACATAGGATTCGAAGTACAGTACGCGTTCGATATCACGCAGCGGCATATCCAGCAGCAGACCGATACGGGACGGCAGAGATTTCAGGAACCAGATGTGGGCAGTCGGAGACGCCAGCTCGATGTGGCCCATGCGCTCACGACGCACTTTGGTCTGGGTCACTTCAACACCGCACTTCTCACAGATAACACCACGGTGTTTCAGGCGCTTGTACTTACCGCACAGGCACTCATAGTCTTTAACCGGCCCAAAGATACGGGCGCAGAACAGACCGTCACGCTCAGGTTTGAACGTACGGTAGTTAATGGTTTCCGGCTTTTTAACTTCACCGAAAGACCATGAACGGATCATGTCTGGCGAGGCCAGAGCAATTTTGATCGCATCAAACTCTTCGGTTTTAGTTTGCGCTTTCAGAAACTTTAATAAGTCTTTCACGGATTTGCTCCCGTCGGAGTTAGCACAATCTGGCGCCGGGTATCACCCCGGCACCAGTGACCTGTTTGAGCGAGAGTTACTCGTCTTCCAGTTCGATGTTGATACCCAGCGAACGAATCTCTTTCAACAGTACGTTGAAGGACTCTGGCATGCCCGGTTCCATCTGATGGTTGCCGTCCACGATGTTTTTATACATCTTGGTACGACCGTTGACGTCATCAGACTTAACGGTGAGCATTTCCTGCAGGGTGTATGCCGCGCCGTATGCTTCCAACGCCCACACTTCCATCTCCCCGAAGCGCTGACCACCGAACTGCGCCTTACCACCCAGCGGCTGCTGAGTAACCAAGCTGTAAGAACCGGTAGAACGCGCATGCATTTTGTCATCAACCAGGTGGTTCAGTTTCAGCATGTACATGTAGCCGACGGTAACCTGACGCTCGAACTGCTCGCCGGTACGACCGTCAAACAGTGTGATCTGACCGGAAGTCGGCAGGCCACCCAGCTGTAACAGTTCCTTGATTTCAGACTCTTTCGCACCGTCGAATACCGGCGTTGCGATAGGCATACCTTTTTTCAGGTTCTCAGCCAGACGCATCACTTCTTCATCGCTGAAGGTGTTCAGATCAACTTTCTGGCGAACGTCAGCCCCCAGATCGTACGCACGCTGGATGAACTCACGCAGTTTGGCGACTTCCTGCTGCTGTTTCAGCATGGCGTTGATCTTATCGCCGATGCCTTTCGCAGCCATACCCAGGTGAGTTTCCAGGATCTGACCAATGTTCATACGAGACGGTACGCCCAGCGGGTTCAGTACGATGTCTACCGGCGTGCCGTTTTCATCGTAAGGCATGTCTTCGATCGGGTTGATCTTAGAGATAACCCCCTTGTTACCGTGACGACCCGCCATTTTGTCACCAGGCTGAATCTGACGTTTAACTGCCAGATACACTTTCACAATCTTCAGCACACCCGGTGCCAGATCGTCGCCCTGCGTGATTTTGCGGCGTTTCGCTTCGAGTTTCTTCTCAAACTCGTGCTTCAGTTCGTCGTACTGCTCAGCCAGCTGTTCCAGCTGATTCTGTTTCTCTTCGTCGGTCAGGCCCAGTTCCAGCCAGCGATCGCGCGGCAGTTTGTCGAGCTTCTCAGCTTCAATGCCGCCGGCAACCAGTACCGCGTAGATACGACCAAACAGGCCAGCTTCGAGGATCTGCAGTTCTTCAGACAGGTCTTTCTTCGCCTGTTTGAGCTGCATCTCTTCGATTTCCAGCGCACGCTTGTCTTTTTCCACGCCATCGCGGGTGAAGACCTGAACGTCGATGATAGTACCGGAGACACCGTTAGGTACGCGCAGAGAAGAGTCTTTAACATCAGAGGCTTTCTCACCGAAGATCGCACGCAGCAGTTTCTCTTCTGGTGTCAGCTGGGTTTCACCTTTCGGCGTTACCTTACCAACAAGAATGTCACCACCGGTCACTTCCGCACCGATGTAAACGATACCGGATTCATCCAGTTTGGAGAGCGCAGCTTCACCCACGTTCGGGATGTCAGCGGTGATCTCTTCCGGCCCCAGCTTGGTGTCACGGGACACACATGCCAGTTCCTGAATATGAATCGTGGTGAAACGATCTTCCTGAACCACACGCTCGGAGACGAGGATAGAGTCTTCGAAGTTATAACCATTCCACGGCATGAACGCTACGCGCATGTTCTGACCGAGCGCCAGTTCACCGAGATCGGTGGACGGACCGTCTGCCAGCACGTCGCCGCGCTCAATTGGCTCACCCAGAGACACACACGGCATCTGGTTGATACAGGTGTTCTGGTTAGAACGGGTGTATTTGGTCAGGTTGTAGATGTCGATACCTGCTTCGCCCGGATACATCTCGTCTTCGTTAACTTTAATAACGATACGGGAAGCATCAACGTACTGAACGGTACCGCCACGCTTAGCAACTGCGGTTACACCGGAGTCAACGGCAACAGCACGTTCCATACCGGTACCAACCAGCGGCTTATCAGCACGCAGAGTCGGAACCGCCTGACGTTGCATGTTCGCACCCATCAATGCACGGTTGGCGTCATCGTGTTCCAGGAACGGGATCAGGGACGCACCGACGGAAACCACCTGCTGGGTGGAAACGTCCATGTAGTCAACCTGGTCGTTACTGAACAAGCTGGATTCGCCTTTGCTACGGCAGGTAACCAGATCGTCTACGAAGCGGCCGTCGTCGTCCAGGTTGGTGTTCGCCTGGGCAATAACGTAGTTACCTTCTTCGATGGCAGACAGGTAATGAATTTCGTCGGTTACAACGCCGTCAGTCACTTTACGATACGGGGTTTCAAGGAAACCGTATTCGTTAGTCTGTGCGTACACGGACAGTGAGTTGATCAGACCGATGTTCGGACCTTCAGGCGTTTCGATTGGACATACGCGACCGTAGTGAGTCGGGTGTACGTCTCGAACCTCAAAGCCTGCGCGCTCACGGGTCAGACCGCCCGGGCCAAGCGCAGAGATACGACGTTTGTGTGTAATCTCAGACAGCGGGTTGTTCTGATCCATAAACTGGGACAGCTGGCTGGAACCAAAGAACTCTTTCACCGCCGCCGAAATCGGTTTGGCGTTGATCATGTCCTGCGGCATCAGGGTATCCAGATCGCCCAGAGACAGACGCTCTTTAACCGCACGCTCTACACGCACCAGGCCAACGCGGAACTGGTTCTCCGCCATTTCGCCTACGGAACGGATACGACGGTTGCCGAGGTGGTCGATATCGTCCACTTCGCCTTTGCCGTTTCGGATATCGATGAGCTTTTTCATCACTTCAATGATGTCATCTTTGCTCAGGATACCGGAACCTTCAATGCTGTCGCGCAGCAGAGAACGGTTGAACTTCATACGGCCAACCGCGGACAGATCGTAGCGGTCTTCGGAGAAGAACAGGTTCTCAAACAGGCTTTCAGCCGCTTCACGCGTCGGCGGCTCGCCCGGGCGCATCATACGGTAGATTTCTACCAGCGCGCTCAGACGATCGTTGGTCGGGTCGACACGTACGGTTTCGGACATGTACGGACCGTGATCCAAGTCGTTGGTGAACAGGGTTTCGATGTGCTTGTGACCCGCCTGGCTCAGTTTAGCCAGCAGATCCAGCGACAGCTCCATGTTCGCCGGGCAAATCAGTTCGCCCGTGGATGCGTCAACGTAGTCTTTAGAGGAAACTTTACCTGCGATGTACTCTACCGGCACTTCGATATGTTTGATATCGTCTTTTTCCAGCTGACGGATATGGCGCGCGGTAATACGACGGCCTTTCTCAACGTACACTTTGCCGTCGGCTTCGATATCGAAGGATGCAGTTTCGCCACGCAGACGCTCAGGAACGAGTTCCATCTGCAGTTTGTTGTCGCGAATTTCGAACACCACTTTCTCAAAGAACAGGTCAAGGATCTGTTCAGTGGTGTAGTTCAGCGCGCGCAGAATGATGGTCGCCGGCAGTTTACGACGACGGTCAATACGCACGAACAGGTTGTCTTTCGGGTCGAACTCGAAATCCAGCCAGGAACCGCGGTAAGGGATAATGCGCGCGTTATACAGTACTTTACCCGAAGAGTGGGTCTTACCTTTGTCGCTGTCGAAGAAGACGCCAGGACTACGGTGCAGCTGAGAAACAATAACACGCTCGGTACCGTTGATAACGAAGGTACCGTTGTCAGTCATGAGCGGGATCTCGCCCATGTAGACTTCTTGTTCTTTAATGTCTTTAACGGTGCCTTCCGGCGCTTCGCGCTCGTAGATCACCAGACGCAGCTTGACGCGCAGCGGTGCCGAATAGGTCACGCCACGGATCTGACACTCAGTTACGTCAAAGACCGGCTCACCCAGGCGATAGCTAACATACTGCAACTCAGAGTTGCCGCTATAGCTCGCGATCGGGAACACAGAACGGAAAGCTGCTTCCAGACCGTACTGCCCTTCAGGATCTTGCTCGATAAACTTCTGGAACGAGTCAAGCTGGATAGAAAGGAGATAAGGAATGTCCAGAACTTGCGGACGTTTTCCAAAATCCTTACGAATACGTTTTTTCTCGGTATAGGAGTAAACCATTAGGGTTCCTCAGCTCGCTGACAAGTCGACCCATCTGTCCACTGGCGGACAGTTTATGCGACACCGTTTTGTTGACCGGAAAATGGAACACTTTCCGCAATGCGTGTTGCTATCACTCTTAAATCATTTCGTTGCGGTTTACACAGCACCAGGCGGCGCTGTCGCAATATATTAAGTCGTCGATAGAAACAAACATTGAAAGGTAAGCCAGTAGTCAAACGGTGTGAAATGCTACTGACACCCTACAGCGCAAAAAGGCTGGTGACTAAAAAGTCACCAGCCATCAGCCTGATGACTCAGGCTGCAACCGGAAGCCCTGGCTTATTTAACTTCAACTTCAGCGCCAGCTTCTTCCAGAGATTTCTTCAGAGCTTCAGCGTCATCTTTGCTCACGCCTTCTTTCAGAGCGGCCGGAGCAGATTCTACCAGGTCTTTAGCTTCTTTCAGACCCAGACCAGTAGCGCCACGTACTGCTTTGATTACAGCAACTTTGTTAGCACCAGCAGCTTTCAGAATAACGTCGAACTCGGTTTTCTCTTCAGCAGCTTCAGCAGCAGCGCCCGGGCCAGCAACGGCTACAGCGGCAGCAGCAGAAACACCGAATTTTTCTTCCATTGCAGAGATCAGTTCTACAACGTCCATTACGGACATAGCGGCAACTGCTTCAATGATTTGATCTTTAGTGATAGACATTTAAATTGTTCCTGAATATCAGAATAAGTTTATACGTAAGCAAATGCTTTACAAAGATAACTGCGATTACGCAGCTTCTTTGGCATCGCGAACAGCAGCCAGAGTGCGAACCAGTTTACCAGCCGAAGCTTCTTTCATGGTTGCCATCAGGCGTGCAATTGCTTCTTCGTAGGTCGGCAGAGTTGCCAGGCGGTCGATCTGAGACGCCGGGATCAGCTCGCCTTCAAAGGCAGCGGCTTTAACCTCAAATTTTGCATTCGCTTTCGCGAAATCTTTGAACAGACGAGCAGCAGCGCCCGGGTGTTCCATAGAATATGCAATCAGGGTCGGACCAACAAACGTGTCTTTCAGGCACTCGAACGGAGTACCTTCAACGACGCGGCGCAGCAGGGTGTTACGAACAACACGCATGTAAACGCCAGCTTCACGACCTGCTTTACGCAGTTCAGTCATTTTATCTACAGTCACGCCACGGGAATCCGCGACCACTGCAGACAGCGCGCCTTTGGCTACTTCGCTGACTTCAGCAACAATCGCTTGTTTGTCTTGAAGATTTAAAGCCATTAGCTTTGCTCCTGGATGTTTGCCAGGGCTTATGCCCTGGAACTCACTTCACCCTTTTCAAACGAAAAGGGCGTCTTAATACGGTGAGCAGAAACAAGCCAGAGTATCAGAAATAATCTTAGCGTTCTGTCACCGTCTACGCAGGGGATTAAGTCTCTTACGAAACACCTGCGGTCTTCGACGGAGGCCTGGATAGGCCAGGCTCCAACGAACAATCTTTTTACCTGCTAACTTCTGTTAGCAAACGTGGGGGTAAGATTGTAGACAAATCCACCGCCCACGTAAAGGCATTAGTTTGCAGAAGCGCTCAGGCCAGCCTGGTCAACTGCAACACCTGCACCCATGGTGGTGGAGATGCTAACTTTCTTGATGTACACGCCTTTAGCCTGAGTCGGTTTCGCTTTTTTCAGCGCAACCAGCAGAGCTTCCAGGTTTTCTTTCAGTTTGTCAGTATCAAAGTCCACTTTACCGATGGTGGTGTGGATAATGCCGTTTTTGTCGTTACGGTAACGAACCTGACCTGCTTTAGCATTTTTAACTGCTTCAGCAACGTTCGGGGTTACAGTACCAACTTTCGGATTAGGCATCAGGCCACGCGGACCCAGAACCTGGCCCAGCTGGCCAACAACGCGCATTGCATCCGGGGAAGCAATCACAACGTCGAAGTTCATTTCGCCTTTCTTGATCTGGTCAGCCAGATCTTCCATACCTACCAGCTCAGCGCCAGCTGCTTTAGCAGCTTCAGCGTTCGGGCCTTGGGCAAATACGGCTACGCGAACAGAACGGCCAGTACCATGCGGCAGTACAGTTGCACCACGTACGTTCTGGTCAGATTTACGTGCGTCGATACCGAGGTTAACGGCAACGTCCACGCTTTCTACGAATTTAGCGGTGGCCAGCTCTTTCAGCAGAGCAACGGCTTCGTTGATGTCGTACTGCTTAGAAACATCAACTTTCTCACGGATCACGCGCATACGCTTGGTCAGTTTAGCCATTTCTTAGTCCTCCACTACCAGGCCCATGGAACGTGCAGTACCTTCGATTGAGCGAGTCATCGCTTCAATGTCAGAACCCGTCATGTCGGCAGCTTTGGTCTGCGCGATTTCCTGCAGCTGAGCGCGGGAAATTTTACCTACTTTGTCTTTGTTCGGCTTACCGGAACCAGACTTAATACCAGCCGCTTTCTTCAGCAGAACTGCTGCCGGAGGCGTTTTGGTAACAAAGGTGAAAGAACGGTCAGCGTAAACGGTAATAACAACCGGGATCGGCAGACCTTTTTCCAGGGAGTCTGTCTTAGCGTTGAATGCTTTACAGAATTCCATGATGTTAACACCCTGCTGACCCAGAGCCGGACCAACCGGTGGGCTCGGGTTAGCCATGCCAGCTGCAACCTGCAGCTTGACGTAGGCTTGTACTTTCTTAGCCATTGCAAAATCCTCGTTTGGGTAATAGCGCCCGAAGGCTCCCCATTAAATACGTTTTATGGACAAGGCCCATAAAAACAAAAGGCGCGAAATTGTATACCAATCTCGCGCCCTGTGCAACGATTATAGCGTCGCTTTTTACTCGCCGGCTTAGGCTTTCTCAACCTGGCCAAAGTCCAGTTCTACCGGAGTCGCACGACCGAAGATAGAAACGGAAACTTTCAGGCGGGACTTCTCGTAGTCCACTTCTTCAACCACGCCGTTAAAGTCAGCAAACGGACCATCGTTAACACGTACCATTTCACCCGGCTCAAACAGCGTTTTCGGACGCGGCTTGTCACCAACCTGCTGCAGGCGGTTCATGATCGCATCAACTTCTTTGTCGCTGATTGGTGCAGGACGGTCAGAAGTACCGCCAATGAAGCCCATCACACGCGGTACGCTGCGCACCAGGTGCCAGCTTGCGTCGTTCATCACCATCTGAACCAGAACGTAGCCCGGGAAGAATTTGCGCTCGCTCTTGCGACGCTGGCCGCCACGGATTTCGACCACTTCTTCGGTCGGCACCATGACTTCACCAAACAACTCTTCCATGTTGTGTAATTTGATATGCTCACGTAGCGAAGTCGCTACGCGGCCTTCAAAACCGGAAAACGCCTGAACGACGTACCAGCGCTTTTTAGGAGCTTCAGACATCTCAGAACCTCAGGCCAGTGATAAAGGAGACCAGGCGGACCAGAATACCATCCAGCCCCCACAGGATCAGGGACATTACTGCGGTAACAGCGGCAACAATCAGCGTGGTGTGCAGCGTTTCCTGGCGAGTTGGCCAGATAACCTTACGGACTTCGGTTCTCGCTTCGCGCGCAAACGCCACGGTTGCTTTGCCCTTTACGGTAAACAGCGCGACACCACCTGCGGCAGCAATCAGGGCAACGACGGCCAGCGCACGCAGCGGCAGCACGATGTCGCTAAAGGCGAGGTTACCGCCGATAGCCAGACCCAGCAGTAAAATAACAACGATCCACTTAATCGCTTCCAGGCCGCGCCCGCTCCCTTGAGCTTCGGTATTCGCACTCATAAACCAACCTGTCAGAAGAATTCTACAAACATTATTACCCCGCGGAGGCGAGGCAAACCAAATAACCTAACTTGAGCTTCAAACTCAACGCCCTCTTCAGAGCCTGTCTCAGCAATGATTATGACAAAAAAAATCACTGATGAGCCAGGTTCTGGTTCGAAAGCGTGCAAAAAGGGCATCAAATGATGCCCCTTTCATGCGCATTGCGTCAAATATTATCAGCGATTAAGCGATAACTTTAGCAACAACGCCCGCACCAACAGTACGGCCGCCTTCACGGATTGCGAAACGCAGACCGTCGTCCATCGCGATCGGGTGGATCAGGGTAACAACCATTTTGATGTTGTCGCCCGGCATTACCATCTCTACGCCTTCCG
>Ga0268251_10000143_pt1 | contig 29526 bp, 20 predicted proteins | sample AgamicAsMae_FD_200527 | JGI IMG/M metagenome (GOLD analysis project Ga0268251, IMG submission 200527) | Agave microbial communities from Guanajuato, Mexico - As.Ma.e (v2) (version 2) | ecosystem: Host-associated > Plants > Phyllosphere > Phylloplane/Leaf | place: Guanajuato, Mexico | collected...
TCATCAGTCACAGCATCTTCCTCGTCCTGCGAACACTCATCTCTCTTTATGTCGCCGATCTGGACGGAAAACTTGTCTCTGCTCTCGTCCGAGGCAAAGGCAAGGACTTTATCGGCGGTCTGGTGTGGTGGATGATTGTCGCTATCCCTGCCACATTTACGAACTCGATGCTCAGCTACCACCAATGCAAACTCGCCCTCCAATACCGCACCCGCCTTACTCAACACATCCACAACAAATACCTGTCCAACATGACCTTCTACACTCTCTCCGCTCTGGATGATCGAATTAAGAACGCCGACCAGCTCGTCACTGTCGACATCAGCAAGTTCTCAAACTCGCTCGCCGAGTTGTATGGGAATTTGGCAAAACCAGTCCTGGATATGGTCATTTACAATTACTCGCTCTCACGAAGTGTGGGCGGTGAAGGTCTCTTTGCCATGGGCTTGCTCGTCCAGCTCTCGGCTTCTGTCATGCGGGCTCTCACACCACCGTTTGGCAAATACGTTGCGGACGAAGCACGATTGGAGGGCGAGTTCCGCTTCCAGCATTCGCGTGTGATCGATTACAGCGAAGAAATTGCTCTATACCACGGGCAGGAAGCCGAGAAAGATGCTCTCGACAAGCACTACTTCACTCTAATCAAGCACGTAAATCGGATCTTGAGAAGAAGGTTCTACCATGGCATCATGGAGGACTTCGTGATCAAATACTTCTGGGGCGCTTTGGGACTTATGCTCTGCTCGATCCCCGTCTTCTTTAAGCTACCTGTGGCGAAGAACGCCGGAACCGTAGCCAAAAACTCGACAGAGGCTTTCGTCACGAATAGACGATTGCTGCTCAGCTCTTCTGATGCCTTCGGAAGACTCATGTTCTCATACAAGGAGATCTCCCAACTCGCTGGTTACACTTCTCGAGTCTCAACTTTACTTTCTGTCATCGCAGACATCGAAGCTGGACACTTCGAAAAGCAACTGGTCAGTTCTGCATCTGTGGATGCTAATGCAGCAGTTCTTGCTGGTAGAGGAGCTATCACCGAAGGATCTGATATCATGTTCAAGGACGTGCCTATCGTCTCTCCAAATGGCGATATTTTGGTCTCTGCATTGTCCTTCCACATACGTCCTCAAGATCATCTACTCATCATCGGCCCCAATGGATGTGGCAAGTCTTCTCTCTTCCGCATCTTGGGTGGACTCTGGCCTGTGTACGGTGGTGAAGTCAGAAAACCGTCTGCAGAAGACATTTTCTACATCCCTCAACGACCATATCTCATGGCACACGGAAGCCTTCGAGCACAAATCATCTACCCAGACACCGTGGCAGAAATGCACGAGAAGAATGTCACTGATGCAGATCTCCTCGCAATCATCACATCTCTCGATCTCGACAATCTACTTTCACTACCAGCCAAAGACACCACAGGTAACGAAACATCAACGCAATCAGGCCTCGACACGACAGCCCCCTGGCCCGATCTCCTCAGCACCGGAACCCAACAACGCCTCGCCGCCGCCCGTCTCTTCTACCACTCCCCCTGCTACGCCATCCTAGATGAATGCACCTCCTCATTGACCCCCAGTGTGGAAACTCTAATCTACACACAAGCCAAGAAGCGAAACATTACTTTGCTTACGGTCAGCCATCGAAAGAGTCTGTGGCAGTATCATACTAGGATATTGCAGTTTGATGGGAGAGGAGGAGCGTTCTTTGGGGTGTTGGATGCGGAAAAGAGGTTGAGGTTGGAGGATGAGAGGGAGGAGCTGGAAGAGAAGTTGAGGGGGGTCGAAGGGGTGGAGAGGAGGATTGCCGAGTTGGAGGCTGCGTGAGGGATAGTTCTGTGAGCTTTTCTTCTTCGGCGTTGCATGGGGAAGTAGATGCGGTTCACGAGTGGTGCATCTCTTATCTTCATGCCCGTATGCCAATGAATATATGTTTGGTCAACCCACCTTGCTCCATGCAAATTTTCCGGATGGCGTACCACTCATGCTTTAAATTCTCTACGCGCCGAACCTAGTTTGTCTTACCAGCCTCACCACCATCATCACCATGGCTGTCATTAACATCATCAACATTCTTACCCAGCCCCTTTAAGCAGTCTTTCTGAATTGACAGCGAGAGGAGCAAGTAGTCCATCAGGTCAGCAAACCTGTGGCATTTCTCCGGTGTCCCTCGCAGAATGGAGTTCGTGGGGAAGAGTGTTGCAAGTGGATACCAGGAGAGATGAGTCGAGTTCAGAGGTTCACGAGCCTGATCGTCCTTCCATCTCTCCATCTCCTGACGAGCGAGATGAAGTCCTTGCTTGGTCTTGCCAAATCCTACGTCGTCACACAGGACATGTGCAGGCTTGAGGGTGTCGAATTACTAACAAGTCTCTGTGATCTCTGCTCTTTATTGCAGACTACAAGAGATGGATGTCTTGCTACCACTCATGATATGTGACGCAAAGGTCTGCTAAGAGTCTAGTTTACTTATACTTCGAAATGATGCTAATGTTTACCCAAGTATACTGTGCTCGCTTTACCCCCTCAGATCTCCGTTCAGACCGATAGTCAGCTTCAACGAGCCAACCCTGTTCGTAAGTTGCTATACAATAGGAAATATCGTGTCAAAGAAAGCCGGTATCGGCGAAGAAACAGGAATTGAATATTTCGGATCTGCTGAACTGTGTCAACGAGTTCATTTATGATGCAGACTGGGATCGCTGTTCCTGTGAAGTTTGCCCAATGGCTTTCCGTCAACGGGAACCCATGCGTGACTATCAGGTCAATGACTCTTGGTATCTCTCGATTCTCCCTCGGAGGACTGATACAATTGTGCCTTTTCATGTTACAAAACATGGACTGTGGATGATTGGGGAGATGGACCGATTACATAGGCTGATGGACCTGATTCTCTCATCTCCCCTTCAAACTCATTGCAGTGACCAAATCTTGTGGGTTTTGTAAGAGGTAACCAAGGCTTATGCCACAGCTTTCAGCGCTGCTTGAAGACGTAGCGGTGATGGTCTGGATGAAGGAAGAGAAGTTGGTCATGAGTGACTATTAAGTCATAGAGACCATCGCCCAACTAGTAAGTGCATTCTCCACTGTACTCTCGTCCATCTCTTTCCTTTTCTCATTCCATGTATCTAACTGGAAGTATCCTCCCAAACATATGAAAGACTGTAGCTGTTCCTACCTACCCTTTGATACATATTTCCTATCTTAGTATTGCGCGCCTAACAACATTCCACCCACGCTACCGTGACTTCCTGAACTTGACCACCCTAGTATCATGAAGGAGCGGAATACCATCGAGAACGAAGGTCGTCGGGTTGATGAATTCTATCAGATGAGATTGCACTCCTAGGATTGCTCCTTAAAACAAACGATCATTGGGTCCAAGGACTTTCGTTCTCGGGTCGATGTACCCGCTCTAATAGTCACACTTCCGAGCCCTCTAATCTAGACAGAAAGCCACACGTCCATACGAAAGAAAGGTAAGTAGCTACACTCCATTATCGACCCGATCCGCTCGACTCTCGACCCCTTTTGCTTTCTCCTTGAACAAGAATCCTAAATATTTGTAGCTGATTTCCGGCGTGGCAGGTGAGCTAGTCGCATATGTACGAATAATGTGTAAGAATACATAACAGAAGGAATAATAGTAGGAAAGGCTGGTTTAAACCAATACTTATGTTATTATTATAGCAAGATACTAGTATCTCATAGGTACTTAGTGATGGAATCCAGGCTATATGAATGCACAAAGGTGTATTATTTAGTGTTGTTGCCGCAGAGATAAATAAGCTTTTACTGGGTCAAATATATGCTGATATGCGATTCTTGGTGACAAAAAGCAGTATAGAGAATGAAGACCGTGGTTGTTTTTATTACAACTGCTCTGCTGGTACATATCACAGCTCTCTAGTGTAGATATGGAGTATAGAGGAGCTATAACAATGCACAACACTTACAGCAGCCGGAGAAAGGATATAGCTCGCTAGAATCAAGACGACAAACATCCTTGTAAGAAGAAGCAAGCGAGATAGTCAGCATCGGCAATCTATAAGGTCTCAACTACAAAGCCCATAACAGACTGCATGCCAGAGATAGAGAAAGAAAAGTGTACTTTATTGCTTGCTTCTATCCTGAATACTGTATCTCAGAATTGAACTCCAGCAGAAGAACAAGCCATCATGATGCATAATGGTTTGACAACCAGGACAGCCTCCCATTTGGAATGATAATGTTCCTGATATCAAGAAGAGTGGTCAATGAAAAGGGTCTATATGTTAGAAGATCTCTCACAAACCTAACAAGTGATAAGAGGTGAGAGGTTTCCAAGATGTCTTCTCTATCTCTCTTTCCACAAGTCACAATGATCACAAAAGCACCCGACTCTGTTCTATGTGTTTGACTAGATCTGCTTGATGCTTTTGGCGTTCGTTATCATTTCTTAACACTATTATTGTTTGTAGGTTATTGGAGGAGAAAGGTGAGCGGTCTTTGTGGTGAGCTTCGAGCTGCTTTTATTCAGCGTGCGGTGTTCCATATCTTGAGTGAGCCATGTCGACATGAGCTTGAGCTATTGCTATAACGATTCGAGCGATATTCTTTCCTCAAAGCGGCAAAGCTTCTTGCATGCCTTTCATCCCCCAATCCTGAAGCTTGCCAGCAACGTCCGACTTCGCCCTCCATTTCTCACAAGATTCTAAGCTCTTGCGACTTATCGGCCCCCATTTTGACCGATTCCTTTCAGTTTCATCCATTTATCCTGCAGAACCTTGTGTAATCCCTGCATACCATCTCCTACTCCACCAACACTTCCGGCTAGCATCAATGCTTTCTCAGCCCACACTCTCGCTTGCTCATTCCCCTCTTCCTGTGTATATGCTTCTTCTTCAGCACCCGCGAACCAAAGATCGACTGCATGGTTGAATGCCGTACTGGCTAGCCACTCGAGCTCTTCTGGTGGGTAAGCTTCAGGTATCTGTTGGGTGGCTGCTTTGGATGCAATGGCAGAAGCTTGATCAAGACAGCGAAGGGAAACGACCGAGTCGGTAGTAAGTGTCATCTGAAACAGGCAGCGAATCCAGCGGGCTAAACGCGTGATGTCTTTGTTGTTGCGCCAGCATGTGTTGATAATCTTCTCCATCACGGAGGGGATCCTGGCAAGGAGATTCGATGTGTTAGGGTGGACGGAAGAAGAGATTATGTGGGTGTGTATGTGGAGGATCAGATCCGCTGCGCTTTCGAGTCGATTCGAGTGGCGGGCTTCGAGACACATCTGTGGAGCGTATCAGTATGTGCTGGTCTACAAGCGCAAGGACCATATACCGATAACACTTTGTCAAGGTCGTGCCAATTTTCGAGGCGCGTCAATGCTTCGAGGTCGAATTGAACCATCTCAAACTCTTTGACCTCGATGTCTGAAGTTGTGTCTGGTTGCAACGATCCATTTTGTAGGGCTTCTTGGTATTTGTGGTGAAATGCTGCAATCTGGCGTCTCGCATCAAGATAGAGCTGTAGCTATCACAGAGTGAGCATAAAGACTGTTATTATAGCACGCTCTGGGTACTCACGGCTCGCTCGATGTTGTCTTCTGATCTTGCGAGGACAACCAAAGCAGATGTGGCCAGGAAGCGACACAGCAGAAGCCGACTGAGCAGACCGTCATCTTTGTCACCTTCTGTACGGAGATGATCGATTAGCTGTTTCATATCAGCAGTCATCCAGAGCCTCTTTGGAAGATAGAACGTACAGCAACACTTGCCATCATGAACCTCGTCAGTACTTCTGGCTGCATATCCGAGCAGTACTTCAAAGCTGTGTTGTAACAGTGACAAGCGAACCATCGAAGTTCAGCAAGCTTGGAATCATCGTTATCAGCGATTCTGAAACTACTTCCGTGTCTCATCGCTGGTCGTGTCAGGTTCATTTTCTATTACGGCTCGTGTATGGAGAGCGTACCAGCTTCGAAGACCTTGCATAACTCGGTCAGACCCGCGTCAAGAGGCATATCGTGGTTGTTCAGTTCTGCTTCGATCGAACCAGCAATACAACTGGATAACGTCAGCTCTGCAAGGAAAGGTAAATTCCAAGTTACGGACCGTAGAAGAACTGGCAGTCGTACATCGTCTAATGGATGTTTTTCGTGAAATTCCAGGACCTTGTGCAGTGTTGCGATGAATTGTTGTCGGTTACCTGCTTGTTGCGCTTCGAGTGCGCAGCCATAAAGATACTTCTCAGTGCCTTTCGAGGACGACTTCAGGACGCCCTCAAGAGATTGCGCAGCTATTACGGTCAGTTACAGTGTTATCTTATAAGTCCAGAGTACTCACCAAGCTCAACATCGTTCTCCTGTAGGGCAATCTTGTACAACAGATATTGAGTCATTGCAGCTGATCTTCCATTCTCTGACATCTGATGATAAGCTGCTCGTGCAGCCGTCAAATCACCTTTTGAAAGAGCCACTGTCATCAATTTGCTGGAAAAAGTCAGACTGCGTGCATGCTGGGGTCAGTCGTCAACGCTTACCGTGACAACTTGGCTTTGTTCAGATCTCCAGAGCTGGCAAATATATCGTGGCTTGCCAAATCACACCATCTAGCAGCTTCGTCCTCATTCTGTGATTGCTGCAGAGCAGTGACAGCTTTCCATATAAGCTAGTTCACTGTCAGGGAGAAACTATCGATTTGAAAAGCATGCTCCAATGTACTTACAGACTGAGAAGCGTGTGTCGCCTCTACACTCAATTTCGTTCCATGCGCATGGGCAATGTCGTCGAACAGATTCCCGAGTCTGGAAGGGTGATCTTGTACAGTCAAAGAGAGCGAACTGATCCAAACTCTGGTTACCACAGTCTTTTCGATCCATGGCTGCGCGATGGGAGACTGTGCAAGCAACCTCGACAGTAGTAGATCCAAGGTCTGGCATGCTAAATGAGAATGGGGACCAGGAGTCGAATTAGTCATGGCAGCTTGATTCGTTGCACCGTCCCTCTCCGGGTTGTATATGTTCAATCTTTGGATTTGATACATGATTCTGGATCCTGTCAGCTCATGGTATACCGTAGAAATTTAATGGCATCCATACGATCTGAAAGTGCCGTCCGAAAGTATAGCTCCACGAACAACCTGGTTCAAGGCTCGTACAGAGTCAGCTGCAGAAGGCTTGTGTATGATCACGCATCTGCCTACCTCCGCAAAACTGATCAGCTTCGAAGGGCTCTTGAGCATAGATGGCATCAAGTCTCAAAAGGTGGACCTCGGCCTTGAAACCATGCTCCTGCTCTTTGTTAGCTGAGATCTAATCTCAACTCGGGTGCTCCAAACCTGGTCGAGTGTCACAAAGAGGCTGGACGCTTCCTCTAACGATACAGCATCACCGGCACCTACCAACGCACGAGCTTCGAACGGTAAGAACACTGGCACACATGGTCTTTGCACAAGACTCACCATAATCGAGCATCACCACTAAGCGAAGGTCGCAGAAGTCCGATGACAACATTTCCGGATCAATGTCTTCGAAGATCTGATAGCTTTGCTCTAGCCACCTGACAGCGCTAGCGAACTGCTTCTTCTGAAGAGCTGATTTGCCAACTTCGTACGTCAAGTCTGCCTTCTTTTCGGCCAGGTGCAGCATGTCTGATCTGCTGGGTACCAAAAGGACCCTCGCAAGCCAGTAGCTCACAGTATCGGGCTTATTCTGTTTCCACGATGTGGTTGCTCGCAAGAGATAATATTCAGCCGTCAACTCCTTGATCATCTCCTGAGACTCGCTCTCCTGTTTATCTTTCTTGTACTCTGGAGGTGGATCTTGTTTGTGCTCGACATGGTCGGCCATCTTCTCGAAGAGCATAGTGCAGAGTTCCAAAGTGTCTGAAGCAATACATATGCGGGCTGCTTTCAAAGCCGTCTTGAGAATGCGGACCAGGTTCTGGGACGACTTCTTACTGCCATGCTTGACGTAGGATCTTTGTGCTGTGTCCAGAAGGAAGTAGGCGAGCACACGTAGCTGGGGTTCGAGTCGGGTCCAGATCTTCAGCATTGGCGAAGACTGGTCTTTGAGGCGAATGGAGGCATTCCAGATCTGTGTTCCAAGACGATCGAAGTCTGCTGCTTTTGCTGCTGGCGAACGAGGACACTTGACTTTGAGAGTGGCATCGAGCTCTTTGATGGTAACAGCGTTCACGTTGCCTGAGTCCAGACGCCTGATCAATTGCGCAACAAAATCTGCCATTGTAGAATTAGTGCGGTGGTTTCCGAGTCGAAGAGCGAGTCATACCAAGGTATGCTGTGATCTTTGGATCGATTTCTGATTTGCCGTTTGTCGCCATATTTGATTGTGCAAAGAAACAAAGGGAGATTGTGCGCAGGACGATGAGACCGAATTGGCCAGTGTAGTATTCAAGTCAGGCAAGCACGACCGCTCGCCCTCCAACCCAAGTGGACTTACCTAGCTTACTTACAACTATCTTATCGAACTTCTTAGACAAAGCAAGATCATGTCTAGATCTGATCTTGATCGGGCAATTCTGTAGCACCAGGCTCTCTCTGCTGACAAGGTGCATAGTTGTCCAGTCGTGTGGTTTCTATGGTAGACGAGGAAACTTCACTGAGAGGTGTGATCTCATTCGTTCTCCATGAATCTATGACTGTTTGGAGACAACTGGACATTCAGACGGCTTTGTTTACTACGAATGCGTAGTCAACATAGAGTAGTGTGATTTACAGACCTTTGCGTCTGATGCAATTGTAGAGGGACAGCAACGAATCGGAGGAAGGCACTCCAAGCTTACCAATTCTGCCGAGGTTCCGAGAGCGGCGGAAGGCTTCTGCGTCATTCGAGGGTCAGATACTAAATTGTGAATCCTTTGCGATTTGAATCACAACACCTTTCGCCATTCCTACGATATTTACACATCTCTGCATCATGCCCACCAGATCCACCATGTTCACAGCCACCTGCAGAAACGTCGCCCGCTCGAGCGCATCAAGGACAGTTGCCACAGCACCAATTCGCAGAAGCCTACATCGCTTGTCAACACCCTCATCTCTCACATCGACCGCCACCAGATACCGCCCGAGTGCGCCTTCGCTCAAGCCTGATCACTCTCGATTCCCTACTGGTACTCGCTCAATCTTCATCCAGACCGAGGACACACCCAATGCCGACGCTCTGAAGTTCATCCCCAACTCTCGCATCTTGCCTGAGAACTTCCAAACAACATTCCTCGAATACCTGTCGCCTCGCTCAACACTCGCACCTCCCCACCCTTCGCCTCTCGCTGCTCAGCTTCTGAATGTAGACGGTGTCTCGTCGGTCTTCTACGGTCCCGATTACATTACCGTGACAAAGGACTCCGCCACTCCATGGCCACACGTCAAGCCCGAAGTCTTTGCTCTCATCACCGAGGCTGTGACATCTGGACAACCTCTTGTAAACACAGTGACCGGAAAGAGTGGTGAAGAGCAGGCAGTCGAGAAGGACTCCTTGGAGTACGATGAGAACGACAGCGAGGTCGTCAGCATGATCAAGGAGCTGCTCGAGACCCGCATCCGTCCGGCTATTCAGGAAGATGGTGGTGATATCGAGTTTAGAGGCTTTGTGGATGGACAGGTTCTTCTGAAGCTGCGTGGTGCTTGCAGAACTTGCGACTCAAGCACGGTCACTCTGAAGACTGGTATTGAGAGCATGCTTATGCACTACATCGGTTCGTATCTCCTTGCCGCATCGTACTCGGACTTCAGGCTAACAGTGTAAACAGATGAGGTTCAGGGTGTCCAACAAGTGCTGGACGAGGAAGAGGAGGTCGCTCTTCGCGAGTTTGCCAAGTTTGAGGAAAAGCTGAAGGCGCAGAAGGGTGAGGTCCCTGCTGCCACTGTCGGCAAGGGCTCTCTCGACACTGTCGAGTAGACGATACTTAGCTCTTGCTCCTTGTTGCATAGCCCGGTTTCTTGTACATTATATGGGGGCTTTCTTTTTTCTGCTCGCGAAGGATACCAATGTTATGACCACAACCATTTTTTGAGATATCATGACACACAAATATCTTGACAAGTTCAAGTTCCATCAATCTCCGCAGGATCCACCATGCAGCACAGTTGCGAAGATAGCCGAACAGATAGAGGCTCTCCTGCATGTCCAGCTGCCAACTAACCCTACCGGTTTATGATCATTTTCAAACACAGCCTCGGAAGCCCATTATACAAGAATAACGTCATGTTTGGTGAGAATAGGAGACGAGACAGCATTGACAAGGATACTTAGCAATGTACTATAAGCGTTGTATGGCGCTTGTTCAGCCAACAAGAAAATGTTGGTGGTGGGGAATAAAAAGTTTCGGTGAATTGACAATCGGGATTGAACAGTGCGTGTGGAGCCCAGCGGAGTCTCCAGATGGTTGAAGTGGCCTGGGGGAGATTGATCTGGAGACTCGACAGCTGTCTCTGAATGGAATGAGCGCTCACATTTCCACTGAGGGACACAGTTGATGAACGTGGCTATACTCTGAGATTGCAGGTGTGCCACGAGGGCTTTGGTATGCTTGTCCAACAGTGCTGCATGGACAGTCCGATGCTTAGAAAAAGTCGATAAGCAGCGAATTGTTGGGAGGGCGTAGCGACTTGCGGGATGACGAAGGTGGATTTGAGCGGCTGCGTTTCCCGCGTTCCCCAGTGGACCTTCCACTTGGTGCGCGGTCCGTAGATCTGGAGTGTATCGAAGCTGCTGCTGCTCTCTTTTTTCCTCCTTCCCGCTACCAGTCGCGTCCAGTTCCTGAAACTTGTCTCGGTTCGGCTGCCTTGCATTGTTTCTTTCTTTAACCTCGCATCCATCACACTTAACATCTTAGCCAATCTTTACCACCACCCGTCGTTCTTTGCCCGGCTTAACTTTCACCACCATCACTAGCCAGCTCTGCGGCTCCTTGTCCATCCGTTGCATACAGGACACACCGCATCGCCATGGTCTACATTGACAACACAGAGGTCCTCTGTGAGGAGGAGAAGCGTCTGCAAGAGGACCGCGAGAGAACCAAGTACTGGAAGAAATGGGGTTCTTACGTCTCAGAGAGACAATGGGCCACTGGTAAGTTGAAGCACATACACTCGACCGCCTCATCGCCCAATGCTGACTGACGCCTCACAGTGAGAGAGGATTACTCGTAAGCTATCCGGCGCCCATCTTGAAGCTTCTGAACAACCACTAACACACAGTCAGCGCTGATGGAGATGCTTGGAGCCGTAAGTCTTGTCCATTGACCTTCCATTGGTGCACCACACAAAGCTAACACCGACGCTAGATTTCTCTCACGACATGTCACGCAAGCGAGCCTACCGTTGGGGCGAGGATGGTATCGCTGGTGTCTCTGACACTCACGGTCTCCAGAACATTGCCTTTGCTTTCTGGAACGGAAAAGAGTAGGCTCTACACACAACGCTGCCATCACTTTCATCTTCTGACACAGCTTCCAGTCCCTTCCTCAAGGAGCGTCTCTTCGGTCTGTCCAACCCTCAGGGTGTTCACGGCGAGAGTATCAAGGAGTGCCATTTCCATCTCGACAACACCCCTACTGTATGTATCTCTGAAGCTTGATCCATGCTTGGACCATGCTGACCTCAGAACTACAGCACTCGTACATGAAATTCCTTTACAAGTACCCTCAAGAGGAGTTCCCCTACGAGCACCTCATCAAGGAGAACGCCAGCCGCAACAAGACCGAGCGCGAGTACAACCTGATCGACACCGATGCCTTTAAAGACAACAAGTACTGGGATATCTTCATTGAGACCGCAAAAGAGTCGGACGACCCAGATGAGCTTTTGTTCCGTGTGACAGCCTACAACCGTGGTCCTGAGGCTGCCAAGTTGCACATCATCCCCCATGTCTGGTTCCGCAACACCTGGGCCTGGGGTTACGACGATGAGAAGCCCGAGAGCAAGCAAGTTAGTGAATTCGCTTGCGAGACCAACCACAAGAAGATCGGCAAGCGCTACTTCCAGTGCTCTCCTTCCCCCAACGTTGGCGGCATCGAAGAGGATGTCCACCCCGAGTTCCTCTTCACCGACAACGACACCAACTTCAAGGCCATCTGGGGCGAGGACCAGAAGAACAAGACCAAGTTCACCAAGGACGCTTTCCACAGACACATTGTCAACAAGGAGAAGGGCGCCATCAACCCTGCCCAGACAGGAACCAAGAGCGCAGCCTGGTATGCATTCGATCAGGGCGAGGGTGTACCTCCCGGTGAGTGCGCCGTCGTTCGTTTCCGCATTTCCAAGAAGCTTGCCGAGGGCTACATTGATGAAGAGCTTTTCGACGACGTTATGGACCAGAGACTCCAAGAAGCCGACGAGTTCTATTACCGTATCAGCCCTATGCCCATGAACGACGACCTTCGCAACATTCAGCGCCAGGCTCTGTCGGGTATGATGTGGTGCAAACAATACTACCACTTCGTCTGGGATCAGTGGGCCAACGGTGATCCTGGTATGCCTCCACCTCCTCCTGGCAGAAAGGCCATTCGCAACGCTCAGTGGAAGCACATGCATCTCGACGACATCTTGTCTATGCCTGATTCGTGGGAGTACCCCTTCTTTGCCGCTTGGGATTCGGCTTTCCACTGTATTCCGCTCACCATGATCGATCCTGAATTTGCCAAGAAGCAGCTCGACCTCTTCACCCGTGAATGGTACATGCACCCCAACGGACAGTTGCCCGCCTACGAATGGAACTTTGGTGACGTCAATCCTCCCGTCCACGCATGGGCTACTTTCAGAACCTTCAAGATGGAGCGCAAGATGTACGGCCGTGAGGACATTGACTTCCTTGAGCGTGTCTTCCAAAAGTTGTTGCTCAACTTCACCTGGTGGGTCAACCGCAAGGATGCTGAGGGCAAGAACGTCTTCGAAGGTGGTTTCTTGGGTCTGGACAACATTGGTCTGTTCAACCGTTCCGACCCTCTTCCTACTGGTGGTGTTCTCGAGCAAGCCGATTCCACTGGTTGGATGGCCTTCTACTGCTTGTGCATGTTGAACATTGCTCTCGAGCTCGCCAAGCACCGCCGCACCTACGAAGACATTGCCTCCAAGTTCTTTGAGCACTTCGTCCTCATCAGTGATGCCATGCAGTACCGCGCTGGCAGTGAGGCAAAGTCTCTCTGGAACGAGGAGGACGGCTTCTACTACGATGCAATCTCATGGGGTGGCCCATGGACTCAGCAGATGCCTGTCCGCTCCCTTGTTGGTCTGATCCCCATGTACGCCTGTTTGACTCTTGAGCCGCAGGTTATTAACAAGCTTCCTCAATTTAAGAAGCGCATGGAGTGGTTCATTGAGAACAAGCACGACGTCTTTGAGCGCAACATCGCCAGTATGAAGCGTCGTGGAAAGGACAACCGTCTTCTGCTTTCCTTGGTCAACGAGGACAGACTCAAGAAGATCTTGGAGCGCATGCTGGACGAGACTGAGTTCTTGTCCAAGGGTGGTATCCGTTCATTGTCCAAGTACCACGAGAAGCACCCTTACTCCATGGACGTTAATGGTCAAACCTTTTCCGTTGGCTACGTTCCTGGCGATTCAGACAGTGGTCTTTTCGGTGGAAACAGTAACTGGCGTGGTCCCGTTTGGATCGCCGTCAACTTCTTGCTGGTTGAGTCGCTGCTCAGATTCTACATGTTCTACGGCAATACCCTCAAGGTCGAGTGTCCTAAGGGTTCCGGCGACATGATGCACCTTGGACATGTAGCTGAAGAGATTCAGCACCGTCTTCAACATCTCATGGCCCGTGGCGATGATGGAAGACGTGCCATCAACGACGGCAACGACATGCTCGACTTTGATCCTCACTGGAAGGACTACCTCTGGTTCTACGAGTTCTTCGACGGAGACAGTGGTAGAGGTCTTGGTGCCAGTCATCAATGTGGTTGGACTGGTCTCATGGCCAAGATGATTCACGACACTGGTGTCAACTGCCGTCTTCCTCAGACTCCCAGAACTCCTACCGCCGCCGCATCCCACTACTTCGATGACGTCTTCACTCGTCAACGCAGAAACTCTCAGACCAAGAAGCCTGGCAACATCCGTCGTTCGTCGACCAGCCGTAGCATTGGTGCTCGCAGCGACTACTGGAAGTCCGCCCCTCCTAGTGATGATGGCGACCATGAAGCTGAAGCTGAAGAGGGCGATGACACGAGGTCTAACGGACGCGCTTGGACGATCTACAAGGAGGACGGTAATGCCGAGTCTCGCAACAAGGAGAGAGAAAGCGCAGACGACCACGTCCACAAGTACGTTCAAGATCAGCTCAAGCGTCTGATGACACCGAATGGTCCCGAGCAGTACGAGGATGAGATTGAGTAAACGAGCATGGCATTGGCAATTGCGGCGTTGGTGTGAGTGGGTTTATTGTTCTGAATAAGGCATTAACAGCAGGATCGGAAACCTGCGGTGTAGAAAGACTCCTAGATTCCTGATATTACGTAATGAACCGTTCCGTACCTGTCAATTGTCTCCTGTTCGTCGATATGTTCCGTGGTGTCTCTGCCTGAGTGTGCCAATGGAGAGGACCGCTGGGTATCAATATGGCCAGGCGTCTAGAGCTGACACACTGCCCAGACTATATCTACCTCCAGCTCAACCACACGTACTTGATAATCATCTGAGAGCATTCGAAGCATCCGCTACTGGTCCCTCTACCCATACGTGATAGAGATATGAATATGTTGCTGGTAGATGATGATTGCTCGAAGGTTGACTTGATGACCAGGGTGATACCTTCGGCCACTGCATCCCGGGCCGACAACTCTTCGGCAGAGCGGTGCACCACATCAGGCAGGTGGATCCGACATGATAGCCGGTGCGGGCAACATGATAGGTATATCTATACATTAGCCGGACCATCTGGCATGGAAGGTCATTCAATTTATGTTTCCTATCATCGTCCCGTGTCTTGACATAATTAACACCACAGGTTGAAGCTGGAGCACCTATTTCACCAAGCATCGTTGCGAGAAAGAAACGACAAGAATGGCTTCACGAGCATTACTCCAACGGGCCTCTGGCCGTGGAGCTCTGCAAAAACTTAACCGTGTTTCTGTTGCTTCGACTGTATGTTCATCGAAGAGCTTCAGTACTCGTAACACCAACAATGGCGTTTTGTACAAACCCTCCAGCAACACCTTCAACACCTCCAACATCACAATCAGCAACATTACCAAAGCCAACAATATCAGAAACTCGAGACACTTCTCCACTTCAACCACAAAGACCAAGGAACTGAGCAAAATGTCTGAAGATGAAGTTTCAGGATTGAAAGTTAAAGAGGATAGATTGATGCGGGATTTGCATGAGACGTGTGAGTGGGGGAAGGGGGAGAGATGGGGCAGGTGAGTTTGATCATTTCTTTTTCGTTTTTGCTTTGTTCGCATATCCTTTTGTGTTGTATGGCATTTGCTGTACTTGGGGTTTATCTGTGGGAAATGGAAAGAGTAGGAGTGAGTGATGTTGAAGATGGCAAGGGAGGTCGAGAGGAAGAAGTGGAAGGGGACCGAGAAGAAAGAAAGAAATAACAAGAAGAAGACAGTACCGTACGAGGAAAACCCAGTTCATTTGTCTATGAGGAAGAGGAATATCACTACGACTGGAGCATTGTTTAGAAGTCACAGACGCAAGTCGGCTGGGATCCACCATCAATGCTCGAAAACGACTCACCCTGAGGAGAAATCGGGATCCACCAGCATCTGCATCCTGCCGTCCCCAGCTGGACTTTTATATATAGCTTTTCGTGTTTCATTTCTCTCTTACTTTCTTTCTGCTCTCTTTCTCCTGGCACTGCCTTTGCATTCCAATCCTGGAAGCCTGTCTCACTCGAGCTAACTCAAATAATCACAGTGCACCCACCGAAACAGGCATGTCGCGCCTGTCCCTCTCAGACACCGATAAACAAGCCCGAGATTGGTTCGCTCAAACTACAGAGAGCTTAGGATGTGTTGTCACCACCGACTCCATGGGCAACCAATTCGCCATCCGCCCAGGCACCAACGACGGCCCTCCCACGGTAGCAGGCAGCCACCTAGACACCCAACCAACAGGCGGACGCTACGATGGCATCCTAGGCGTCACCGCAGGCATAGAGATGCTGCGAACACTTCACGACAACGAGATCACTACTGCCTTCCCGGTAGGAGTGGTAAACTGGACGAACGAAGAAGGAGCACGATTCCCCATCTCTATGGTTTCGTCTGGCGTTTGGGCTGGCTGCATTCCCCTCAGTCACGCACACGATCTCAAGGAAGTAGGCACTGGCACTGCGACCATGAAATCAGAGCTTCAACGAATCGGGTATCTTGGGGAGGTAGACTGCAACCATGAAACCGTGCCTCTGGCCGCTCACTTCGAACTCCACATCGAACAAGGTCCCATTCTGGAAGCTGAAAACCGGAAAATCGGTATCGTGCAGGGTGTGCAAGCCTACAAATGGTTCACCGTCAAAGTCAGAGGCGCCGATTGCCACACTGGCACAACAAGCTTCTCACACCGCGCTGATGCCATGTTGGCTGCTGCCAAAATGATCGTGTACTCGCACCGTGCGGCGGCAAAACGAGGTGCATTGGCCAGCACAGGAATCTTGCAACTCAAACCGGGAAGCACGAATACAGTGCCCGGAAGCGTGGACTTTTCACTGGATATACGCAGTCCAGACGACCACATTGTCGAAGAAGTAGAAAAGGATTGCAGAGAAGTCTTTTCTGCCCTCGCTGCTGGAGAAAACATCGACGGTCTCAACGATCACTTTACTCCATCTTCGAAATCCTGCGAAGTGAGCTGGATCCTCGACACCCATTCCCCAGCCACGAAATTTCACTCTGATTGTATCTCCTGCGTTGAATCCGCTGCTTTATCGCTCTTTGGCGATGACACGGAGGTATTGACGAAGCCAATGACGTCGGGAGCTGGACACGATAGCGTATACACCAGCAAAAGAGTGCCTACGACTATGATCTTCGTACCCAGCAGGGATGGAGTGAGTCATAATCCGGTTGAGTACACGAAACCTGAGGATTGCGCTATGGGAGCGCAGGTTTTGATGCAAGCGATATTGAGGTATGATAGACGTAGAGCTGAAGGCAAGGTTTGAGTGTATTGGAGCAGTTGATGGCAATGAGTAGGAGAAGGAGAAGGAAGGGGCTTCGCGGCGAGCAGTGCAGGTTGAGTCGAGGGGATGTGCGTGGGGGATATGAGTGCAGGGTTGCGGAATTTTGGCGAACGGATGGTAGAACTATAGCTAGTATAGTGTGAGATGGTCACGGTAGCCAGAAGGCTAGGGGTGTACCTGCCAACCTGCCAACCTTCCAACATCAAACAAAGACACCTCAGTGACAACCAAATCACACCCAATCTCACTCTTGCATTGAGATACATACCACTGGAATCAGTTATCGGATAGTGCTTGCTTCTTGACTTTTTGTGTTGTTTATCTTGGCCCGAAGGTTCATAGTCTGATTCAGGGAGGGATTGGCTTGCAGCAACTATTCTGCCAGCTTCTTGACCTTTTATGCCTTCTTTGCTGGTGTCCAAGGTGCTCAATTGTGCAAGTACGTGTTGCAGTGACCTTTTGAGGTGTTGTGAGGTTGATAGGCATGAATAGCTAGGACGTGATTGCACTCATCTCAAAGTCGGCAGTACAAGTGATCAAGCGGACGATGATTAGCCATCAGCATCATGAGATGAATCTGCCATGCTAACGATCTGTTTGAGAGTTTGGCTGAATGGAAAAAACCACATAGGTCTTGGTTCGTAAAAGCTCTTCTCTTTCCTTTGACTATCGGATATCGCTTCTGCTGCGGGTGTGTAAGCCAACGTTTCATTGACTCAGGAGTTCTCTCGTGGTGCGCAGGCTGAAGGTTGAACACTGGTCGTCTGTAGAGCAAGTACTACACGAACACAACTTGGATGTTGTGATTGATCTGGTAGATAGTGAATAGAAAATGTAATATGCAATTTGAAGACAAAACGCCAAAACTCGCTCGCTCGAAAGGAGGGAAAAAAAACCTGAGTAGAACCCCATCACCTATACCCAGATGCAAGAACACAGAGTGGGAAAAAATCAAGGTCGATCGAAATCATGCCTTGGCTTTGCCTTTGCCCTCGTACTCGACAGGAGCATCTTCGTTCTCTTCTTCGTCGCTCATGAACTCGTCATCCTCATCGTCCCAGCCGTGGAAGGTACGAGAGGCAGCAGGGGTAGGCTTAGCAGCTTGCACATCATCGTTGTCGCTTGATGCAGAGCTGGAAGCCTCAGGTTGAGCATCACTGCCTTCACCCTCAGCAGCCGAACTCTCACTGCCAGTTCTCTCAAGCACAGGCGTATCGGCCTCAATCAGACCAGCCTTCATAGCCGCCAACACGGCATCCCTAGTCTTTTGCTCAGCCTCCTCTTTGGCCTCGACCCACTCCCCATCCAACCTCGCATTCCTGTTTCCCTTCTTCAACTCTTCCTCTTTGCGTTCTGCAGCTTCCACGACAGCTTCCCAGCGTTTCCTTCTCTCCTCCCTTTCCTTCTTGTCCATTTCTGGCTTGAGAGCGAGGTACTCGGCTAAGTTCTTGGCTTCGGTAATCGTGCGCAGACGGCGACCGTCGAGATTGCGGTTGCTGCCGTTTATTTGGTCGGGGTTGCGATTGCGGTTTTTGCGTGAGGACATGCGACCGCCTGCTGCGCGGAGTTGGGAGCCGAAACCGCCTTTTCCGCCGAGGAGGCGTGCGCTGAGGTGTAGAGGAAGAAGAGTTGAGAGGTCATTGTCGGAGAGGAGGGATTTGAGTGATGAGGTTGATGCTGTGTCAACGCGACGAGTCGTGGTTGAGAGAAGGAGGTTGTCGGCGTGGGGTGGTAGGTAAGTCGAGAGAAGTGATGTGAAGGTTGCGATCGGGGTGTCGGCGGGCACGGGAAGCGACAGTGTGCGAGGCAGCGACAGTCCGGCAAAGGACGAGACCAAGACGTTGATTGTGTCCATGTCGAATATTTTGATTTGGTGTGGCAGATACAGAAAGGTGGTGATGGTGGCGCGTTTGAAGATGCGGATGTGAAAGTGACAGGAATGCGGAGAAGCAGGAAAGAGCGCACGAGTCGTCAATGGATCGCAACGCCAAGTGTCACGAGTCAATCCAGCGCACGCCGACCACGATGCATTTTGGAGATTCGCGCGCCCGCGACCGACGACTTTTTTCTCCCAAACCACGTCGGTACATCAACATCGCCCAAGCCCCACGTTGATCCAAATACATCAATCGTCAAGATGCTGATTCCCAAGGCCGACCGTAAGCTCATTCACGAGTACCTCTTCCGCGGTAGGTCTTTTTCTTCTGTCCTCCACAGACTTCCAAGTCTTGGAGCAGCCATACCACACGCACAGCCATACTAATCCCACGCAGAGGGTGTTCTCGTCGCAAAGAAGGACTTCAACCAGCCCAAGCACGGCGACATTGACACCAAGAACCTCTATGTCATCAAGGCCTGCCAGTCCCTGACCTCGCGCGGTTACCTCAAGACCCAGTTCTCCTGGCAGTGGTACTACTACACGTACGTTTGATCTCTCTCCAACTAGGCCACCACCACATACTTACACCCCATCACAGCCTCACCGCCGAGGGCCTCGACTACCTCCGCGAGTGGCTCCACCTCCCCGCCGAGATTGTCCCCCAGACCCACATCAAGCAGCAGCGCTCCCACGCTCCCCCCCGCGGTATGCTCGGCGGCGAGGAGCGTCCCCGTGGCGGCCGTGGTGGTCCCCGTGGTGACCGCGAGGGTGGATACCGTCGCCGTGAAGCTGGCGAGGGCAAGGAGGGCGCCGCCCCCGGCGAGTTCAACCCCCAGTTCCGTGGTGGCTTCGGCCGTGGCCGCGGTGCTGCCGCCCCTGCTCCTTCCTCTTAAATGCAGACTTGACTATCTTGTCATGACTGCGTGGAGGATGGTGTGAGGATGGGTTGTCAGGTGGTGTTTGCAGAGGGGAAGGGTTCGCCTGGAGGATATGCTGGATACTCATCTGTCTTGATATGGTCGGGCGAGAGTCTATGACTATTGGACGCGCGGATGACGATGGTGAATCTCTCGAGGGGAGAGCTGCTTCTCTATGCTCAAACCACCATTGCAAGTCCTTCTTTGCAAAAAACAAAAATGAATCAAATACGGTCCTTCCTACGGGAAACCTTGGAAAAACACACCTCTATTCTCATTGTGCGAACCTGTGACTCTTGTTGCATGACCCACCAAGACCTTGACATCTGTGATTGATCAATCCAATCTGTACACGCCGTGTATTCAACGACCTGCTCAGTAAAAGATTCAATCGAGACCTTTGTAAGAAGTATTAGATATTAAGTATCGCCCTTCACCATCCCATCTTCCCTAAACCATACAATCATAAAATCGTCCCTTTCATCATCACAAAACCCCTCCCACTTCCCTTCCATATACATTAAAGCCTCTTCCAGTCTCTGCCATATACACCAAACCCCCTCTCCACTGCCATATATATGCAACCATCAGCAGTCCAACACGCATATCCCCCATCTCTGCTCCCACCAACCACAATCAACCCTTCATATCTCCACTCAACAGCGTCTCTGACCTCCAACCAGAAGCCATCACTCAACGATCTCAACCATCACAATCATCAGATCCACAAACCACAAACCAACAATCCCAAACCCATCCAAACGCCCAAACCTCCAACTTCAACACCAACAGCTGCATTAATCGGCGGTGCAGCAGTGGTGGTAGCAGGAGTTACCGAGCGAGTCGCACTTGACGCCGATGTCGTTCTCGAAGCCTCCGTTGTTCGCGTTGATGTCGATGTTGTTGTGCTGGACTCGGACGCTTGGGATGACGACGTCGACGATGGTTGTGATGAGTCGGATGTAGAGGTAGAGACAGAGGTGGTTGTGAGGGTTGTAAGTGTCGTTTGCGTCGTCTGCATCGCTGAAGAAACAGCAGAAGATGCTGCAGAGGACGCAGCAGAAGACGCAACAGAGGACGCAACAGAAGATACCGAGGCAACGGAAGATGATATCGAGTTGACAGCAGAAGAAGCCACAGAGCTGACAGCTGTAGCAGCGGTAGAAGAAGCAGCAGCAGATACCGAAATCAGACTGCCGCCACTACTCAACAATGTCACGGTGGATAGTCCACTGACCACCACTGTGGAAGCTGTGACTGTACTCTGCGCTCCACTTGCCACTGCTGTGCTGCTTCCCACTCCAGTACTTAGACCCGTCGTTCGCATCGTGGTCTGCACACTCGTTGTCGGCAGCGGTGCAAACGAAAACGAATACGTAGTCTTCGGAATCAAACTCGAAGGAAATGTAGCCAACGCCGAGGAAAGCACAGATAATGCATTGGTGGTTTCTGGCGCTGCTTCAGATGATGGTAAAGTAGTTATGATGGTGAATTGCGTTGTTGCGGTTGTTTGGATGGGTATGATTACTGCTAAGGTCAGAGAGGGAGGGATTGAAACTGTCGCTGTTGCGAAGAGTCAGTCAAGCAATAGGGCATAGAGAAGCAAGAGATATACCAGTAACGTTCTCCTGTCCCAAGACCAACGCAGGTAGCACTGCGAGTAATGCTGAAGTAGTCCTCATGATTAGAATATTATAGATATTAGTTGTATAAGCGAGACGTTTGATTTCCAACGAAGAACAAAAAGACGGTATTTGACAACGATAAAAACGAAGATTTGCAGGGTATGTCAGACAGAAAAGCTGGAGAGAGAGCAGATGCAAAGATGATATTGCAGACGATAAATTCAGGTGCTGGGTTGAGATGGCTGGGAGTGGGCAAAGGTGGATCTCGAGGGGCGTCTTGAGGTGGCTGGTAAAGACCAAAGATGAGATATTTGCATCTTGTGGTTTGGTTTACCTTTATACAACTCATTTGTCTTTGATGTGGTACACAGTTGAATGGTTTCATTGTTTCTTCGCTGGCAAGACTGTATACCTCTGAATTGTAGAAGAGCATAAAGCTTGATGGATGAAGTAGTGCAAGTGGGAAATGACATCTGTCGTGGCACAATTGCCAGCATTTATGCATCAAGTTCAAGACACACAGACTGCGCATCTGGTCGAGTCCAGCTGCTTCCATATATCACAAGAGTCACGTTTGTTCTTGTCATTCAGAGGTCGAGGTGTGTGTGTTGAAAGCTTGATTGTTTGCCAGTTGAGTCGGTGTGACCGTGTGAGGTTGGAGGGCGGGGCGCGTGGCTGGCAAGTTCGCATCAACCATGCTTGACGATCGGCGCAAATGGAAAACAAGATTCGCGAAGTGGCATAGTGCGCGAGGTCTAGGCAAAGAACTATGTTCACTGGCACAGAGATAGTTCGGGTGGCACACAGACATATACGTAGAAAGACGAGAATCTTGATTTCAGGGATTATAAGAGTAACTACGATGTGCAAGACTAGATGTAGCGTGGATACAATGCGCCGATGCCAGACGAATGCATACAAGGCTAAGGGGGTATCACGAATACTGTTGCGGCATTGAATCATCATTTCAATGAGACGTATTGATAGTCAGACGTGCCGACGTGCGATGAGCCAATTCGAAGAGAACTTAGACCTGTCTTGTTCAAGTTAGCTTTCAATTCCAAAAGTCAAGTTTTGAACAGAGTGTGAGGTGGGGTATGATTGTCAGACAGCAGTTGGACAACAAGTATAGAATCGACATAGTGATTTCCGATCAGGTCTGTGAGATATTGCTTTTTCATCATGATAGAGAGTGGGAGAAGAAGAAAAGTGAGAGCCTACCATACTAGTGAGTGCCTATGCGCAAGCATCTCTTGCTTCAAAGATGCTAGGCACAGGCAGACAAGGAACTCAATCCTTTCTGGCTTTCTTGAAGAAGGCTGTCATGCTTTGCTGTTTGTCATCATGTTGAGCTCGACCAATCCCACCTCGTTGCCGCTTCAAGCCCTGGAGATGCTGCTGGCCGTCGACGGTAAGGATGGTGGTACGGTAGCCATCAAGGATTCTTGAATTTTCCTTCTCGCTTGACTCAGGGTCAATAGCATCCTTTGGGACACTTACATCGCCAACAACATCCTCATCTGTCGGCATTTCTGGCTCGGAAGACTCAGTCGTCAGGTGGGGAGGTAAAGTGACGATTAGTTCCTTGCGATATGACGAGTCAGCAGTGACTGCTATGGCATGTGGAGATGGAACCACGGTAGGTAAAGTGATCTCAAGCTCGTCGTCCGGCGGATTCATATCCTGGATAGACAATTCAAGAAAGCCGGTATTGCTCCATCCACCCAGATGCGAAAGCACGACTTCACCGCGAGATGCGATGACTTCACGTGAGATTGTCACGCTTTTGGGACCTAGACGGAGCAACAGTCTTCGCCAAAGACTCGACAGCAAGATGCCATGTGACACAACAGCGACGACATGTTCAGCAGCGCCTCCAAAGTCGGCCTCATCGTTCAGCATAGGCCAGAGATGATGATCCAGGAAGAGGTCTGCGCGAATGGCGAGACTATCCTTGGACTCAACGTCGACAAAGCCAGGCTCTTGCTTATGTTTCTCGCGATCCGGACCTTTTCGAACGCGATTGGTCTTGCCCTCATAGTAGCCAAAGTCGCGCTCGATCAGATTAGGAACGGTGCTGACAGTCAGGTCCTTGGTCGACTGTTCGCCTGCCACAATACCAGCGGTAGTATGAGCACGCTGCAAGGACGAGGAGAAGACGCGTGTCAATGGCGGCCTGTTCTCTGCCAGGTATTTGCTTAGACGACGGGCTTGTTCAGCTCCATGATTTGTGAGTGCGGAATCTCTTCTACCGGCACTGTCAAAGGTCAGTCAGATCAGTCGGACTTTCGCGAGCAGGTACGACAACTCACAGTATTCCGGCAACATTGTCAACCGACTCGCCATGGCGAATCAAGAAGAGGCGCATTGAGCACACTCGAATTGTTGGCCATGTGTGGTGAGAAGAGATAATCTTTTGACAAGGAGCGTTGGAAGCTGTTTTGATGAAATCATCTGTGGTGGCCAGTGCCCAACATCGCCGGAGCTTGCCATTCTACGCTACCGACTTCATCTCCTCTGATTTCCAACACATCGCCTTGGATTGAGCAGAGAAGTAGATGCGGGTCTGAGCAAGCGTAATACTGTCAGTCAAATTGTCTCTACCAATCTAGTACAAGGCGAAAGTCAATCAGCATGGCTCTTGCCAGAGAAAGCGTATATGCAACATCCATCTGATGTTCCTCTCAGCTACCAGCTATATGTCTTCACAATCTGGTAATCAACGCGAAGTTACTTTCAACTTCTGTTTACAAGACGTAATGTTCATCCCGCTACACCTCGCTCCTATGTCTCGCACACATATTCTGAAGAGTCTATTTGGGATTTGACCGCATGGACCGCTCTTTTTCTTGCTTTGCTCTCGTCTCCTATATAAGACTGCTTCAATCTTGGACAGTCGCCTCAGCTGCTCCCTATTTGCAGATCTTGCTTCTCGACATGGCTCTCCGTCGAAAGCGTCGATCTTTTTGCCAATGGTTGTTCGTCAATACCGAATTCTTCATTATCTGAATTCGTCTTTCCCTGGTACAGAAACACATATGCACCGTCGACGTAGAAATCTCAACTATTCTCATTAGCTCTACCACTTCAGTCATGTGTAGCTTTTTCAGCCCTTTCGCCCCCACCTTATCACCTATAACTACTTTCATCATCCTCGACCACTTCAACTCCAACCATTTTTACCTCTCCAGACTACGATTACATTGTCCATCCAATCTTCCCTCCAAAGATCCATGTCCTCTTCTACACCCTCTATCTGTCCTCATCCTTCTCCAATCCACTTGCTTCTATCTTACTTACAATCAGTAGCGGACACCTGCTTCGCCGTGTGTTCTACAGTAACCAATCCGCTTGATATCTGTAGTCGCAACAACGACTGTTCGCCGTCATCGAATCCCTGCTCGGAGCACATCTTGAGTACGAAGTCGGGTTTGGAATCCCTTCTCACTAGCACAAAACAGCAGCGATACACCGCTGGCCCGCGGTAAAAGACTCTGCAATCCAACTCACCACCTAATTCAATTTCACACCATCTACTTCATCATAATTGAATCCCGCTTCCCCGATACATAACTTCACAGCAAGGATTTCGTCCCAAAAAACAAACTTTGCCACGCTTGAAGGAAGTACTCCATCATCCAACAACTTCCATAGTTCAGTAAGTCATCACCTCACTTCACTACTTCCTCCTGACTAACATTACTTGACAGGTCCGGTATGGATGATAGCATGATGCTTGACCCGATCGCGACTCACCAAGTTTCGGTCATGCCACCACGCGACCCAACACCCACCGAAATTCATCTGGACAAAGACCCCAAGAACCATGCACACGACACCTCGAACACCGCTGCATCTCCTGCTCTTGACACGGCTGGAATGGACTCCATAACAATGCACATCAGCATCCAGACACCTGCGACTGCCCTCGAGACCACTGCCCAAATTCCTTCCGGGGCTGCAGCTGAAGCCGCAACAGCATCTCTCGAGGTGCAATTCAACATAGACACAGACAGTAGTGCTATGAATGTAGAGGCAAACCCTGAGATCACCGAAGAGACTACTCCAGCCTCTTCAGCACAGGAGGGAAGCCAAGACAACAACTACACAATTTCAGCGCCAATCAGGATTGCCACTCCCGGAGCTGATATGGGAGTCAACGGAGATGCTCATGAGGTCGCGATCATCAACGTCACCAACGATGCTCCACATGCCGAAGAATTTACGATCATTGAAGCACATAAGCCCGAAAGTATGGAACGCGAGGTTTCTAAGGCTGTCGACACTGAATCTACGACCGAAGATACTGCAGCGCCAGAGCCCGAACTCACCGAGGCCGTGGCTTCTGAGCAGAAAGGCCTGGACACTGTCGACCTACTTGTTGGTGAACAACAGAACAACTGCCCAGAAAGCTCCGATCCCAGCAAACATCTTGCAGAGAATATGCATATACAAGATGGTTCTGACCCCGAGACAATCGCCTCCGAAGTCGTCAGCCCGGATAACGATCCTTCCCTAGCTACAGAGTTAAACTCAGAGGCCGGAAATTCTGATGATACATCTGCAAAGGTAGCAAGACTGGCTGCCGCATATGATTCGTGTGGAGAGAGTCAGGCCTTGCAGTTGGATACAATAACAACCAAGCCTTCCGAGTCAGACACACAGCAACATCTCGATGCAACTATATTTTCTGGACCTAGAGTCTCGCTATTCGGCGGTCCAGCAGGTCCACAGATCGTCCCACAACCCGACACTCTTGAGATCCCAGAGGTTGTACCTATTGCACAGATTGACCCGGCCGAAGGGTTTGGCGAGTTGTTCCAAGATGAAGCCACTGAAACGCCGACAGTTCTAAGCAACATCTTGCAAGAAGATGCTGGGGTTGACATGAACTCATTTGACTTTACGAACAATAACACCGAGCAAGATAACGAGCTTGACGCAGAGGCAGGAGCTGAGCAGGAGGTTATCGGACAACCACCAAGTTCTGATCAAGATGCGAAGCCTGATATGAATCCATCGCAAGATCCCACGTCACCGAGTTACACCTGGAATCCTACGTCTCCGGCTTACTCGCATACAACTTCGAACAACTCGCATGCGACACACAAGAGTAAGGAGTCGGAAGCCCAAAGCATGCTTGGACTCAACCCAGAAGATCCGTACAACACAGTCGCTGATAGTAAGGAGACCCCTGAGGCATTCGCTAAATACGAACGGGGCGTTGATATTACCATACCAGAGGTGGTGGAAATACATACACCTTGCAACTGCGAAGACCAGCATTGCGAACATCGAGTGATTGCAGCTTTCAACCTACGGAAGGAACCAAGAAAGGAACATTGCGTCTACATCAACAATCTCGTCTACGATAATGACCCATCGGGAACCTACACCGATGAGCAGAGATACTACCCATCAGCACAGAAAGTGGCCATTGAAGATCTCGACGAAGACGAAGAGACCAACGATGACGGAGAGGAAGATCATGTCATGAGTGGTGGCTTGCCTACTGATCCCACTGACCCAAACGGCAGATTCAACATAATCCCCTTCAACCACACCGACACTCTGATCAGGGACAAAATGCCGTTCGGAGAAGAGTCATCCTCATCAGACGAGTCACGAACCAAGAAGAACAAGAAGCGCAAGAAGACAAAGACAAAGTCCTCCAAAGCCAGCAAGAAGAGTAAGAACAACAATGGCAGTGCCATCTCTCGTGCAACTCAGAGCGATGAAGAAGATATCGAGATCGACGAACAAGCCTCGACGCCCGCTCGCAAGATACCCACCCCGAAGAAGAATATCAAAAAGGCACTCGCCAAAAAGCCCACCTCAACCACAGCACCAGCAGATCAAACAATAGTCCAAATGCTGCAGCGCCTCGCAAAGCCGCATACTACAAGACTGTGCTACCCCATCAACTTCAACTGCCCCACTACTTCCTGCTCTATCTGCAAAGACCCCTCCTATACAATTAAAGGTTGTTCTCCCACACCTCGCAACATCAAACTCTACGATTTTGGACAAGGTAGCCAGGAGATTCCTGATGCAAACAAAGCTGGAAACGCAGTGGTCTCTGCAAAGGCAAAGAAAAGAGAGCAGACGCAGTTGTGTCTAAGTTGCACAACAGGATATATGAAGATTTTGATGTGCAGCACCCACGAAATCATTCCCATCTCCACTTCTCCATCTCAGCCCGCCTCAACTTCCTCGACTCCGACCCGAACTTCCTCTTCCACCGCAACTTCACAGTCCCACTGTAAAATCTGCGCAGCACCATCAACATACACCTGCGATCACAATTGTGGCGCAAACTTCTGCGATACCTGCTCTGCAAAGGTACACGGAGAGCACGAGGGCAATCTAAGTGCTATGCTGGATACTATGACAGATGGCGTTACTGCAGAGTATCCACGGGGCCTCAGGGCTGATGTGGAGTTGTTGAAGAAGGGAGGTGAGTTATGGAAGTTTTTGAGCAGGATGGCTAGGAAGAAGGCCTGAGTGCAAGAAAACGAGGACAGAAGGGAGAGAGAGAAAGGAAGAGAAAAATAATGCGATGAGAAGAGAAGACAGAAAACGAGAGAAACAATGGGGAAGAAGAAATCGATCTTTGCCATATTCAGGTTTTGAGATGAGGAGCCGAGCATCTGATTCATGCGCCCCGAATATCACGGTCAGATAACAAAGTCAGCTAGCTAGCCAGACAGACATACTCTAATCTTGATCTTTCCGCATGATTGTTGTCTCATTAACTTTTTGTGATGTGGCTGGAATCAACGATTGGAATACACGGTGACTGGTCTTAGACGTGAGAATGCACGATCATATCCAAATACAGCAACCTGAACACGCAACGCTTAGTGCTAGTCATCCTTGTTGAGAATATGACAGTCTAGGTAACATCTGACAGCTTCACAAGTACAGTAATTCCGGAAAATCCAAGGAAGAAAGACCAGTTGTATTGAAGACTGCATATCTGATTCAACGGCAACGATGCAAAAGCCAAAAGCTTCAAATCCTGCCCATCCCAGCAACGTAGACCATACCCGGATCCCTGCTTTCTGGTCTGACGTCAATCTGCTCGGAATAATGACTGGCCGTCTTGTGTGAGACCCTCCCAGTAGTTCTGGAGTGTCTGGAAGGATCCTTCGAAGTTTTCGAGCGTGAGGTTGATTTCCGTGCTGACTCTGTGGGAACCAACAGGCTTTTGTTGTAAGGGTCGCGTTCGAGGACCACTGCAGGCCCAACAGATGGGGGCGGCACAGATTGGTTGTGTCCCGAAGTCCTGTGTCTTGATTGTCTGACCCTAGCTGTGGAGGTCTCTTCTGAAACACGCGATAAATTATTGCTGTGTCGTTGGTGATTCCGTGGTTCTGCCCAATCTTGACCTTCGGCAGTGACACTTGGCAGCCTGATACTGCCGGTCCGTATGTGAGAAGAGCTGGTGGCATGACGAGGAGGTAAACGAGGACTCTCCTGCATGTATCGCCTCATGGTCCTGTTGTATGGTATCATCCGAATTCCAGAGCCAGGATCCGATGATTCAGACGCTTGTTGGTCTGCGAGCTGGGCAATCATAGGTACAGGGCGTTGCTCTTCCAGACTCCCGCTGAGCTGAGTGAATGGTGGTGAGGGATCTTCATCGGCCTCGGTACGATACCGTGCAAAAGGTTTGCCGTCATCGTTCGTCATCAAGAACTTGAGTTCCTCAATCTGGGCATCGATGACTTTGATGCGTTGTCGATTTGCTGCGGACATTCGTACGATGGGGTTTGTATAGATCTTGCGCAGACGCTGTAAGCGGTTCAATCTGCATTGCGGGTTGGTCTCCAAGACGAGTTGTTCGATGGGGCTCCTTGAGTGATGGTTCTCGACAATCCGCATGAACCAGGTAGGGTGTTGTGGCAATGGAACCACTTGAGACGCTCTGGTGGTGATCAGCATCTCTTCTAACATATATG